>WOR8_10008667_pt1 | contig 12013 bp, 10 predicted proteins | sample DeeMarSeWOR38_10_FD_19890 | JGI IMG/M metagenome (IMG submission 19890) | reverse complement strand
CCATCAATTATGGTGTGCATCCGCCATGGCACCAGGGAATGTACGGCACGGTGATGGTCAGCGATGAGGCTTTCGAACAGACCATTATGCAGGTCATGTACGGCTTCTGGAACGACGGTTTCCGCAAACAGATCTGGATAAACAACCATGCGCAGCAAAATGAGATCGAAAAAGCCCTCAAACGTTTCATGAACACCTATCAGCTGCCGGGGTTTTACATTGCCCTCGAGTGGCACCGGGCGGTCCGTGAATTTTTTGAAACCACCGAACACGGCGGCAAACTTACAGACCGTTTTGTGCATGCCGATGAAGCCGAGACCTCTCTGGGCCTCGAGCTGTTTCCGGAAATGGTCGAAATGAGCCACGCCGAAGACACCGATCTGATGCCCGGTCACAAATATTTACCCGACGGCCATTTCGACAAGTCGGTCGAGGATCTGATCAGACCCAACACGTATCGTTCCCGGGCCGGCGATCTGCCCCTTGAGCTGGTCGCCACGCCCGAGGCCGTGGTGGGCCGCGCCAGCCTCGCACAGGCCGGAAAAACGTCGCGGGCAGTGGTGGCCATCATCGAATACATCGACCTGTTGTGTGATGATATGTTAAAAACCTGGCCGGCGGGTACGGTTCCCGACCCGGAGGCCACCACCTTCAGAACACGCAAAGAGATGGAGCCCTATCTGAAGGAGCCCGGCTCTCCGGGCTGGAAATCCGTATTTTCTTTACCCAGGATCGGGCCTTATTAGATTATGTCCCTTAAAAATGTCTCTGGCTTCTGGTCACTGGCTCCTGGCTGCTTGTCTGAGGATCAGCCAGCAGCAAGCAGCCAGCAGCTAGTAGCGAAAACCCTAAAATAGAACCTTATTTTCAAATTAAAAAAATGGCATTAAACGTCGGATTTATCGGATTGGGAATTATGGGTCAGCCCATGGCCCAAAACGTTGCCAAAGGCGACTTTCAACTCACCGTTTTTAATCGTTCGAGTGAAAAAGCAACGCCCCTTGACGAGGCCGGGGCAAGCGTGGCGTCAACACCAAAAGCCGTGGCTGAAGCCTCCGATGTGATCATATTGATGCTGGCCGGCCCGGAGGCCATCGATGCGGTTATGGACGGACCCGAAGGCCTGATGGCCGGCATGGAGGCCGGTCAAACTCTGGTCAACATGAGCACCGTTTCACCGGCGTATTCAAAACAGCTCGCCAACAGACTCACCGCCGAATCGGTTGTGGCTATTGATGCACCGGTTTCGGGCTCTCGCAAACCGGCAGAAGAAGGTGCGTTGGTCATTCTGGCCGGCGGGCCCAAAGATAAAGTAACCGAGTTGGAGCCCCTGTTTCTGTGCATGGGCAAAAAAGTGGTCTATTGCGGCGAGGCCGGCCAGGGATCGAGTATGAAAATGGCGGTCAACCTGCTTTTGGGCATCATGGCCGCCGGCATCTGCGAGGCGGTCAACCTGGGGCAGAAATGCGGTCTGGACACCGCCACCATGCTGGAGACCATGCTGGCGGGACCCATGGGATGCGCGCTTTTCGAATTTAAGAAACCGATGCTGATCGATGACAGTTTTTCAGCCCAGTTTCCCCTGAAACATATGACCAAAGACATTCGCTTTGCGCTGCAAACCGCTGATGAAAATGGGGCCATGGCACCCATCGGGCACACGGTATTCCAGCTTTATCGCCAGAGCATGGGGCAGGGTCTGGCCGACATGGACTTTGCGGCCGTCAAAAAAGTTTTTGAACGAATCAGTGACTTATAGTGATTGTATTAAAAACTACTGGCCGTCCAGGCAGCAAACCTATTTAAATAATTTTCCGCCATAATGTTCCATGTACAGTTCAATCTCTTTTGCGAAATGTTCCAAAAACTTATCCATTTTATCGCCTTGATGCTGCATGACGTTTTCTGCGATGTTAGACGCTCTATCATATGCTTTTTCGAATTCATGATCTTCCAGGCCGCTGATTTCCTTTGCGTCTTCCTTTGTGATGTGCCCGGCGTGAGCAAATACAGAGGCAAACACGCCGCTCAAATGTTTCACTTTTTCTTTAGCCATTTTCCGTCTCTCCTTTATGATTTTACGACCCAAGCGTTGAATTTCAGAAATTTATTCCGGTTCATCGCCCCCGATTTGATGTACCTCGCCCGGCGGGCCCATATTGAAAATGTTATAAAATGCGCAAAATATTAAACACAAATGAATATAAATTCAATGAATTAATGCACAGGAATTTGCGCGTTTAAAACTTTTTTCATCAAGGCCGCATCTTTATAAGGATGGGGCGACTCATTTATGAGGGTTACGTCTACTTTCTGTTTAATCAGCGCCCTGGCCAATGGTTCGAAGAATTTCCTTGTCATTTTCAGGTGTTTGCGCTCGCCTTTGGGGCCGTATTCAATGCCCGAAAAGTGGGCGTGAAATTTTTTGGGTAGCTTTTTTAGAACCTTGGCATAATCGATGTCTCCCTGATAGCGGGCGAACAGGTGGGCAAAGTCAACGCAGATGCTGCATCCGGTTTCTTTCATCAACTTCAACAGCTCTTCCACCGAGCCGAACTGCGAGGGTTTTCCTGTGATTTCGGGGCACAGTTGAACTTTCCATTTGTTCTTAGAAATTTTGTTCTGGATTTCTAGGATTGCTTTTTTGATCAAAGCATAAGTCCGGTCGATCGTTTTCTGCTGATAAAACCCCAGGGCGTGGGCTCTCTGGCAGGAATCCAAAATACGTTGCTGGCTGGCCTGAATCTTTTCTTTTTCATCGGATGCCAGATTGATGTAATAGGGCGCGTGCACCGACAGGAAGATTCCGTTTTCTTTTGCCAGAACACCCACTTCCCGGGCGGCATCCATGGACATCCGCACCCCGTAAGTAAACTCCACCTCCATACAATCCAGCTTCATGCGGGCCACTTTGTGGATGCCTTTAAGATTTCCCAGTCCGCCGGATCCCGCCGGTCCTATTTTTATCATTTTGTCAATTTTCGTTTTCACCGCAGAGGCGCAGAGTGCGCAGAGAGAAAGTTTCTTTGCCTTGTCGCTGAGACGCCGACAAGGCAAAACTGCTCAACCCTGCGGGTTATCAATAAAATTTATTTTAAAAATTATAAATCCACTCATTAATGTTGCTAAACTAGCGGTTAATTTATGTGGCCTGTCATCTGCATGATACTTGCCGGAGGCAGATTGTTTTTTGCTTTCCGTCCTCTCAACGGAAAGCAAAATAAAAAATAAACTCTGCGATCTCCGCGCCTCTGCGGTGAGATTTCATTCAATCAAGAAGCGGCTCTCAAAGCTACGGCAGCAGCATCTGGGGCGTGAAGTTCAGGGTGGCAAAGTAGTCCTCGACGGTTTCCTCGCGTCGAATCAGCTCCACAGCACCGTTTGGGCGCAGCAGCAATTCTTTGGGCCGCAGGCGACCGTTGTAGTTAAATCCCATGGAATGACCATGGGCGCCGGTATCGTGAATCAACAAATGGTCCCCATCCTCAATCCTGGGAAGAAGCCGCTGGATGGCAAATTTGTCGTTGTTTTCACAAAGCGACCCGACCACATCCACTTTCTCAAAGTGTTGCTCCCTTCTTCGCTCTGGCGAGCTTCGCCGCGGTTCGCCTTGCCCTTTATCTATGGAATCACTTTTTGGCGTGACAGGGGATGGTGACGGCAAATAATTCCCTTTACGGCCAATTCGACTCCATGGTTGCTTTGTGATGACGGTAATGTGGTGGTAGGCACCGTAAAGGGCCGGCCGCATCAAGGAAGACATGCATGCATCCACACCAATGTGTTTGCGATAGATGTCTTTTTGATTGATGGCGGTGGTCACCAGCACGCCGTGGGGACCGGTCATGTACCGCCCGCTTTCGATATGAAACTTCGGCACAAAACCGTTTTTCTCTTTAAAATTTAAAAAAAGATCAGAGATTTCATCCGCCATTGAATCGATATCCAGCGGGGCTTGCCCGGGTTGATAGGGAATCCCCAGCCCGCCGCCGAGGTTGATGAAATCAAAATCAATATTCAACTCTTGTGAAACCCATTCCACCAATTCCAGCAGCATCGCCGCGGTTTCAACCATATAGTCGTAACTCAGCTCATTGGAGATCAGCATGGTGTGCAGCCCGAATCTTCGGGCGCCCAGGTCCCGGGCTGTCTTATATGCATGAATGATCTGCTCGTGGGCCACCCCGTATTTTGACTCCGATGGATCACCGATAATGCTGTTGCCGGTTCGGCGGGGTCCGGGATTGTAACGGAAACTGATTGTCTCGGGCATTCGAGGAACTTTTGCAATCAGGGAGGTGTCATCCAGATTTAAAATACAGCCGCCATCGGCCGCGGCAAAATGAAATTCATCCGGGGTGGTATTGTTTGAAGAAAACACGATATCTTCACCGCGGGCGCCGATTTGACGGCTCAGCATCAGCTCCGGAATCGAGCTGCAGTCAAAGCCGAATCCCAGATCCTGCATAATCTGGAGGATACGCGGATTGGGCAGGGCCTTGACGGCATAATATTCCCTGAATCCGTTCAGGCGGGAAAATGCATTTATGAAATTTTGTCCGGTTTCGCGGATGCCGGTTTCATCATAGATGTGAAAGGGCGTTTCAAATTGATTGATAATCTCATGCAATCGAGGTAAAAGTCGGTTTTCAAATGATTGCGACATTGGCATCGTTCGTTCTTCCTTTCAGATTCAGATTTCTACTTTCAACAGGTGAGAATTCTGCTTTCAGGAATCCTTTTATCTGGCAACTGGCTTCTCGCTTCTTGCTTCTGGCTGGAAGTCGTGAGTCTTCGCCAGTAGCCAGCAGCCAGAGGCTGACATTAATAGTTAGATATAAAATTTTGCAATATACATGATAATGAATTAACCGCTCAATGCTGCACGAATTTTTTGCATTGCGAGTTGAACATTTTCGTAGTTGTTGAATGCACTGATGCGAATGAATCCTTGGCCGCATTTGCCAAATCCGGCACCCGGCGTGCAGACCACGCCGGCTTTTTCCAGCAGCAGGTCAAAAAATTTCCAGGAATCGGTTTTACCATAAATCCAGATATAGGGAGAGTTTTCCCCGCCCACGCATTCATAGCCCAGAGCTTCCATTTCTGCTCGGATCAGCGCTGCATTTTTAAGATAATATTCAATCAGTGCCCTGGCCTGCGCCCGGCCCTCATCGCTGTATACGGCTGCCGCCGCTCGTTGGACCGGATAGGAAACCGCGTTGAATTTGGTGGACTGACGCCGAAACCATAAATCATGGACGCAGTGGGCCTCGCCGTTGGCGGTGTAAGCTGTACAGGATGTCGGCACGACGGTATAGGCACAGCGGGTCCCGGTAAATCCAGCGGTTTTGGAAAAGCTTCTGAATTCGATGGCCACTTCCCGGGCGCCATCGATCTCAAATATCGATTTGGGCAGATCGGGATCCTGAACAAAGGACTCGTAGGCGGCATCATAAAGAATCAGGGCCTTTTTCTCTCTGGCAAAATCCACCCAGGCCTGAAGCTGAGATTTGGTGATGGTGGCCCCGGTGGGGTTGTTGGGAAAACACAGGTAAATCAGATCAACGTTTTCTGCCGGCAAGTCAGGGATAAAGCCGTTTTCCCGGGTGCTCTCCAGATAGGTGAGGCCTTCATAACGGCTGTCACCAAATGATCCGGTGCGGCCGGCCATTACATTGGTGTCCAGATAGACCGGATAGACCGGGTCGGGAATGGCGATGCGGATGTCGGTTGCGAAAATTTCCTGGATATTACCGGTGTCACACTTGGCCCCGTCACTGACAAAGACCTCGCTGGCGGAAATATCCGCACCCCGATCCTGGAAATCGACTCTGGCAATATTTTCCCGCAAAAATTCATACCCCTGCTCGGGGCCGTATCCGCGAAAGGTGGCGGCGTCGGCCATTTCATCCACGGCGCGATGAAAGGCCTCGATACAGGCCTGCGGCAGGGGCCGGGTAACGTCCCCGATGCCCAGCTTGATGATCTCTTTGTCCGGATGTTTCTCCTGAAATTCATCGGTTCGCCTTCTGATTTCCGAAAATAAATACGACGCCTGCAGTTTCAGATAGTTTTCGTTGATTTTGATCATGTTTCACCCTTTCGTTAAGTCATACAGCTTGGAATTTTATAATAAGTGCCTAAAATGCCTAAAATGAGCTAAAGTGACTAAAATTGAGGAATTCTATCGTTTATATAAAAGATGGAGCTCAGCGACTCCTTAACTTTAGTCACTTCGAACTTTAGTTCACTTTAGTCACTTAAGGCTTTTTATCATCTTGAAATCACTTTTCATCGACTTCTTCGACGGGGATCCTGGCCGTCTCCTTATAAGTTGACATAGCGATAGCCGTTTGGGTGGATTGCACTGCCGTAATAGAAGCGATTTTATCCCGGATCAAGCAGCTGAGCGCTTCGGGGTCGGCCGCCCGGATTTTAACCAGAAAAGCGTCTTCCCCCGCTACGTAATGAACTTCCTGGACCTGCGGTATACGGGACAGCGTTTCCCCGACTTTAATTTCCTCGTCGAGCTTTTTTAATTTCACCGTCACAAATGCCACCAGGCTTTTGGCAAACCGTTTCGGGTTCAGCCGGACCTCATAGCCGTCGATAAAACCCTGTTTTTCCAGCTTGCGGATACGTTCCAGCACCGCCGATGGCGCCATGCCCACCTGCCGGGCCACTTCCACATTGGGAATACGCGCTTTTTTCTGCAATATTTTCAGTATTTTTAAGCTAATGGCGTCAATCATTCTTATTTTTTCCTAAATATCAGCAAATTATTCTCTAATTTATTGTTTGTCAAGAATTATTTTCTATATTTTTTTAGTTACAGGCAAGAATAGTGAATTGGTTAAATAGTTGAATAGTCTTAAGGATTTATATCATTTTAGCTATTTAACGAATCACCTAATTGGCCATTTAACTTTACTGTTTCTCAACCGCCTAAATCTGCGATAATCTGCGTAATCTGCGGACCGGTATCCCTAACCCATGGTTTGCTTGAGCAGCGTGCGCAGCTGCGCCAGGGATCGGGTATTGAGCACATCGTCTTTTTCCAGCCAGCCGCGGCGGGCCTGACCGACGCCGAAGGCCAGATAGTTAAAATCGTTTATGCTGTGGGCATCGGAATTGATCGACACCAGGACCCCTTCTGCCCTGGCGGCCTGGCAGTAAGTATCATAAAGGTCCAGGCGTCGCGGATTGGAATTGAGTTCAAGGAAACAGCCGCGATCCCTGGCTTTAAGGATGACCCGGGTCATATCGACCTGATAGGGCTCGCGCTCATTGATCAAACGCCCGGTGGGATGGGCCAGCATGCTGAAATAGCGATGATCCATGGCCCGTAGAATGCGCTCGGTTTGTTTTTCGAGCGGCAAATTAAAATGGCTATGGACCGTTCCCACCACCAGATCCAGCCTGGCCAGTACCGCATCCGGCAAATCCAGGGTGCCGTCTTCCAGAATTTCAACTTCAAGGCCTTTTAGAATCCGAATGCCTTGCAATTGATCATTGAGACGCTCGATCTCATCGATCTGCTGCATCAATCGCGGCGGATCCAGGCCGCCGGCCACCTTGAGTCGATCGGAATGTTCGGTAACGGCAATGTATTTTAAGCCGTGCTTCATGGCCGCCAGCGCCATCTCTTCTAAGCTGTTGCGCCCGTCGGTGGCAAGGGTGTGAAGGTGCAAATCCCCTTTGAGGTCTTTGCGTTCGACCAGTTCGGGCAGCCGATTATCTCCGGCTGCCTGGATTTCGCCGCGATTCTCCCGTAACTCAGGCGGGATGTAGGGCAGATCCACGCTTCGATAAACGGAGGCTTCGGTGCGGCCGGCCACCTGTTTTTCAAACCGAAACACACCGTATTCATTAATCTTTAAACCCCGCTGCTGCCCCAGGCGGCGGATGGCAATATTGTGATCTTTACTGCCGGTAAAATATTGCAAGGCAGCGCCGAAGCTGGATTGCGCCACCAATCGAACATCAACCTGCAGGCCGGAACGCAGGACGACGCTGGAGCGGGTGGCGCCGCTGGACAACACCTTGTCAATCGCATCATATTCGACGAACCGTTTCATCACCGGACTGCTTTTGCGGGCGGTGATCAGAATATCCAGGTCGCCCACGGTTTCCCGGGAGCGCCGGTAACTGCCCGCCGCCACCACATCGATGACGCCGGGCACCTTTTTCAGAAAGTCAATGAGACTGTCGACGGCCGGTTTGACCGTTGCAATTTTATAACGTTTTTCTTTTTGAGCCCGGGCTTCAATAGCTTCAGCAATGGCCTTTTCAGTCTTTTCACCGAAGCCCTCGAGGGCGCGGATGCGCCCTTTGCGGGCTGCCAGGGACAACTGTTTGAGGTTTTTTATTTTTAGATCCCGGTATAAAACCCGCACGCGTTTAGGGCCCAGGTTGGGCAATTTTAGCATTTCGATAACCGTTTTGGGAATGCGCTGCTGAAGTTTAATCAGCGCCTTGGCCGTGCCGGTTTCCAGTATTTCGTGAATCTTGGCAGCCAGCTCTTTACCGATGCCCGGCAGTTTTTTTAGATCCTCGCCGGCTGACACCATATCTTTCAATTCCGATCCCAGACCGCTGACCGTGCGGGCCGCATTGCGATAGGCCCGGATGCGAAAAGGGTTTTCCCCTTCGATCTCCAGGAAATCGGCAATCTCATCAAAGATGCCGGCGATGTCGGTGTTATGGACAGGCATACGCTGAGTACTTTATTCTAAAAGCTATTTCGAAATCACGTTTTATCCAAACCCAGGTAGACTAATTTTCATCAGTTGAGCCCGTTGGCCAGTTGAGCCGGTTTAGCCCGTTACAAAAAAGGAAAAGGTGTGATTTTTTAACGGGCACAACGGGCTAACGGGCTCAACCGGCCAACCTAGAGTAGTAATCTACTACTTTTGAAACAGCTCCTTTTTCAATTAAAATAAAAATTTTGCTTAATTTGCTAAAAATTATTGACTTTTATTTTTTTAGGCGTATTTTAGCCAGTTTTTAACCCTTTAATCGGATTCGTTCAACCCTATAATGGTTTTATCAAATCATAAAAATAAAATGAAAGATCGTGCCATTTCAGACCACCACGCGTTGGCGTTTTTAACGGTGGTGCTTTATTTGCGTTTAAAATTTTCAATTAAAATCGTAACTGCACCGGCACAATAATACGGCAGGGTCTTCTCAGGCACTGCCGATTTTTTTTCAGAAAAGGAGTCAAATTATGTATTTTGAAGCCGTATTTCAACCGTCAAATGATACCGAGTACAATTCTGATGCCGCCGACTTTGTGGGTAAAAAAGTCGCCATTAATGAAGGCTGGACCCTGGAAGAAGGGCCTCACAAAGGACAGCAATGCTTCTATATCCCCAACTCAACGGTGGGCTGCATCCCGGCAAGCGACCTGCAACAGCTCAAAAAGATACCATTCGTCCAGTGGAGAGAAATTTATAATCAGACGGGCCTCAACACGCAATAAGAGATCTGCAATCATCATGGATCATGGACCCGACTCTGTGATGATAAAAATTGAGTGGATTTATTGGCGATGGGTACCTGCCCGGTTTGTTTGTAATGGTACAAAGCAAAAAATCATTGCAAAACAGATACGCAGTGTGGTTCTTATAGATCAAAAAACGTCGACTTTCAGGAGGATTTGATCATGAGAAAAGACACCCGCTGCGTGCACAGCGGCACCCGTATCGATCCAAACACCCGAGGCATCAACACACCGATTTATACGTCTTCTTCTTTTCAATACCTGGATACACCCGAAAACGTGTATCCGCGGTACTTCAACATTCCCAATCAAAAAGCCGTTGTTCAGAAGCTGTGTGAACTGGAAAATGCGGAAGACGGATTGCTGTTTGGTTCGGGTATGGCGGCGATCAGCACCGCCATGTTATCTTTTCTCAGCAGCGGAGATCATGTGGTCCTGCAAAAAGATATCTATGGTGGGACGCATCATTTCGTAACCGCTGAATACGAGCGTTTCGGAATCGAATATACCTTTGTATCCAACCGTGCCGACGAAATTGAACAGGCGGTCCAAAAAAACACCAGGGTGATCTATATTGAAACACCTTCCAACCCGCTGCTTTTAATTACCGATATCGCCGCAACCGCTCAGATTGCCAAAGCCAACGATGCCCTCAGCATTATCGACAATACATTTGCGACACCGATTAACCAGAATCCGCTGGATCTGGGCATCGACATCGTCACCCACAGCGGCACCAAGTACCTGGGCGGCCACAGCGACCTGTGCTGCGGAGCGGTGTTAACGCGCAAAGACCTGGCAGCCAAAATTTGTGCGACGGCCGCCAATCTGGGCGGCAGTATGAATGCGATGACCTGCTACCTGCTGGAAAGAAGCCTGAAAACGCTAAGCATCCGGGTGGACAAACATAACCGCAACGCCCGGAGGATTGCCGAATATCTTGCAAAAGATTCCCGCATCCGGCAGGTGTACTATCCCGGTCTTGAAAATCATCCGGGTCATGCGGTGGCCAAAAACCAGATGAACGGATTCGGCGGTATGCTGTCATTTGAGCTCGACGGCCGGCAGCCGGAACGCTTCTTAAAAAATCTGAAGGTGATCACGCCGGCCCTCAGCCTCGGGGGGGTGGAAACCATTATTTGCTCCCCGGCGACAACATCGCATCAAAAAATCACGGCGGCAGAGCGCGCCGAGCTGGGCATCAGCGACGGCCTTCTGCGGTTGTCCGTCGGCATCGAGGATGCCGATGACCTCATCGCCGATATAGACGGCGCACTGGCCGTCTGATTTCGATTTTCAATCGCCTTTATTTTGGATAGCAATCGGTGCTTGAACAATTAAAAGGCGGCAAAAAACAAGGAGGTCGACATGGGAATCATTTCATGGATTATTCTGGGATTGGTAGTCGGGATTATTGCTAAATTTTTGATGCCCGGCAAAGATCCGGGGGGAATCTTCATCACCATTTTGCTGGGAATTGCCGGCGCTATCGGGGGTGGTTTTGTCAGCTCTGCTATGGGTTTCGGCAAAGTCACCGGCTTTGACCTGCGCAGTTTGATTATCGCCGTCTGCGGCTCAATAGTTTTGCTCATTATCTACCGGGCAGTTAAAAAATAGCTTTTTTGAAAATGAAACTCACCACGCTAGTTTTCGTCTTTTCTCTGATTTTTTCCATCAATGCCTGCACGGTTCAGGATGAAGTTGAAGTTACGGACACGTTCGTTTTAGCCACCTATGGAACCCTGCGAACGCTGGACCCGGCGGCATGCTATGACACCACCGGGTCCCAGCGCATCTGGAATATCTACGAGCCGCTGGTGTTTTTTGACGGATCGAAAACCGATGCGTTCACACCGGTTCTGACCACCCGGGTGCCCACACTGGAAAACGGCGGTATCAGCAGCAGCGGCACGACCTATACCTTTCCCATCCGCAAAGGCGTCAAATTCCAGAACGGCGCCGAATTATCGCCGCAAGATGTCGCCTACTCGTTTAAACGCAACATGATCGCGGATCCGGACGGCGGCCCCATGTGGATGCTGCTGGAAGCATTGACCGGCCAAAGCTCAACCCGCGATGAAAACGGAAAAATCATAGCGGGAATTTTCAAAACGATCGACCAGGCCGTAGAAGTTAAAGGCGACAGCGTCGTTTTTCATCTGCCCAGGCCCTATCCACCCCTGATGGGAATTCTGGCATATTCCTCATCGGTTATTCTGAATAGAGAATGGGCCATCGCCAATGGATGCTGGGACGGCGATATCAAAAATGCGGCCAAATACAACAATCCGGCACCCGGCCATGAACCGCTGCAAAAAATTACCAACGGCACCGGTGCCTTTCGCATGAAATCCTGGAAGCCCTCCAAGGAGTTTGTGTTCGAACGATTTGAGGGGTACTGGGGACCCCGGCCGGCGCTCAAAACGGCCATTGTCAAATACGTAAAAGAATGGAGCACCCGTAAACTCATGCTGCAAAACGGGCATGCCGACCGGGTTACGGTGG
>WOR8_10005661_pt1 | contig 12019 bp, 13 predicted proteins | sample DeeMarSeWOR38_10_FD_19890 | JGI IMG/M metagenome (IMG submission 19890) | reverse complement strand
CTTCGTGCCGAAGTGGCGGAACTGGTAGACGCGCTAGGTTCAGGGTCTAGTGGGGGTTTCCCCGTGGGAGTTCGAGTCTCCCCTTCGGCACCATTTTAATATGTAATTACAACTGCTTAGATTGTCCAAATACACTAGAAAGGTTTATCACTGGTTTATCAGGACTAGCTTCTTCGTAAAGACTTCTCAACTCTTCTGGGTCTTCCATCAGATACCTCTCAAAAGCCTTATTTGTCCTGTGACCAGTCATTCTCTTGCACGTCTCAGGAGAATGCCTTTTTCTCATATCCATAAAAAGGGGGACGTCCATAAAATTATAAGTTTATTTTCACAATCACCTATGGTAAGGTGACTCCATGCCACGACAAGCCCGCATAGACGCACCAGAAGCACTCCACCACGTTATCGTGAGAGGCATAGAGGGAAGAGAAATCTTTCGAGACGATCAGGACCGGTTGGATTTTATTGACCGTTTGGGAGACATTTTACCCGATACAAAGACCTCGTGTTACGGTTGGTCGCTGATTCCTAACCACGTTCACCTCCTTTTGCGAACCGGCACCGTTCCTATCTCGACTGTGATGAGGCGGCTTCTCACCGGTTATGCTGTTACCTTCAACCGCAGATACCAAAGACACGGCCATCTCTTCCAAAACCGCTACAAATCCATACTCTGCCAGGAAGACCCCTATCTATTGGAACTTGTGCGCTACATTCATCTCAATCCACTGCGGGGCAAGCTGGTTGAGGATTTAGGTCAGCTCGATGTCTATCCATTCTCTGGCCATAGCATCATTGTTGGAAAGAGGAAAAACAGCTGGCAGGACGCCGAATATGTCCTTGCCCACTTTGCCGAAAAGGTGAGTGTTGCCCGCAGGAGGTACAGAGCTTATGTGAAAGAAGGGGTAGGGCAGGGCCGCAGACCTGAACTTACAGGGGGAGGTTTGATAAGAAGCCTGGGAGGGTGGTCGAAAGTTAAGGATTTGCCGAAAGCAGAGTTACGCGTGAAAGGTGACGAGAGGATTCTCGGAGACAGCGACTTTGTTTTAGATGTACTCGAGTACTGCGAAGAGCACCTCGAGCGAAGGTACAAGTTGCAGGCGGAGGGCTTCGATCTCGAGCAAGTGGCTCAGAGAGCTGCCTCTCTTTGTGGGATAAAGTCAGAGGAGATCTTTACACCAGTCAAGTATCCGGTGGTAGTGCAAGCGCGAAGCCTCTTTTGCTATTGGGCAGTGCGAGAGCTGGGTGTCAGCGCAACTGCTCTTGCTAGAAGGTTGAAAATGTCGCAGCCTGCAGTGAGTATTTCGGTGAGACGAGGAGAGAAGATAGCCGTTGAGAGAGAGTTTCAGTTGTTGAGCTAATAGAAATTTATAATTTAATGGACGTCCCCATCTTCAATCTCCATACTCGGAATTTGGTATGAGGTGTGCATGCAAGTCACCTGACTGAAAGGGCGAGGGATTTGAAGGGGAGAGGATGAGAGGAGAATAGCCATGGACGAAGTGGCTAACTTTTTGGCCAATTCGGTAATATGTGATGGTTTTGACACCGCCGAAGTAGAGGAACTCGCCAAAATCTGTAAACCGGCTCGCTATAAGTCCGGTGAGGTCATCGTTGCCGAGGACTCCCGAGGGCGAGACCTCTATGTTATCAAAACTGGCAGGGCGCAAATCAATCTCAGCGGTCCTTCCGCTCGAGATGATGCAGGGACCATCAGTAAAATTACTCCCGGTCAGGTTTTTGGGGAACTAGGCTTCATCGATGGTGCCAGACGATCAACCTGGGTAGTGGCCATCGACGAGGTAGAGACAATTCAGGTGGCATGGGAGGATTTTCACCAACTAACAGAGAGCAATAGCAAAATAGGTTATAAGTTCATATATAACTTGGCCCTGGTCATTGCTGAGCGGCTTCGAGACACCACAATGTCCCTGAGTAACTTGTTAGGTGTGCGAGGCAGATAAAAAGCCACCACCACTACTTCAGCAATTCATTGCGTCTTATCTCTATCTGTGATTTGATTAAACCCACCTGTAGCCCGGATATTTCATGCATTCAACCCCTGGGGTGACTGCGACCACGAAACTGGGAACCCGCTTGCGGGACTGAGCGGAGCGCAGCGAGCGCGAATAATATGACCGTCCTTCTCTCCGAGCTGTAAGCTCTCCGAGCCGGAAGCCTGGTGTCCTCGGGTGTTCCTTCGACAGGCTCAGGATAAGCTCACCCTGCGACGGACCGTTCAAGTACGCCTCGGAAACCAACACCCTGGGGTCCGCCGTCGGCGGATTCATGAAATATCCGGGCTAGCATTTTCATCAATGTATGAATGGATATTTTATGTACGGCTTCCTTGCCGATTTGGTAATGCTGCTTCACTTCGGCTTCATCGTCCTGGTTGTCTTCGGGGGGCTTCTGGCGCTGCGCTGGCAGCGATTCGCTCTGGTGCATCTGCCGGCGGTATTGTGGGCTCTTTTCTTGGAGCTCAAGCCAGGTACCTTGTGCCCATTGACCCCCCTGGAGCAATCACTGAGACTTCGGGCAGGTGAATATGCCTATAGGGGAGGGTTTATTGAACACTACCTGGAACCGATTATTTATCCAGATATGTCACTGCATGATCAGTACGTCCTCGGCATAGGTTTGTTTGTCTTAACGATAATAATCTATTGGCGAGTGTACAAAAAGTGGAGATCTTTGCGCCGCAAAGCGCATAGCAAAAAAAGAGTAAACGGTTAATGGTAAATGGTGAACAGTTACGATGCCAGTGAATAATAACTTTAGCCTTAAATTATTACTTTCAGCCCTTGCGTCGGCTGGGTCCTGCTTTATATTAGAGATAGCCTTGATTTATTCGTCCGAGACACCGAAGAAAGGGGGCGAAGCCAATGGAAGAGAAATGCCTGTGTATGGTCGTCGCCGATGATGACCGTGTACTTTGTGTACAGAATGAGAAGTGTTGCCAAGAGATACAAGAAAACTTGGAGCCCCATGAGTGTTGATGGGCTTTACGTTAAAACTTTTTGAGATAATTAAGAAATAACTCACGCCACCGCCCTTCCGGCGGTGGCGTTCTCATTGGATCTCTCGGCCGAGCCCTGTGAGAGATAAGTGATCATTGCTTTCTAAAGTTCTGCACCGCAATGGGGACAGTAGCGAAAATGCTTGTCGAGGGTCTCGCCGCAACGGTGGCAACGTATTGCTTGGAGATCCGTACCCGGGGCGTAGACTCTGCCATTCTCGTCAGTAACATGGCCGCACCGTTCACACTCGACAAATGGTTGACCTTTGCGGATTCTCAAGATGGGGATAAAAAAGAGAGATAGATAATTATCCATGCGGACAAGATAGGCCTGACTCAACCCGCAGTTGGAACAGATGCGGGGATGGCTCTCGAGTTTTTTTCTTCTTGGACCGACGCCGCCGATGAAAATCATTGCGTCTGTTGCCTCCTTGAGTATAGGGCATGGGTCCAGGTTATTGCGAATTGCGAATTTGGAAATTAGCAAATTAGGGAATTCGTAGAAACCGTCAATTAGAAAATTAGTCGATTAGAGAATTAGGCAATTCGTCGACGCGTAAAGTGTAAACCGTGAGCAGTAAGCATTACCCTCCCAATTCCCTAATTTTCCAATTTTCTAATTCTCTCACGTAACTGCTGTCCTCTGTCGTCTGCCCTCTGACTTCTGTCTTCTGTCCTCCGAGCGGGTGGAGGTAAATCATTGAAATTAAAATAATCACGACCCGTCATTTGGCAATCAAAGCAATGAAGGAATCTCAATTGCGGCTGAACCTTCGACAAGACCTGTGGACGAACTCAGGTCGAGTCGCTCAGGCCGAGGAAGTCGTTTCCACAAAACAACTGTCTCCTTGTAAAGCAAATAACATACACCATCACATACCTGCTCCAGCACTCCAATAAAGTATTCTTTGTAGGCTTGATCATCAAAGGTTATTGCCTTATATTCCTCACACCTGCAAAGTTTTTTTCCTCACAGGTCAAGGACAAACAATTATTCCAGATAAGAAGCAATTCTGCTCCTTTAACCGTTTGAAGAGGAGGCAAGTCATGTTCCCAAGAATCCTGCGACTCTCTTTGATGGTCCTATTACTATTAGCCGTTGGTTGTGCCAAGCAGGCCGAAGAACAGCCATTCACCTTTGGCCTTCTTTTGGTGGGTCCCTACAATGATCGGGGCTGGAGCCAGGCTCATTACGATGCCGGCCTTTATGTGGAAAGTAAACTTTCGGGGGTAAAGATGATCTACCTTGACAAAGTAAATCCAGCTGACCGCCCGGGATTAACCCTCCCCCAGCTGGTGGATGACCTGGCGTCCAAGGGAGTGCGACTCATCATTGCCAATTCTGACGACATGAAGGATGGGGTGAGAGAAGCGGCTAAGCAGCATCCGGAGATTACCTTTATCCACGTTTCAGGCGACGATGTGATTACCGGGAGGGCCCCGGCCAACTTGGGCAATGTTATGGGTCGGATGGAGTACGGAAAAATGATGGCGGGCTTTGTGGCGGCACTTACCACTAAAACGGGGAAGATCGGTTACCTTGGTCCCCTTATCAACGAGGAGACCAGAAGACTGGCCGCCTCCTCCTACTTGGGTGCAGCTCATGCTTGGCAAAACATTCGGAAAAAACCCCTTGAGGAGTTAAAATTCAAAGTGAGCTGGATTGGCTTTTGGTTCAATATCCCTGGCGTTACCGCCGATCCGACTCAGGTGGCAAATCGCTTCTATGATGGCGGCTTTGACGTGGTTATCTCAGGCATCGATACGACCGAGGCAGTGGTAGTCGCCACCCAGAAACGCAAGGCGGGTCGGGAGGTTTGGGCCATTCCTTACGATTACAAGGGTGCGTGCGAGGGCGCAGATGAAGTGTGCCTAGGTGTTCCTTACTTCAACTGGGGTCCGGCCTATCTGGCCAAGGTCAAGGCGGTGAAAGAGGGAAGTTGGAGGCAGGGCTGGGAATGGAACGGGCCGGATTGGAATGACATCAATAATGAGGATACCAGCGCTGTGGGTTTTTTGAATGGGCCGGCAATTTCGGATGAAGTGGCTGGAGAACTGGCTGGCTTTGTAAAAGGGTTGGCCACTGGAGAGATCAACGTTTTCCAGGGTCCCATCTTCTATCAGGATGGCACGCCATTCCTTTTAGCGGGTGAAAAAGCAACAGATGAGAAAATCTGGTATATGTCGCAACTTCTGCAGGGAATGGAAGGAGCGAGTAGTCCGAAATAGGCTAGCGCCGATTTCGGATTGCGGCTTGATGAAAGGCATAGAGCATGGGGCATAGGGTACATAGAAGATTTTTCTCTCTACGCTCTTTACCTACTGGCTACTAGCTACTAGATTCTTTAATTAATTGCTATGCGGGTGGAATTCAAGGACATTCACAAATACTATGGCAGGGTGCGGGCCAACGTCGGGATAGATATGACCCTTGAACCCGGCAGAATTTACGGCCTCCTTGGAGAAAATGGTGCGGGCAAGAGTACCCTGATGCGTATGCTTGCCGGCCACACTGAGCCAACCAGAGGCCGTATCTTCTTTGATGGCAAATCACCCCAGGGATTCAATCCCTCTCTAGCCCTGGCTATGGGCGTGGGCATGCTCTATCAGGATCCCTTGGACTTCCCTGCCCTGAAAGTGTGGGAGAATTTTAGGCTTGGGGGAAAGAAGAGGGATAGGAAGCAAGTACTAAAGCGGTTGCAGGAGCTGGGTGATCGCTTCCATTTTAGATTAGCACCCGAGGAGAAGGTGGGCGAACTCACGGTAGGCGAGCGACAGCAGTTGGAGTTGCTTCGTCTTCTCGATCTGGGAGTAAAGGTGCTTATTCTGGATGAGCCAACTACCGGGATATCGGTGAGGCAAAAAGAGATGCTGTTCAGCACCATGCGTCAACTGGCCAAGGATAGAGGCCGGACTATTGTCTTCGTCACCCACAAGCTGGCAGAAGTCGAGGAGCTTTGCGAGGAAGTGATAGTACTGCGGCGGGGCAAACTGACGGCCAAGTTACCCGCGCCTTTCAGACCGGATGAGCTGATTAAGCTCATGTTCGGCTCCGAGCAAAAGGGGACTGAGGCGGATCAAAGGAGGCACCATCCGGCCGAAAAGAATTTCATCCAGCTGGAGTCCGTGCAGCTCTTGGGTGAAAAATATACCCTCGAGGATATTTCTCTCGGGATTAGACCTGGAGAAATATTGGGTCTGGCTGGGTTAGAGGGTAATGGGCAGGAGCTGCTCTTGCGCGGACTGGCCGGACTGGCTCGAGTGATGAAGGGGCGTTTGATTTTCGATGGCCAGGAGCTTCAGGGTCGCCCATATCTTACATTCCGCCGGTCGGGCATTCATTTCCTGCCCGCAGCCAGGCTGGAGCACGGTCTCTTTCCGGATCTCAGCCTGAATGAACACTTTCACTTGGCTTTCCCACCTCAGAACGGTGGCGGCCACAAACTCTTGCCTGAGGAGGGTTTGAAGACATTCAGCATTCAAGCAAAGCTCTCCACCTCTGCCAGAGCCCTATCAGGAGGTAACCAGCAGCGTCTGCTTCTTGCTCTTATTCCGAGGAAAATTAGGCTACTCCTTCTCGAGCATCCCACCAGGGGACTAGATCACGGCTCAGGCCAGCAGGTCTGGAGCCACCTGTTGGAGAGATGTCGTCAGAACACCGCTCTTCTTTTTTCTTCCGCAGATCTGGAGGAGATAAAGGATCATAGCCACAGGGTGCTGATATTCTACAATCGTCAATTAGTAGCCGACCGCCCGACAAGTTTAATGAGTGTGGAAGAGATGGGACGCCTCATGGCCGGTGAGGGGAGGGCGGTGTAAGGAATGCTCTCCACTGCGAGATTAGGTTCAGCCCTTGGACGGTTAGCAGCCTCGCTTTTTCTTTCCCTAATTTTTACCACCCTCATTCTGCTCATAGCTGGAGCCCCCCCCATTGATACTTTAATAATCCTTTTTGCAGGAGGACTTGGCTCCGCCACAAAACTCGCCCAAACGATTTCGGTCTGGATTCCGTTGGTTCTCTGCTCTTCAGCGTTGCTGCTGGCTTTTGCCCCGGGCCTCTGGAATATCGGTATAGAGGGTCAGATCATTCTGGGTGCTATCTTTGCCGCAGGCTTTTTGCGGCCATTTGCTGCAGGAGGCTCGCCCCTCATTCTGGCGGGTGCTCTTTTGGCAGGCATGATCGGTGGAGGTCTGTGGGCATATTTAGCCGGGGCGCTAAAGACCTGGGGTAGGGTGCATGAGATCTTTGGCGGCCTGGGTTTGAATTTTGTCGCTTTGGGACTTACACTTTGGCTTATATTCGGGCCATGGAAAAGGCCGGGTGTAGCCTCCATGAGCGGCACCGAGCCGCTGCATCCTTCACTCTGGTTAAAAGAGTTTGAAGGTTTGTCCTTAAGTCCGGTAAGCTTGGTGCTGGCACTGATGGCTATTGGTCTAGTGATTTATCTCCTGCGCTCCACCCGCTGGGGACTTAGCCTCAAAGCAGTTGGCCAGAACCCGGAGGCTGCTCTTCTCTTCGGGCTCAAACCGAACAAAAGAATCCTGGAATCCATGCTTGCCTGTGGGGCCTTGGCTGGCCTGGCTGGGGCCCTGCAAGTGGTGGGCGTCTACCACCGGCTGCTGCCAGCCATCTCCAGCAATTACGGCTATACGGCTCTCTTGGTAACCATGCTCGCCTCGTTTCGACCCCAGTTCATTCCGCCCATATGCTTGTTTTTTGCTGCACTCAATGTGGGCTCAATTCAACTTCCTCTCCAACTTAAGTTGGACTCATCGCTGAACGGGGTCATTCAAGGGGTTCTCGTTCTTTCTGTATTTCTGGTTCACGGCCTTGAAGATCATTTCCGCCTGCGGAGGAAGAAAAAATAGTGGATTTCCTGGCACTCACCATAGCAGGGATACTCTCGGCCGGTGCGCCATTGGTTCTCGCCACCCTAGGGGAAACATTGACGGAGCGGGCCGGCGTGATCAACCTGTCGTTGGACGGCACCATTTTGCTTGCGGCCATGACCGGATTTGCGGTGGCATTCGTCAGTGGAAGTCCTTGGTGGGGCCTAGTCGGCAGCGTTGGGGTGGGTGTTGCTACCGCCTCAATTTTGGCACTGGTAGGACCTGTACTGGGACGCTCACAGCTGGCAGTGGGATTTATCCTGACCCTTTTCTGTAAGGATTTGGCCTACTTTCTAGGACATCCTTACGCCAGGCAATTTGGACCCGAGCTGCCGGTCTGGTCGATCCCGGGTATTCGCAGTATTCCTTTCATCGGACCGATTATCGGCTATCAGAGTCCGCTGGTTTACCTAAGCATTGCCCTAACTTTATTTCTCTGGTGGTGGCTTTTTTCGACAAGAAGCGGCCTTGAGCTTCGAGCTGTAGGAGAAGAGCCTTGGACGGCCTTTGCCCGCGGCATTAAAGTACAGCGACTGAGAATTGCCTATACCTTGCTTGGGGGGGCCCTGGTAGGACTTGCGGGGGGAGCCTTTTCATTGGCGGTGAAACCCGGATGGGGACGTCCGCAGGGTGCTGAGGGGGCCGGCTGGATAGCCTTAGCAATTGTTATTTTTGGGGGCTGGCATCCCCTGCGAGGCGCCCTTGGCGCCTATCTGTTTGCGACCTTGCAAGTGCTAGGAATCTATCTGCAAGAGCACTTTCCTGGATTACCAGCGGTTCTCTTTCAGGTGGCTCCTTTTCCCGTGATGATTCTGACTTTGTTGCTCGTAAACATGGGGAGAACCGGTTGGTTTCAAGAGCTAGCATTTCGCTATCCCGGGCTGAAGCGGTGGTTGCTTCGTTGGCAAGTAACAGCACCGGCGGCACTTGGAATTGATTTTAGGCCCGAGAAGGAGGGCTAAGGCTAGCAAATTTTGGAATTGGAAAAAAACGAAGCCTAATCTTTTCATTCCCTCATTCCTAAATACCTCAACTTCTTTGCAGGGTGCTTAGGCTTGGGAATTTTTACTCAGCTGGGGTCGATTTTTTTATGCCCTCGTCTTCGCGACGGGCAACGGCCTCGACAAAGTAAGATGATGAGCAGTTGATAACGCGAACCAGGCCCTCAGTTTCGATCTTGACGAGGGGAGATTCATATGAAAGGACCTCGCCGGTTATACTGAAATCTCCATGCTCGCGGGTAAAGTAGAAAGTGTAGGTTTTTCCCTTCTCAAATAGCGCTGCCATATTCAACCTCTCCGATTTAGGGTTCTGACCAAGGATTCTAGCATAGTTGTTCAAATTTTATAAAGAGGATGATTTATTCGGTCATAGAAAACTTTGTCCTGGAGCAATTTCAGTGGTTGTGCCGGTGAAGATCACGAGCCCCATTTTCGTACGGGGTATTGGCATATTGGAGTGAGTAAAAATTACAAATAACAAATTACAAATTCCAAAAAAATCACAATGAGCAAAATTCGAAATTCCAAACCTGTTTTGTGTTTTGGTCATTGAATACCTGCCCTGTGGAATTTCGCCTCTGGCGAACCTGCCAAAGGCAGGATTCCACAGGGTGAAAATTTGAAATTTATTTGGAATTTGGTGCTTGGATTTTGATATTTTGTCTTGCATTATTCGCTTGCCATCAGGCAATGATCCCCATAACATGGGCGCACCCGGGGTGCGTCGCTCTTTCCTCGGGCTAGGCAAGTGGTCTGATATTGCGGATTCGGATTGAGATTCGAATACATGCCATCAGGGTGAGGAGGAAACTTTTATGCGGGTTCTCATTTGTGACGGTCTGCATCGGCAGGGAGTGAAAATATTTCAAAAAGCAAAAAATGTTGAAGTTGAAGTGCGCGACAAAATGGAGCCCCAGGAGTTGCTGGAGTTGATCCCGGACTGCGAAGGTATAGTGGTGCGCAGTCGTACGAAAATTGACGGCAGGGTTTTGGAACAAGCATCCCACCTGCGGGTGATTGGTCGAGCGGGTATTGGTGTTGACAACATAGACATCGAGGCAGCCACCCAGCAAGGTGTGCTGGTAATGAACACCCCTGGAGCCAATGCTGTTGCTGCAGCCGAACACGCAATGGCTCTGATGATGGCACTTGCCAGGCACATCCCCAGGGCGAATGAGTCTGTAAGGGCTGGCAAATGGGAAAAGAAAAAGTTTGTGGGCACCGAACTTTACAATCAAACCCTTGGCATTATTGGTTTGGGCCGCATTGGCTCCATTGTGGCCAACAGGGCCCTGGGTATGAAAATGAGGGTGTTGGCATACGACCCCTACGTGTCGGAGGATGCTGCGGCCAAGCTTGGGGTGGATTTGGTCTCCCCGCAGAAACTCTTTCGTCAGGCTGACTTTATCAGCATTCATACCCCCTTTACCAAGGAAACGGAGGGACTAGTCAACGAAGCTGCTTTTAGTACGATGAAACGGGGGGTAAGGATCGTCAACTGTGCCAGGGGTGGAATAATTGATGAGTCTGCCCTATATGAAGCACTAAAAAAGAAAAAAGTGGCAGGGGCGGCCCTTGATGTCTTTTCGAGCGAGCCGCCGGTGAACAATCCACTTCTATCCTTGCCGCAGGTCATTGCTACCCCCCATCTAGGCGCTTCCAGTGAACAGGCCCAAATAAATGTGGCCACCGCCATAGCTGAGCAGATGGTTGACTATCTGCAAAGGGGGTTGATCAGAAATGCGGTGAATATGCCCTCCATGAGCCCCAAAATGATTGAGCAGCTGCAGCCTTATATGTACCTGGCCGAAAGACTGGGCCGTTTCCTCTCTATGTACTTCCAAGGCAACATCCGTCAACTAAAACTAAGTTACGGAGGTGACTTGCGAGAGTTGGAGTTGGCTCCGGTTACCAATGCAGCCCAGAAAGGGTTTTTGGAAAGAGCCTTAGGGGAAGAGGTTAATCTGGTGAACGCCCCAGTGATTATGCGAAACCGTGGCATCCAAGTGGAAGTGACCACTACTTCGGAAGCCAGGGGATACATCGGGCTGATTACCCTGGCTGTGGTCACCGATAAAGGCAAATCACAAGTGGCTGGTACGGTTTTCCCCACGCCTGAATGCAGGATCGTGGGCATTGATGATTACCGGATGGAGGCTCCGCTGGAGGGGCGAATGCTGCTCATCTCCAACTACGACCGACCCGGGGTCATCGGCTTTATTGGCACAACTCTGGGCGATCATAAGGTCAACATTGCCGACATGCATTTGAGCCGCATCCGCAGTAAAGGCATGGCCATCTGCTTGGTCACCGTGGACAATCCCGTGAGCGGTAAGGTCCTTCGCGCCCTCAAGCAATATGACGATATCATAGAGGCGACGATTATAGAGGTGTAGCCAGTCATAGGAGCATAGGGCATAGAGCATAGGGCACAGAGTAATGTAGTTTGTCTCATATACTCCATGCTCTATGCCTTCCCAAATCCGCAATTCGAAATCCGAAATCCGAAATTACAAAAGTGTCTAGTGCTTATCACCTAGTCCCTAGTGTTTTCCAGCCCGCCATACCCTCACGGCGAATACTACTGCCAGTAGATAAGCCGTTATAGCCAGAGCCAAAACCAGCCGGAATCCTAAAGACATGGCCAATAAAACCGTCAGGGGTGCGGCGGCCACCGAGGCGAAGCCGTTTATCCCCCAGGCCCAGGCAAGCAAGGCTGGAGACGATTCTTCCAGGAGACTCATGCCCGCTGGAAAGGGCCAGCCCATGAGAAAAGCCAGCGGTGCCAGGAGGGAGAGGGTAAAAAGAAATCGACCTGGGGTGTTCCAACTGGCGACAAACCCGAGAAGGGACTGGCTCAGGAAGAGGACCAGGGGGGCAATGAGAGCAATGGCAAGCCCTGATACGGCGATTGCCTTTAGGGGTGAGCGGACCCAACGATTACTGCAGAGGCTGCCACAGCCCGAGAAGAAGAGGAAACCGCTCAGCACTGCCGCTGCTGCAAGTAGCGGATCACCCATAAGTAAGGTAAAGCGCTGCATAAGGCTCATTTCCAGGGCCAGGAAACCAAAGCCAAGGAGGAGGAAGTAAAACAAAGCAAGACTAAAGG
>WOR8_10008781_pt1 | contig 12023 bp, 10 predicted proteins | sample DeeMarSeWOR38_10_FD_19890 | JGI IMG/M metagenome (IMG submission 19890) | reverse complement strand
TTTAGTGCCTCATTCTTGGTTTGTTTTTCATCGCCGTGCATTTGCTATCACCTTGTTGTTTTATAGTTAATTTTCCGATGATGAAACAGGCTATAAGTGATTCAAGAATTCTTTTACCACGGCAGACACTAAAGGCTAAAAAAGGGGATCATATAGGTGATGCTTAACAAGAAAAAAGATAAATTTGCTTTCGTGGTACGTAAATTCTTTTAAAATAGAGAATATAATTGGATGCCATTTGTGAGTCAAATAAAATCAGTCTTGTGACCAGCGCTGGGCCGGCAGGATTCGAACCACGGTCTACGGATTTTGAGTACGCCCAGTACTCGTGCTTTTTCGTGTCTTTCGTTGCTAAATAATATTAAAAGCTTGTTGTCTAATTATTCTGCATGTTAAGGTTAGTTGCAGCGGACAACCAATTCACCTTAATTCGGTCAGTGGAAATTCAATATGCGAAACAAACACCAAAAATTCGGTGCGCAGAGCGAAGACCTGGCTGTCTGGTATTTGAAAAAAAACGGGTACAAAATTTTGGCGCAAAATTATCGTACCCGGCTGGGGGAAATTGATATCATTGCCAAAGAGAAAAAGACCATTGTCTTTGTGGAGGTAAAATCAAGGCGGTCGATTCGCTATGGAAGCCCGAAATGGTCGGTAACCCATCAAAAACAGCGCAAGATTTCGATGGTCGCCCTGCAATATCTTAAAAAAACCCGGCAGACAGATGCCGCGGCCCGATTCGACGTCGTCGCCGTTATTTCCAATCGGGACGAACCTCAAATAGAAGTTGTCAAAAATGCCTTCGAACTCGCTTATGGATGAAACCGGTGTGATGGCAAAGCCCGGAACGCTTTACATCGTCGCCACCCCCATCGGCCACCGGGATGACATCACGTTAAGGGCCCTTAAAATTTTGGGCCAGGTCGATCACATTGCCGCCGAAGATACGCGCAAGACGCGCAGATTTTTAAACCGACACGGTATCACTGCCAGCTTCATTTCGTACCACGAGCACAATGAAAGGCAGCGGACGCCGCAAATTATCGGCAAACTGCAGGGCGGAAGCGCCATTGCCCTGGTGTCCAATGCCGGAACACCGACGGTGTCGGATCCCGGCTATCGCCTGATTAAATCAGCGGTTCAAAACGGCGTGAACATCGTTCCCGTGCCGGGAGTATCCGCCGCGACCGCGGCCTTGAGTGTTGCCGGCATGTCCACCGATGCCTTCACCTTCGAGGGATTCCTGTCCAAAAAAAAAGGGAAACGACTGCGGCTGTTGGAGCAGTTGGCCCAGGAACCCCGGACATTGATATTTTACGAATCCCCCAAACGAATCCTGACGCTTTTAAATGATATCATCGACACCATGGGAGATCGCTATGGCGTAATGGCCCGGGAAATGACCAAGCACCACGAAGAATTTCTGAGAGGTCGCTTGTCGGAAATAGGGATAAGCCTGGAGGCCCGCCCAGAGATTAAAGGTGAGATTACATTGCTGGTGACCGGCAATGAAGGGGCGTCTGCGGTGCAATGGGACGCGGTGACAGCCGCAATCCGCCGTGAATTGACAACCAAAAACGTGTCTGTTTCCAAAATAGCCAGACACATCTCCCAGAAATACGGCGTTTCGAAAAACAAGGTATATCGGGAGGCGCTATCTCTCCAGCAACAGATGACAGAGGACTGAGGACAGAGGATAGAATTCGGAATGGGGAATGCGGGAGGCGGAAATAGACACGGGAGATCCTCGGCTATTTCAGATAGAACAAATCAACAATTATTATAGACGGGCAGCATGTTTAGATCACCGGCAAAAGCGATGAGGCTGTATGGCATCTAATAAATTCCACATTCCGCATTCCGCATTCCGCACTCAAACGATCTATCCCGTCATATTGGCGGTGCCGGATGAGGTGGGAGAGTTCAAGCCCCGGGATCGGGTCAAATTTCTCAGCCGGCATGCCCGGCTGGCGCTTAAACGTTCCGCCCAGAGAAGCAACCTGCCGCTTGGGCAGTTGAAGCAGGATGAAAACGGTGCCCCCCTGCCCTCAAATGACATTTACTGGTCCATCACCCATAAGACGCAGTACGTGGGCGGAGTGGTTGCGCCGACCCCCGTCGGCATCGATATCGAGCGAATCCGCGAATGCGCCCCGGGACTATTTGCCAGAACCGCCGGTGAACCCGAATGGGCCCTGGCAGGCCCGGAAAACACCCCGCTGATAACGTTCTTCCGCTACTGGACATCCAAAGAAGCCCTGGTGAAAACGTCCGGCACGGGTCTTAAAGATCTTCTCAAATGTCAGGTAACCCGGATCCTCGACGATCGGCATATAGAACTCCGCTACTCCGACCGACACTGGCTGATCGAACACTTCTTCTTTGACCACCACATTGCCAGTATTACTCAGGATTCCTACCAAATTGAATGGATCAGGGAATGAGGGCGAGTCGTCGCCAACTCCGGTTCGATTGTTGCGATATGCCCGGCTTAGCGCGGCTGGAAGCCGCCCCCACAGTCCCATGAGGAATTTGTGGGAGCGGCTTCCAGCCGCGATGGCAATAATTTCATTTCATGACGGGCACGTTATGAACGCATTAGTGCCGTGGCGAGGAGATTTCTAATATGACTTTGCCGGTATTTTTATTTTGTTTTACATAATCATGGGCGGCAGGGGCATCTTGAATTTCGAAGACCGAATCGACGATCGGCTGCAATCTTCCAGTCTCGAAAATAGACCAGAACCTGTCTGCGAACATCCGCGTAATCTCTATTTTTTGTGCCAGTGGTCGACTGCGCAAGCGGGTGCCGATGATGCGCAGGCTTTTACCCAGCACGGCACCCAGGTTGATTTCGGCCGTGGTGCCGCCCAGCAGGCCGATATTTACCAGGCACCCATTTTCCTTCAGTAAGGCCAGATTTTGATTCAGGTAGGCACCGCCGATGGGGTCCAGGATCACGTCAACTCCTTGCCCCCGGGTTATCGCCATGACTTCCCTGACGAAATCCTGTTGCTTATAGTTAATGCCCAGCGACGCGCCTAATTCACGACAGCGTTTCAGCTTGGCCGCGGTTCCGGCCGTGACATATACAGTGGCGCCGGCCTCACGGGCCATTTGAATGCCGGCGGTGCCGACGCCGCTGCCGCCGGCATGGATCATTACCGTCTGGCCGGATTGAAGCGCCGCTTCGATAAAAAGGTTGCTATAGGCTGTCAGCCACACCTCGGGGATGGCAGCACCCTGAACGTAAGACCAGCTGTCCGGCAATTCGAGGAGCAGTTGGGGGTGAATGGCAACCTGCTGCGCATACCCGCCGCCGGACAGCAGGCCGATCACCCGGTCACCAATTCTGCGCCCTTTGACCTGGGGCCCGATTGCAGCAACCACTCCGGCCATTTCCAGGCCGAGGATTTCGGATTCGCCCGGCGGTGGCGGATACAAACCCATCGCCTGCAGCAAATCGGCCCGATTGACAGCCGTGGCCTTTACGTCGATCAACACCTCATCCGATCCGGGTTTCACATCGGGGACCTCCTCCCACGCCAGCCGGTATCTCTGTTTATCCCTTTTGACAACGATGGCTTTCATTGCGCCCGTTTTCTCCTTTCTCTATTTACCCGTAATGTTGTCAGCCGCTAAAGTTTAAACAAAAAAATAAAATGGTGCAAGGATACGCGATATTCGATGCTCGATGACGAACAGAAGCTTCTGAATTCTCTGACTTGCAGTATCGCAGATCGAGTAACGAGTATACAGGATCGGATTTCAACCCGCAACGAGCAACTCGCAAGCCCTAACACGCAACGCGCAACCCGAAGCTTTTTTTGACTTTTCACTAGTTAGGTTATAGAATAGCGTTATCGCAACACTTCAAATGGAGGGGAAACATGCAAGTTCTCGGGATCGATATCGGTTTCGGATTCACGAAAGCGACCAACGGAAAAGATACCTTTATTTTCAAATCTATTTTCGGCGAAGACGCCGACATACAATTCTGGGCCGACTTCGGCAAGGATGCGGCCACCGATCACATCCATGTTACCATAGACGGCAAGTCCTATTTCATTGGTGACCTGGCAGAGCAACAGTCGAGTGTCCTGCACTTTACCCTGGATCAGGAGAAATTAATTGCCGATTTCGTAAAAATTCTCGCCCTGACCGTGGCCGGTTTGTTTCTGGATAAAGGCGGCCCGATCAATGTACCCGTCAATTTAGTTTCGGGTCTTCCCATCGGCTTCTTCAAACAGAATCACAAACGCTTTAACGATCTGCTATCCGGTCATCACCGGATCACCTATCATTCTCACGATGGCCAGAAAACCACCAAAGAACTGTATATAAACAAGGTGCGAATGCTGCCCCAACCGCTGGGAAGCGTCTTGAATTTGATCATGGACGACAAGGGTAAAATTTTCAATAAGGAACTCGCCAATCAAAAAATCGGCGTTGTTGACATCGGGTTCCGGACGACGGATTTTACCATTCTCGATCACCTGCGCTACATCGATCGCGGAAGCCGAACCATGGAGACCGGGATTTCCAAAGGATTTAGCGTCATCGCAAACAAACTGAGGGAAAAGTGCGGTGTCAACGTCGAGCTGTACCGCCTGTATAATGCCGCCGAAGCAGGCTCTATCAAGATGCGGGGCCATGGATTCAATTTCGCAAAAATCAGGGACCAGGTTTACTCCCAGCTGGCCGCTTCCATCGCCAACGACATCGATCGGCTGTGGGCCGATGACTGGGACATTGATGCCATCATCTTGACCGGCGGCGGCTGCCGGGAACTGGCCGAATACCTTAAACCGCAAATCACGGGGAATATCCTCCCGGTTGATCCCAACCAGGACCCACGGCTCAATAATGTGCTGGGCTATATCAAATATGGTCAGTACGTATGGGGGGAGGCCGGCGATGAATCCGCATTTGCTGCGTCCGACGACAACCCGAATCCGCAAAGGACCCCTTCGGAAGACATCGAATCGATTGCGGAAGATGAGCTGTCGGAAGTTTGATAGGACGCGTTGCGGGTTGCGCGTTTTGAGTATCGGACATGGGCAAAGGGGTGCTTGGGGAATGGCTCAAGGTGCAGGGCTCAAGGTAAAAATGTAAAATGATAGAATCCTTGGCCTTGCGCCGTGTGCCTTACGCCTTGCGCCTTTACTTTATGTCTTACGGCATTGGTTTTCTATTCTGGCTTCGGACGATCACCATTTTATTGTTTTCCTGCTTAATTTTGATCCCATAGCCCGGCAGTGTTTGGGTCAGCGGCCGGCCGAATAAAAAATCGAGCATGGCCGCATCCAGGCCGCCTTGTTCCAATACCAGTTTTCGAAGTTCGGTATCGTATTGTATCATTTCCTGTAGTTTTTTGCGGGCCTGTGACGTGCGGGGGCCATCGAGGTCGCTGATCAATTTATTGATTTTAGCGTAGTCGCAGCGGACCTGATGGTCTTTAATCAGGTCCCACAATCCTTCAACTTCAGATATCAAATCGTCGCGGGTCAATCGGCGCCTGGCATACAGTTTCTCCAACTCACCCGTATCCCAGCATTTAAGGACCCGGCACTCCATGGGACGGTCATTGTAAATGCCGCACGCCTTGCTTTGCTCATTAAAAAAAACACAAGACCAGCTGCCTTCTTTACCTTTGATCTTAATGATATCAGAATCCACCGGGATCAAACACCCTTTGACGTTATCGTAGGCATACTCCCCTCGGCGGATCGTATACAGATATCTGGAAGGAATCCGTCCTTTTTCAATCAGCATCCGATCTTCCAGGTGAAACCCGGGGCCGCCTTTTTCGCAGCAGGTACCGCAGCGGATACAGCGCTTTACAGCAGTGACGGAATTATCATCCAATGGGCTTGCAGGATTGGATGGTTTTTTTTTGTCAGGGTCCATTTTTTTTGATCAAGTGATACAGCCGTAATATGGCTAATTCATCATAATGCACGGTGCCGTCTAAAAAGTCAAAGGCCGGTTTAAGATACTCGTTGCCGCATTGATCAAACGCCTCGATAACCCGTTCTAACTGGTCGTCGGGAAGTGGAGAAGCCTGTAGAATTTTATCGCCGGAAAGCGCAAAGCCTTCGCGCACATACCGGACCAGGTGATCGATGACCGTGGTTTGTTTAATCCCGAAGGTATCCATAATTTCGCCAAGAGATCGCCCGGCATCAAACATCTCCCCGACCGAAATGAACCTGGGTTTGACCTCTTTCGCCGGCGTTGCCGGTGTCGGATCTGGTTGGACCGGCAGTGCCGGCGGCTTTTTTTTGGGCCGTTCCTGAATCTGCTTTTCCCGGCAGTAGGATCCGATGACCTGCATGAACAGGTCGCCATATTTTTCCGCCTTGACTTGGCCGATACCGTGCATGTCCAAAAAATTCTCGTGGGATTGCGGAAAAAAGGCGGCCATTTCCACCAGGGTCTTGTCCGCAAAAATGACAAACGGCGGGACTCCGGCATCATCTGCCAGCTGTTTGCGGGTCTGGCGCAAAATTTCAAACAATTCCCGGTCATAATCCAGATCAGCCAGTTTTACCGTTTCGGCAGCGGCAGGGGCCATGGAATCTTTCAGCTCCAGCTGTCCCCGAATCTTTAATTTGCCCTTGAGAACATCCCATCCCTTAGCGGTCAGTTGCAAGCTGCCGTAATCCATGTCCTGAATCACCAATCCCTGGTGCAGAAACTGGCGCGACAGCTGCTGCCACTGTTTCTTGGAATAATCCTGGCCGATGCCGTATGTGGATAATTTATGGTGACCGAACTGCATAACCTTTTTGGCTTTTGAACCACGCAGAACATCGATGATGTGGACGCTGCCGAACATTTCGCCGGATCTTTTGACACAGGAAAGAAATTTTTGAGCCGCCACGGAAATATCCACCTTCTCCTTTTTTTCGGCCAGACAGTTGTCGCACATGCTGCACGTGTCAACGGCATGTTCCTCGCCAAAATAGTTGAGCAGGGGAATGCGTCGGCAAACTTCAGTCTCGGCATATCGCAGCAATGCGTTGAGGTGAATGTGGGCCACCCGTTTTTCATGGGTGTCCTTCTGATCGATGAAGTATTTGATTTTTTGTACATCCGCGTAGCTGAACAGCAGGAGGCAGTGTGACCTCAAACCATCCCGGCCCGCCCGTCCGATTTCCTGGTAGTAGCTTTCGATGTTTTTGGGCAGATCGAAATGAACCACGAAACGCACGTTGGGTTTGTCAATTCCCATACCAAATGCAATCGTGGCGACGACAATCTGCACATCATCACGAATGAAGGCTTCCTGGTTCCGGTGACGATCATGGTCTGAAAGCCCCGCATGGTAGGGCCTCACCGAAAACCCCTCCGTCTCCAATATCGCATTGAGATCCTCCACCTGCTTGCGCGAATAACAGTAAATGATCCCGGATTGATCGGGAAATTGGCGGATAAAGTCAACGGTCTGATCCGCCGGGTTGTCTTTGGGAAGGATTTCCAGATACAGGTTCTCGCGGTTGAAGCTGGCCAAGAATTCCCGGCCACGGTTCATGTGAAGACTGGCTTTAATATCCGCGCGCACCCTGGGGGTAGCCGTAGCCGTTAAGGCCACACAGACCGCACCGGGAAAATGATCACGAACCTCTGCCAACCGACGGTATTCGGGTCGAAAGTCATGGCCCCACTGGGAAATGCAGTGGGCCTCGTCGATTGCCAGGCACTCGATATCAACCGCAGACAGCAGCTCCAGCATGCTGTTTTTCAACAGGGCCTCCGGGGCCAGGTAAAGCATTCTGGCTTTTTTCCGTTTCACCAGTTGGAGGTTTTGGCGATATTCATCCGTCGGCAAAGCACTGTTTAAGACAGCCGCAGCGACGCCGGACTGAACCATCTGTTCCACCTGATCTTTCATCAATGAAATCAGGGGCGATACGACGACGGTCAGGCCCCCGAATATCAGAGCCGGAATTTGATAGCACAGGGATTTGCCGCCGCCGGTCGGCATTACCACCAGGGCATCTTTTTTACTCAGAATATGCTGAATAATCTCGAACTGAAGCGGTCGGAATTCATCGTATCCGAAGACATTTTTTAATATTGTGCGGGCTTGACCAATCATGAGACAGGCTTTCGAAGCTTGATAATAAGAAAAACAAACTGCTTGCGGCAAATGCTTTTAAATCAGAATTATAACCCGGAGGCAATAGTTTAATGAGTCACAGACCACCCGCAAAGCGGGTGCTTGAATTTCCCCGCCCTAATGGGCGGGGGAGGACAACAGCACGTCAGTGCTTTAAACGATGCGGTTGTAACCCGCCTCAGGCGGACTTGAAAACAACTAGGGCGCTCGGTTTAAATCCTCGAAATACTGGAGTATTCCTCCGGTTCAAACCTCGCGTCCGCCTCGATTTTGAACCAAAATCCTATTTTTGAGATAGCTTCTAATAAATCTACACAGGTCCCATTTAACATATTATTTCCTTTTCGGGAGAATTGCATTATCATATCCAGAGAAGATTAGCACGTTGCGATTTACGGGTTCGGTGTTTGGCACATATCGTTGACTGAGTTGCATAAGTTGATTAACTTGATTGCAGCGCATCGCGCTAATCAGATTGATTCTAAGCCTTTACCCTAGATAGCCCATCAACTATTCAGCGATTCAGCTGATCAAGGTTGCAAGTGGCAGGGCTCACGCTTGCGGATGAAGGAACTTGCCCGCCGGTCTGTGGGTGGGGCAGGATTGCAGATGGATCCTGGCATTTGAACGAATCGTAAGGGACTTTCAATACCATGCGCATACGCACAGAACAGTTAGCAGGCGGGGAGCTCACGCTAAAATTTGAAAAACGTCCGGATACATTTCCGTTACTGGCAGAAATGGTCACAAGCGGTACCTGTGAATTCCCCGCGCCAATAAAGGCTGCCTTGAGAGCGCAACAGATCGGTGATATAGTGGAGATCGAGGGCAACATCCTCACCGCCGCTCGGCTGGAATGCGGGCGCTGCCTGCAATCCTTCGAGATGCCCCTCGAATCCCAATTTGCGCTGACATACAGCCAGGTAGATCCGGCCCTGGAGCAAAGCGCCTCCAACGACGAAGAAATCGAGCTCACCGCCGAGGACATGGGACTGATCCACTACCAGGGGGAAGAGATCAACCTTGAAAGGGAAATCCAGGAGCAGGTCATATTAGCGTTACCGCTTAAAGCGCTGTGCAAACCGGACTGCAAGGGTTTGTGCCCCAGATGCGGGGCGGATCTGAATACCGCAGCTTGTGATTGCGATCGTTCTCCTTCAGGCGGAAAATTCGAGGCCCTCAAAAATCTAAAGTTAGTAAAAAATTAGAATCGACCGAAAAATACCCACGCCACAGGTGGAACCATAATTCTAATATGGAGAGCAACATCCGACACGACACGCCCATTTTGCGTCGCCCTGGAAAATTTCTTTTAAGGGTATTAATCGGTTTTAAACGCAATCAGGGATTGCTGCTGGCCGGGGCGGTTGCTTATTACACCCTCCTGTCGGTCATACCCATGCTGGCCCTGATATTGGTCGGTTTATCGCATTTCATTGAAGAGCAGCAGCTGTACAATACGATCCTGACCAACCTGAAACTGGTCATGCCGGCCCATGCCGAAAGAGTCGCCGGGCAGGTGTGGGGTTTTCTTGCCCGCAGACAGTTGGTCGGAGTCGTCGGCATACTGGTAATGCTGTTTTTCAGTTCCATGGCCTTCACCATGCTTGAAAATGCCATGGCGATCATATTTTCCCACCGCGTCCGCAAGCACCGCCGTCATTTTCTCATTTCGGCGATTATTCCTTATGCCTATATTTTTCTGCTGGGAATCGGTTTGTTGCTCGTAACCGTTGTTGCCGGCGCGCTGGGTGCCCTGGCCGACCAGCACATCATTTTATTGGGTTATGACCTGAGCCTGGCGGCGCCCTCCCGCATCGCCCTTTATTTCTCGGGGATGTTCGGCATGGTCATGATGCTGACCTCCTTATATTTGGTGATGCCGGTCGGACGCATCGCCTTTCGGTATGCCCTCGCCGGTGGAATAACGGCCACCATCCTATGGGAGATCATCCGGCATATACTTGTCTGGTATTATTCGACCATTTCCCTTGTCAATGTGATCTACGGTTCTCTGGCCACTGCGGTGGTTGCGTTGTTAAGTATCGAGATCGCGGTGATCATCCTGCTGTTGGGTGCTCAGGTTATCGCCGAGTTCGAACGTCGCAAAAGCGAGTTGCCCGAAGAAGACACGTCCGGGTTTGACATATAGCCTCATCCCTTCGGCAACTTCCCGCAGGAGTTTCTCCTTATCAGGTGGATAAGCCCCCAAAAAATGAATTCCGTTGACAACCTGAGCCAATATAAATATGGTTTAGCCTGGTGGTTTACAACTAACCCTTCATACGCCCCGGGAATCAGCCCCATGAGAATCCAACCTGGCCAGCCGGCCAGGAATTTTACCACTTAGGAGGAAAAAAAATGAACGACAAACAAGAAAAGGCAGCCTTCATCTGCACCAAAGACACGCTCGACGGGGCCTATCCTTCACTGGTTCTGGGGATAAATGCAGTTCGCATGGGCATGGAGACTAAAGTTTTCTATTCCTTCATGGGGTTGAACCTGGTTCTCAAAGGAGGGGTCGATAGGGCCAAATTCTTTCCCCCCGGCGTCATGGGGGCCATCCCCGGCATGAGTTCTCTGGCCACCGGTATGATGAAAAGGAAAATAGAGCAGGCCAACATTCCCAGCCTGGCCGATATGCAAGAAATGGCCCAACTGGAAGGGGTTGAATTGGTCGCCTGTCATATGACAGTCGAAATGATGGAGATCAAACAAGACCAGCTGATTGAAGGTGTACCGGTGTGGACGGCGGAAGATTTTATGAAATATGCAAGGGAGTGCAAGATCTGCCTATTCACTTAAAACTTGTTTTGAAATAGCATCTTACGCCCAAGGACTGCGTTGCAATTCAATTTGAAATGCTCACGTACTAAAGTGTACGCTCCGCTTTCAAATCGAATTGACGCCTTGCCCTTGAACGTAATCTACTTTTCCAAAACAACTTTTAGTAAATCATTCGATCAACAGAAACCTTATTTCTACTAAAGTTATAAAGTTTCTAAATAATCTATCAGGATAATTTTTATGTGGGAGCGGCTTTCCAGCCGCGATTTACTCTTTGCGGCTGTTGAGTCGATCACAGCTGAAAAGCCTCTATCACTATTTTCTATTTGCTTTAAACCATTCCGTTTGCGTATTGATGAATTTATGCTTTAGTCTGATAAAAAGTTTGGAATTATGCGTTGGAAAAAGATATTTATAGCAGTTGCCTTGCTGATCGTGGTCTTTATCGTTGGGCTGTATGCCTTTTTAATGCTTTATGATTTTAACAAATTCAAACCCATGATTGCAAAGGCCATCAAGGATGCCAGCGGTCGTGAACTGGCGATTGCAGGTAATATCGAATTTGAGATAGGCATCCGGCCGACCTTGATAGTTGAAGATGTGAGTTTCCAGAATTCCGCCTGGAGTTCAACGCCGGATCTGGCCCGGGTCAAAAAAATGGAAGTTCAGATCGCAGTTTTACCGCTGGTCATCGGCAAATTTGATTTTGCCCACCTGGTTCTGATTGACCCCACTGTCATCGTGGAATTCGATAAAAACGGAATCTCCAATTTTTCATTTGATACCGGCGGTGAAGAACAGGATGAAACCGAGCTGTTACCTCCCCCCCTGATCTTCGGCGACATACGAATCGAAAACGGGCATTTTACCTACCGCGACGCCCAATCGGATGTTAAATTCACCGTCCGCATCGATCACCTGACGGGAGAAATCCCCGGCTTTGATGAACCCCTGCAATTGGATTTCAAAGGGGCAATCAATGACAGGGCCTTTGCACTCAGCGGCACCGTCGGGCCTATTTGGGCGTGGGTGGAGCCCGGATATGAATTGCCGGTGGATATCACCCTTGCAGCGGGCGGCGCAAGCGCCCGGGTCAAAGGGGAAATGCGCG
>WOR8_10009696_pt1 | contig 12027 bp, 16 predicted proteins | sample DeeMarSeWOR38_10_FD_19890 | JGI IMG/M metagenome (IMG submission 19890) | reverse complement strand
TCCCATCGAAGCGCATGAGCCCGTCTCGATGATAGGTGTCGACCGGCACACGCGGGCGATTCACTGGGAGCGATTCGTAGGTCACGCCGATGCGGCAACGGTGCGCCTCCGCATCAGAGACATGCGGAACTGAAGCATCTTATCGGGACTGTGGCTCATACCGGGGTACCACGTTGGCCGGCGAGAAAGCAGACTGCTCTACATCGGCGAAGTAGTTTTTCGGGTTCTTCTTCAATTCCATGATTCCCACTTCTTGGAGCGGGAAGTCACCGTGCGGCCAGGCCTTGGTGAGGTCAAACGGATTGTACGGGTTCTTGTCGGCGTCCTTTTCAGGTATGATCTGTACCATCAGGCGCCATTTGGGGAAATCCCCCTTCGCAATCGACTCGAACAGATCGCGCTGGTGGCTTTCTCGATCCTTTGCGATTATCGCCTCGGCCTCGTCATTGGCCAGCGTCTGGATTCCCTGAAGAGTCTTGAAATGGAACTTCACCCAGAATCATTCAATCTTCGTACTGATGAAGCTGTATGTATGGCTCCCATATCCGTTCATGTGTCGGTAACTTCGCGGGAGCCCGCGATCGGAAAATAGAAAAGTCACCTGGTGGAGGCTCTCGGGCGAGAGCGACCGGGAGTCCCACAAGTCACCGACAGGCGTTTGAGCATTTCCGCTCTGCAAGATTGCTCGATCCCCAAGCAGCGAAGGAAGCAGACATCTCCATCCTTCTATTCCGCTCGGCCTCCTTCGGTGTCGGATTGCAGGAGTCTACACCCGAAGAAGTCGGCGCAGTGATTACTGAAATCCTCCAATCAGAGGATCCGAAGCCGGAGTATGTGATGGAGAGTAGGGAGCGACTGTTGGGAGTTGTACATTTTGTGGGTATTGATGTCGTAGCCCCCTACCCGGAGTAAGTGCGCCCGCACATAGCTGCAATCAGCTCGCTGGAGTCTTCACAGCGGCGGCAGCAATTTCTTTCAAAGTATGCTGTCGTCGTCAACGAAGATTCTGTGGGCTCATGAAGAGCGGGGCGGGGAAAAGCTCCGCCGCCATTGTTGGCGGGTCGAATCCTCGCACGTACCATCGACGCGAAGTAGGACGACCCCGCATAAGAACCGTTCGGTGGGACTGAACAAGAGTTGTGCAAGCGATCGGTGTTTCACCTCATGAGCAGCATCCGATGCGCCGCGCCGAAGTCGCCTGCCTGCATGATGCAGAGATAGACGCCGCTCGGCAGGCCCGCCCCGTCGAAGGTGAAGCTATACGTACCGGCTTCATGTCTGCCCTCAACGAACTTGGCAATTTCTCTCCCTAGGCAATCGAACACACGGAGGCGCAAGTCGCTAACGCCTGGCAGCTGAACACGGACCACTGTCGACGGGTTGAACGGGTTCGGATAGTTCTGAAAGAGCATGAACCCGGATGGCACCGAACCCTTATCCCGTATCTCCGTCACGACATTGAGTTCAAAAAAGAGTATTAGTCCGGCACAGTATTCAGCGGCTTTCGGCACCATTGTGTCACAGATTGACACGAGTGAATCCTGAGGAATGATCGTCCCGCCCGGCCACGCTGCTGTTGAATACCCACCGAACTGGGTCCACCTGTCTCCGATCTTCGCAGGTGGAGTTGGACCACCGAACTGCCCGGGCAACACAATTTCGCCGTTTCCCTGTTTGTACTGACCGAATTCTCCGTTCGCTGTGGGCGCCTGATAGTAAGTATTCACGACGGAAAGTCCGGCAGTCACCAGAGCCAGGTTCTGCAGATAGTCCGTCCAAGTGGCAAACCTCGGCACTCTAGAGCTGTCCGCGCGCAGGAGCGCCGTTCGAAACGTTCCGAGCAGATCCGGAATGACTCCTACCACACCGCTAATCTCGAGCCCGCCAGCAAGGGCCCTTTCGTACTCGTCCACGATGACGCTTGCGAGATCCGGGTCAAGCAAACTCCCCGCCCCCTTACGGTTCAGGAAACCGCCGTGGTTCACGACCTTAACATGCGACGGCACTGACTGGTCCATAAGGAGATGGAGGATGTGCCCGAGACACTCGTAGGCTTCACTCTTCTTTCCCTCGCGGTACAGTGAAATGGCGTGATCCCAGCTAAACGTGTTCTCCGCCGAGGCTGCCCACTCCAGTGGCGTACCCCTTGCTCCCGGCCACCTGAAGTGCGTTCCAGGATCGTACCCGTGCGAAAGCCCGCGGGCCCAGCCGCTGAACGGATCGGTGAGTTCTCCGTACGGGATTCTTGCAACGCCAATCAGTCCGTAGAAATCGAACGTGGGGCCCTGTGTCCAAGGGGAGGGGAAATGCTCCCCGACAATCCCGGGGATTGGCGCGAAGTCCTCCTCGTACGCCCCCGTCCGCAGGCGGTCCCGGATGTCCTCGATCGACGGGCTAGATTCGGCGAAGCCCATCTGTAGTGCAAGCTCAAGCGCCCGATCGACAATCTCTAAGTGATTGGGTTCCGCTGAATACATCGCCTTGCGGGCCTGCGCACGCAAGGCGACACTGGACAAAGCTGCAACGATAAGGATGATCGCAACTCTGCCGGGCATTGTGTGACCTGAGGTGGTAGGAATCCTGCGAGAATATACTCTCCCCCCAGAAGAGTGTCAATCTCGCGATACCTCGCCAAGCTTCAGGATGTGAACGCACCACGATTGCTCTGGCGTCGGCATGTCTTGGTGCACGGGCCTCGGAGGGCAGTGAGGTTCAACGGCAGTGTGTTGGAGCGAAATCTTACGGTGCTGATTGCGTTTCATGCTCTACCCCGCTGCGCCTTTTGGGGGCATCCTTGAAAAATGGACACCCCCCCTCTCACCGCGGTGGCTCCTCGCCAAAAGTGTCAGCGTCCCCAGGGCTAATGGTCTACCAAGTGGAGGCATTAGCGAGGTTCCCCCGGCATCCTGGTCATCCTAGAGGCGTAGTCGAAAGTGAAGCTTACCAGGGGGCTTTTTCCGCCCACTCTGTGGCCCTGGATGTCGGCGTTGTAGCCAACCTTGTCAAACCACTCCAACATCAGAGCGAAGTCCTCGCTGAATTTGCGGACCTCTTCAATGGGGACCTGGAAGAAAGCGACCTTTTTGCCCGATGCAGAGCTGATGACTTGCGCCGCCTGGGGCATGGTCAGAGCATCACCGGCAATATCGAAGGCCACTCCATTGAGAGCATTGTGGTTCTCAAACGCCCAGGCGCCGAACTTCCCGATATCCTGAACTGCAATCATCTGCAAGACCGTTGTCGGCTTCATTCCGACGGCAAGATTCCCCTGGTCAATCTGAGGCTTGAACCATGGAGAGACGAGATTCTCCATGAAGAATACCGGGCGCATGACGGTGTACGAGGGAAAACCGAGAGCTCGCACGGTCTCCTCGATTCTCGCCTTGTTGTCGAAATGGGGGATCCCCGTCTTGCGGTCAGCCGAACCCACCGACGAATAGACGTAGTGCTGAATGCCGGCCTTTCTTGCCACTTCGGCAAAGAGCTTCCCTTGCCTTTCCTCTCCCTCCACCCCGGCTTCCCAGGTATTCTGCACGGCAAAGGCACCCCACATACCCTTTACTGCATCCTCAAGTGAGGACCTGTCATCCAGGTCTCCTGTGACCACCTCGGCGCCTAGCCTGCGCAGGGCATTCGCATTCTCTCCCCCAGGGTTTCTCGTCATTGCCCTCACTGGAAACCCCCTGGAGAGAAGCTCCCGGGCTACGGCACCACCCTGCTGCCCCGTTGCACCTGTGATAAGTACCGGTTGCCTGTTTGCCATGGACATCCTCCTTGAAATCGAACGGTCTGTTATTGAATCTTCAACATCCTGATCAACCAGTGTGGCGATGCAAAGGTTCCCCAGAAACTGTACCCATCAGCCACGCGGGGGGGGGTTGACCAGGACAAGTCGGCGTCCAAGCAGGCCAAGAGGGAAATCCCTTGGGGGCAACGCATAACTTCTTCACACAGAAGGAGTTGTGCAAGTGCGCCCACCAGGGCTCGAACCCACTGATCAAGAGTTACTCAGCATTTGAGCTTTGATGTGCATCACCGCGCCTTAGCTGACCAAGCCGCCCACTCCAAATCGCAGAGGTCCCTCCCCCCTCAGAACGCTATTTGGAGACACACTCTCAAATACCGTAATGGCGTGAAAAGTCCCCCCTCATAACCCAGGGGCCAGAAGACATGCTGGATGTGCCAGTTCACTGGTCGATATGCGTATGGGTGCCGCAGAGAGTGGATGTGCAAGCGTCCATCCAGGCTAGCTGAACGAACACTCCACTTCAATAGGTGTGTTTCCCAAGAAGGCTCGAACCGGAGTGGGTGCTCCCCTCCCCCTCTGGCACGAGTCTCAAAGACACATCGCTCCGGGAGACTGCTCCCCGCTTACCGTCCTCCGTGCTTACGGTCGTTGCCATCTGGCTTGTGGCAACACTTCGAACCGTATCCACATCATCCGCCTGAAGTCAAGAACCTTCCCCTTTCTCATCCGAGTATTGACGGCAAAGGCCCCAAACTCGCGCCTCCACTGTTCACGAATAGCATGGAGGAGTCCTGTCGAGAATGGACTCCCGTTTCAGCTAGCGTAGGTGGAGATGCACATTGTATAGTGGTGCGGAGGCATCGTCCGGCCTTGTCTTAGTGAGCGACTCCTCAACGATGGCCATCCATTGACCGCCCCTCGTCGTAAGGTTCCGCAAGACGTGGGATCGGTGGATGAACCTTGTATGATGCAAGAGCACGGCCAGAGCGCGGGGCGCATGCGTTCCCTTGGTGGATGCGTTCACCTAAGCAGCAAAAGCTTGCGGGTTTGTACGACGTTGCCAGCCGTCAGCCTGTAGAAATACACCCCTGAGCTGAGGTCGGAGGCGTCAAAACTGACCTCGTAGACTCCCGCTTCCTTCCTCTCATTCACCAAGGCTGTGACCGACCGTCCGAGCATATCAAAAACCACGAGCATAACGTTACTGGCCACTTGCAGCTGATATCTGACCATTGTTGTCGCGTTGAACGGGTTAGGGTAGTTACGGTAGAGCTCCGCTGCCAGGATCGAAGGTTGCTCATCGCGAACGGTGACAACTGTGGGCGCCACGCTTCTCCAGACTCCCGCACCTCCGGTTCCTGCATAAGCGTAACCCTCGGAGTCAACGACAACGGCGGTCGTGAGGCGGATGGGCGGTCCCGCATTCAGATCCTCCCAGGAGTCTCCCGAATTGGTGGAGCGGTACACCCCTTCATTAGTGCCGACAAGAAGGTGTCCCGCACGATTGGACACCAAAGAAAAGACATGCGTCCCTGTTATAGGGAGGCCAACATTGCATGGTGCCCATGAAGCACCGTCATCCGTGGACCGGAAGATACCGCCGTCATCTAATCCAGCGAAGAGATATTCCGTGCCTCCCACACTTATCCCTCTCACCCGCCCTGTCGGCAGCCCCGAACGCAACGACACCCACGAAAGCCCCTCATTGGTGGAACGTAGTACTGCTCCTTCTGAACCGAGAAGCAACACGCCGGCTCCCGTTCGAGCAAACGCGGTGACAATGGTGTCTGTACCGGTAGGTATGTGGCTCCAGGCCAGACCGTCGTCAGTCGAGCGATACACGCCGGCCCCCCAGGTGCCGAGAACAAGGGCTCCGCTGTTGGCCACCCCCACCGTCCGGGTGGGGTACTTCGGCAGCCCAACGTTGGCCTGAAACCAAGTGCCCCCCCCGTCGGTGGAGCGGTAGACGCCGCTGTCGGAGCATGCGGCGAAGCACATCTGCTGCTTGAAGCAGAACCAGGCCGGAAATTCTGGGCCGAGATCTGCCAGGGAAGGCACCCAAGTCCTGCCACGATCTTCTGTCCAGTAGGCCCCGCCCCGTACACCCGCGTAGATCCGCTCGCCGGGAGCGATGCCGAATGCAGTGACATAATCGTCCGACATTCCCGTGTTGATGCAGTGCCAGGATTGACCTGCGTCGGTCGATCTCCACGCCCCCGAACCGCTGCCGGCTACTAGTTCCTGGTCCGATCGCCAGAGCACACCGGAGGCATTCTTCAATCCCGAGGAGTACCCTACCCATGTCGAACCCATCGTAGTAGATCGGAACAGACCAGAAGGTGTTGCGGCAATGATTTCACCTCCCATGTGGAGAGCAATTGCAGAGACCAGGGTGTCAGCCAGCCCCTCGTTGGATTGGCTCCAGGTCGTACCGTGGGTAGTCGACCGGAAGACGCCTCTTCGCGACGCTGCGAAGAGCGTCCCATCCGGTCCGACGAGGAGCCCGGTGGTCGCCTCCACGTCAGAGGGCAGTGTATAGGTTTTCCCGGTATCGGGCGAGTGATACAGGGCGCCTCGCTCGTTGCTGAAGAGAAGGTGACCATTCGAATCGATCGCTATACATTGAACAGCAAAAGACATGGTGCCCCCTTCACGCGGAAATACCTGGACCCAGGAGGTGCCGAGGTTTGAGGAATAAAACACTGCCCCCTTGTTCGCCACCCCCGGCTCGTTTACTGCAGTCCCGGCGGTTTCGGCCGAGTCCGATGAGCTGTGTCCAGTGCAGACCGTCATCGGTCGAGCGGTAAAGCCATTGTCCGTTTGACCCGACAAAAAAGACCCCCCCAGGTCCCGCTGCGGAACTTGAGGCGAAGGGTCCCCCTCCCTCCCACACATTCTGTGAGCTCGTCATGCGATACGTCCCGGAATAAGTCGCCGCGATGATGGTTCCCGACATCCCGCGGGAGAGACTCTCAATCGCCGGACCCGTGGGGCCGTTGGTTGGCTCCCAAAATACGGAATCCGTTACGGCGCCATCGAGGGGCCAAAGTGTTTGTGCCCACGCAGCTCCACACATTACGAAGGAGACCAACGCCACGGACGGGGGAAGGAACGTGGATAGGTGTTTCATCACATGCCTCCTTTTTGCCCACGACACGTATCGAAACCTCAGGTCAGGCATTTCCTCTAAGAGTCGACCTGTCGCGCGTTCGACGCAACTACTCTGGATAGTTGCCGTGGAGCAGGATTCGGTGGGACCTCGAGTACGACGATGGTGCACGAATACTGGCACACAGACAGTGGGCTGGTCACCAGCAGTCCTGAGAGGAGTGTGCAGATGACCGTGCACACGGAGCCTGATAGGTGGGAAGCCATCATGATACACCACCTTAGAGGCAGCTTGTTATTGCACGCCAACGCATCGGTGTTGACATCAAATTGCAGCTAGATTAGAGAACGGAGTAGAGGGGAGCGCGCACTAAGGTCCAGGCAATGCTGAGGGAATGTAGCGCGAGGGATGAAAAGTTTCAACCTGATGAGCACTAGCGCCGGATATTCGGCTATGGGATGGCACGGAGGCTCACAATCACACTTTGGCAGCGGAGTATCAACGGTCGCGCGCCAAGTTAGCCGCTCCTCTCTCATGCAAGGTACTCCCTCCTCAGGAAGCTATCCGGAGAGACACACTGCCAAATGAAGAAAGAGCGTGACTACTGAACCAGAAATTCCCTATCCCGTAGGCGAAGTGAGGACACTGTGTATGCCACCGAGTCGATCGGAAAACGGTTATTTCGATGTTGGCATGAAAGACAAGGATTTGACTTCCTGAAGAGGATCCAAGAATAGGGGCGAAGACCCGGACTCTGGGAGTCATACCACTCCGACTTGGAGATTGTGACACACAGAAATGACTCAGGAATCGGCGGGGGGAAGATGGAGCGAGGGTTAGTCTTGCAGCTGTCCGGGACGAGACTCCGGGACAGGGAAGAAAAAGGACACACCCACAAGGACAGAAACTAAGAGGTGCGGTTTCCAATCCGGAATCCGCACTCTTCTTGTGCACCCACCAGGACTCGAACCTGGAACCCACTGATTAAGAGTCCCTCGAAATCTCAGAATTCGGCTCATCTTGAACAATCTGTACACCCGTCTGTCACTTCTCGCCGAATCATATGTGATGGTCTGGCGGGTGTGAATGAATATGCCTCTCCCATTCCCGACATTCAAGTTACTGTAGGTATATCCGCCTCCCTCCCCATGCAGCATAACAAGAACATAATCCTAAAATATGGACACCAAATCCTGCTGCCTTTCCTCCCCGAAATCCCGGTTTCACCCGCGTCAATATTGAGGGTTCTACTCTTACCATCTTTTTGTTTTTTGAGGTCCAAAACTTAGAAATCTCGATCTTAGGTGCATATACTCTTTTGATTTTTTCTCTCTCCACAAACGAACCTTATAGTTGGGTATAGATTTCTAGTTTCTAAGTTTTGCGAAGAATAGCCAATGAATATACGGAAGACAGAACTTAGGAATCGGCTTAGGAATGACTTGAGATGACCACCTCAACCTCCTATCCCCAGAGAGTTGATTTAACAATGCCGCATTGCTGAAGTTGTTTTGCTCGCATCACTCCTCAGTCATACGCCGCAGCCAATCCAAATGAGCACAAACCAGCTTCAGGAGGATACTAGTATGGTCCAATCACAGGACTGCTATTCTACCTTCGTGCAACTCGTCGTGCACGCCGAATCAACAAGTTGGAATCGATTCTACAATTATCTGATGGCAATAGCGTTCCTAACGATGGCATGGGCAACTCTCTATGTTTCGGCCAAGGACTCGATAATGGTCACTGTAATTTTGATCTTCATCTGCGCGATCGGCTTTCTGATGGGATTGTCATGGCCCGCCGTGGTTATCGAGGGAGGCGTTTCTTGTATGAGTGCACCGCTAAAGCAGAAGGGATGGAGAAGGATCCGTCTGCTTGGAATCCCCAGCTCACGTATGGACCTATTACCCTAAGCAACCATCTCAGAGACACGATGCCCTTCAAAAAGGCAGGCTCGCTATACTTTCTGATCGGCGTTCCTCTGCTATTTGCCGCCTTGTATTTCGTTTTGACAATTGCTTCGCTCTCTCGTTAGAGGACTATCGCGATACAAGACAACCGACGGTCAACGAGTACTATGTTCCAGATAGAAGTGAAAATGAATCTTATTGCCCATGAATTTCACCCAGCCGAAGAGCGGCAAGTACACGTTGACCTTGATGCGATGGAATTACCGACTGGAGGAACTCACCCTCAGGATAAGCATGGGATTGCGGAGCGGTGCAGGTTATGGCTGGAAAAGGCAGACGTAGTTATTGGCTCACATCCAATCTACGGCAGAACTGACGTCGTCGCGGTTAGAGGTGCTTCAACGTATCTAGTAGAAGTGGAAGGCGACTCCTCACGACAACCTGAACAAGCACTTCACTCGACCCTGGGTCAAACCATCCTTATGATGACACATCTCACCAGCAGTCGTGTGTTCGCACTTGCAGTTCCACATGCTCCACACTGGGAGCGTCAGTTGCGCAAGGTCCCTGCAACTGTGTGCAAAGCCCTGAACTTGAGACTTTATCTGGTTTCGAAAGATGGCACAAGAGACATAGCATAGCCACTACAGGTGCTCAACTTCTGATGAAACTTCTTTTCACTGATGAGACAAACCTCCCTACGGACCACAGAGCGAAGTTCTTCGCATATGGGGGGTTGATCCTAGGCACCGAACAGCTCGCGGCCATGCACGATGGAATCGCGGAAATCCGGAGAGCAGCTGGATATCGGCCAGGGGATGAATTGAAGTTACACACCAGCAGCAGGCCAGAAATGAACCGACTGATTGCAATCGTTGCCGCCGCGTTCACGCTCGCCGGTTGCGGCTCCACCATTCCGAAGCGGTCACCGGAGGGCGAAGTCTTCCCCAAGGTCGAAGGGAAGTCCCTCGCCGGGCAGGAGGTTGTCCTCCCCGACGCATTCCGGGGCGGAGAGGTGATCCTGGTCATGGCATACGAGCAGGAGACCCAGGTTGACGTTGACCGGTGGGGCATCGGGTTCTTCACCGCCGATCTCCCCCTCCCCCCCGTCTATGAGATCCCGACAATTCCCGGGGTCATCCTGACCCTCTTCAAGGGGGGCATCGACGAGGGGATGCGCAAGGGAATTCCCCGCGAATCATGGAAGGACGTGATCACCGTCTACGGCAGCGACGTAGGGAAGCTCACCGCCTGGACCGGAACCGAGAACCCGCGCAATGCGCGCGTCGTGCTGCTCGATGAGGAGGGACGGGGATCTGGTTTCACGATGAAGGATACGGCCTCCCCCCTCTTCAGGATCTCCTTGAAACGCTGGAGAAACGCTGATCCGCACGGGGGTCGGGCCCACCGTCCCCCCCATCCTTCCTTGAGTATCGGAGAAGACAGCCCGACTCCTGAGGTTCTTCCTTACACTCCCCCCTTTTTGTATATTTCGCAGGGCCGCAATGACGCCAATGCACAGGGAACATCGGATCGGCCAGGAGCCGAAAAGGGGAATTGTGAAGGCAGTGTTTGCGTGGGTTCGCTCGATGAAGGAATGGGTGGAAGGCTATGCGGAGAAGCCCGGGGCCGAATGGGCTCTCTTTCTGATCGCCTTTGCCGAGAGCTCCTTTTTTCCCATTCCACCTGATGTGCTGCTGATCGCCCTCGCGGTCGCCCTCCCGAAACAGTCGTTCCGGTTCGCCGCAATCTGTTCGGTGGGCTCGGTCTTGGGCGGGATGTTCGGCTACTTCATCGGGCTGGAGTTCTATGAGCTCATCGGCAGCAAAATCGTGGAATTCTACGGTGTCCAGGAACACTACGCCACGGTCCGGCAACTCTACAGCGAAAACGCATTTGCCGCCATCGCGCTGGCCGGATTCACGATCATCCCCTACAAGGTCTTCACGATTGCCGCAGGCGCGTTCGGGGTTGACTTCCACATCCTCGTCATCGCATCCGCGCTGAGCCGGTCGGCGCGGTTCTTCTTGGTGGCTACGCTCTTCAACTTCTTCGGCCCGCCGATCAAATCAATGATCGACCGGTACCTGGAGGTGTTCGCAGTCGCCTTTGTCGTGCTCCTTGTGTTCGGCTTCATGATCATTCGCTGGTTCCTGTGAAGAAAACACACAGCCAACCTCCCTCAGCGGCGTGGAGAGGCCCGTCCGCCATCCGGCGGCGGGCTTTTTCTTATCTTATCTCTTCTAATCTAGTCTAGGAATACTTTTGTCGACATTGTCCGGACAATCTCCGGAGACTATCCGGACACTGGCTGGGGGATGTCCTGTTTGAGGCGGGAACCAGGTACCCAGTGCCAAAGACCTGCACTTCGCCCCTCTTGGGGATCATCCAGAATACCTGCGGTCGGGATGAAGCGGATCTGGGGCGCAGAAGCCGGGGTCAAAAAAGCAGAAAAACCCTCACAGGGAGGGGATTCTGTTTGTGCACCCGGCTGGTCAGGGCCTATGGCACTAATGAGCCAGATACGAAAGTTGCCGTCGGCGTCAAGTTGGATGTCTATTTCGATAGTCACTTCCACCCGCACCACATGTCGCCAACTTTGTCTTTGTCCTTTCAGCTAACGAGTGGACAGGGTATTGGCGACATGTGCAGTTTCTGCCGTGGGAAGAATTGGAAGCAATGCAAGTAAAGATTGATGGTTGCAGTATTCGTGGTGGGGATGTGCGGAAGTTCCAAGCAGATGGCTGGAGGGTGTAAGTAGTTTTGTGTTTGTGAGCCATACGTGTAGATTGCAGCAGGAGGCTCCGTATGGCGAAGAAACAAACATCGATACGCCCTGAGTTGTTGGACGAGCTTCTGGCTGGCCAGGATCCGAAGAAGGTACTCTCCTCCGAAGGTTTGCTGGGCGATCTGAAGAAAGCCCTGGCAGAGGGGATTCTCAATGCTGAGATCGACCACCATCTCGATGACCCAGACGAACACGAAGCTGGCAACCACCGCAACGGCACAAGCTCAAAGACGGTTCTGACCGAGAGCGGGGCGCTGGATCTGTCGATCCCCCGTGATCGTAAGGGGCACTTCGAACCTGCCCTGATCGCCAAATACCGGCGTCGGCTTCCCGGTTTTGACCAGAAGGTCATCGCCCTGTACGCCCGGGGAATGAGCACCCGAGAGATCCAGAGTCACCTTCGAGAGCTCTACGGCGTGGAGATCTCACCGGAGCTCGTCTCGACAGTCACCGCAGCCGTTCTGGATGA
>WOR8_10006149_pt1 | contig 12030 bp, 12 predicted proteins | sample DeeMarSeWOR38_10_FD_19890 | JGI IMG/M metagenome (IMG submission 19890) | reverse complement strand
AAATGCCGGATTCATTAAACTCAGGAGTGCGTAAAAAGTGAAAAAATATACCTACAGTGCTAAAAAATCGGACAACCAGGGCCGCTGGTGCCTGGTTGATGCTGACGGAGCCGTTCTGGGTCGTTTGGCCACAACCGTTGCCTCCCGCCTTCAGGGTAAACACAATCCCATGTATACCCCCCATGTCGATACCGGTGACTGGATCGTCGTGATCAATGCGGATAAGATTGTGCTCACCGGAAGGAAGTTGGACCAGAAGCAATATTATCGCCACAGTGGATACATCGGCGGTTTGACAACGACGTCAGCCAAGGATCTCAAAGAAAAGAAGCCGGAAGACCTTATTCGGTTTGCCGTCAAGGGCATGCTGCCAAAAAACAGGCTGGGCAAAAAGCAGTTTAAAAAATTAAAAGTATATGCTGGTGATCAGCATCCCCATGAAGCCCAGAATCCAGAGGTAATCTCTTTATAAACCATACAGAATTTTGAGGAATTAAATGAACCAGGAAAATGTTTATTATGCCACCGGCAGGCGCAAAACTGCCATTTCAAGAACATGGATAAAGCCGGGCAGCGGTGAAATCATCATCAACAACCGTCCTGTGGAGGAATACTTCCCAATTGAGGCCACCCGTGAAGAGATGATTCAGCCGTTTAAACTTACCAATACACTTGGCAGCTACGATGTCAGAGCGACGGTGGTCGGCGGCGGCATTGCCGGTCAAGCCGGTGCCGTGCGGCACGGAATTACACGGGCGCTGGTTAGCGTTAACCCCGATTTCCGCCTCACGCTCAAAAGGGCCGGGTTCATCAAACGTGATCCCCGGGTCAAAGAACGGAAAAAATACGGCCAAAAAGGTGCCCGGGCCCGGTTTCAGTTCTCCAAACGGTAAAATTGTTTTTTTGACGATTTTTAAAGGGAACAGGCAATTGCCTGTTCCCTTTTTTATTTTGAATTCGGGATTAAATTGTGCCATAAGCATTTTGATTGTTAACCAAAATGCATGGAGGTACACAATGTCGCTGCTAAAAATTGACCTTAATTCCGATGTAGGGGAAAGTTTTGGAAATTATAAACTCGGAATGGACGAAGAGGTCATCCCGCTGATCAGCTCCGCCAACATCGCCTGCGGATTTCACGCCGGGGACCCCGCGGTGATGCGACGCACCATTGCCATTGCCCATGAACACGGGGTTGCCGTCGGCGCCCATCCGGGATTTCCGGACCTGCTTGGTTTCGGGCGTCGCAACATGGATGCTTCGCTGGATGAAATCAGGGATTACGTAACCTACCAGGTGGGCGCCATTCAGGCGTTTGCCTTCGCCCGGGGGCTGCAATTGCAGCATGTCAAGCCCCATGGTGCCATGTATAACATGGCCGTGCAAAATCCGGCGATATGGGAAGCTGTGGCTGAAGCGGTCGCCGCTTTGGATAAAAACCTTATCCTGTTCGTATTGGCCGGGGCCAACCGTTCGGAGCTGGAAGCCCTCGGGGCTAAATACGGGATTCGAATTGGCTTTGAATTTTTCGGCGACCGGGCTTACAATCGCGACGGTTCGCTGGTCTCCCGCAAGCAACCCGGTGCGGTGATTCATGACCATCAGATGGTGGCTGAAAAAGTGTTGAAAATGGTCCAGGACGGCAAAGTGGTCTGTATAGACGGTTCGGAAATTGAGTTGGCAGCCGATACCATCTGTGTACACGGTGATAATCCGTCTGCGTTGGCACTGGTTAAAATGATTCGGGAAACACTCGAGGCTGCAGGTGTTGAAATTGCGCCACCAGCTGATTTCTTGTAGCGAAGAGGGTTCATCGGTATTGGATCTTATCTAACAACTAAATATCATTTAATAAAACTAAAAATCCGAAGCACGAAATACGAAATTCGAAACAAATCATAAATCCGAAAGTTCAAAATATCAAAACATCTGATATGCGCGTTTTTCTGTATTACCGCCGTTGACATTTTAAAATTTTGGTGATTCGAATTTGTTTCGGATTTCGATGTTCGAATTGCGGATTTATATATTTTCCAATAGCAATCAGAGTTTTGTCAATAAAGCACTGGACGCTTGATGCTGTATGACACACCTATATTTCGCCTCATGGGCGACCGCTCCCTGCTCGTCGAGCTGGGCGATGACATCAGTCCTGCCGTCAACCAGTGCGTCCAGGAATTGTTTACGGCGCTGGATATGCAACCGATTGATGGGGTCAGAGAATTGGTGCCGAGCTATCGGTCGCTGCTGGTAATCTATGAACCGCTCAAAATTTCGCCGGACGATCTGAAGCGTGCCATCGGCGACACCTATGACCATCTGAATCAAACCGAACTGCCGGAACCACGAACCATCGATATACCGATTGTCTACGGTGGCGAGCAGGGACCGGATCTGGCGTACGTCGCGCAACATCATCACATCACCCCGCAAGAGGTCATCGATTATCACACCCGGCCGACCTACCGTGTTTACATGATCGGATTTACTCCGGGATATCCCTATCTGGGCGAAGTGCCGGATGCCATTGCCACCCCCCGCCGCACAACCCCGCGGATTCTCGTGCCCAAGGGTTCGGTGGGAATCGCCCAGAAACAAACCGGGATTTATTCGGTGGACAGTCCCGGTGGATGGCAGATCATCGGCTGGACGCCGGTGAATCTTTTTGACCCGCAAGCCCAGCCTCCCAGCCTGCTGATGATGGGAGACCGGGTCCGTTTTCAAGCGATTACCCTAAAGGAAGCATTCCAATGGCAGGCAAAAAGACTTTAGAGATCATATCTCCGGGAATTATGACAACGGTGCAGGATATCGGCCGTTACGGGTACGGTCGTTTTGGTGTTGCGCCCAGCGGCGGGCTGGATTCCTTTGCGCTGAGGATTGCCAACCTGCTGGTGGGAAATCCTGAGGACCAAGCCTGTCTCGAGACCATGCTGTTGGGACCGGGGATCAGGTTTTTAACCGAGGTGGTTGTGGCCGTCACGGGCGGAAATCTCGAACCTAAAAGAAACAAACAGCCCATCGAAATGTGGCAATCACAGGTCTTTAAAAAAAATGACGTTTTATCCTTTGGCAGTGCCGTCAGCGGATTTCGTGCTTACATCGCCGTTGGCGGCGGAATCAGTGTGCCGCTCGTCATGGGCAGCCGGTCGACCAACCTTCCTTCCGGCTTCGGGGGCTTTAACGGCCGCACCCTGAAAAAAGATGACATCCTGGTATGTGATAAACAGCGGGATCCGCTACCCGCAAACAAACGGATCTTCGCGCCGGACGGGGTTCCGATGTATTCAGATAAATGGCAAATACGCGTGGTTCTGGGACCCCAGGATGACCATTTCCCGGAAGACAGCCGGAGCGCCTTCTTTGGGGCTACCTATACGATGTCCCAGAATTCAGATCGTACCGGGATACGCCTGGAGGGGCCGGAGATTCGCTGTAAGCCCGATGTCGACGCCTCGATTGTTTCGGAAGGCGTGATCGCGGGCTCGATCCAGATCCCGGGTGATGGCAAGCCGATCATCATCCTGGGCGAGACGGTTACGGGCGGCTATCGCAAAATCGCAACGGTCATCTCAGCCGACCTGCCCTTGATGGGCCAGATCAAGCCGGGTGATAGCGTTCAGTTTCAGGCTGTTTCTCTGCCAGAGGCACACCTTGCGCTCAAAAAGATGGAAGACAGGATCAACGACTTTAGGCGAACTATTATCTGACAACTTTTACCCGGACTGCTTGCGGTCCGTTTTTCATTTCTTTGATTTCGTAGGTGACGCGGTCATTGTTTGCCAGACCAAAAAAGCCATGATCGACAATGTTCGAGCCATGAAAGAAAATTTCTGCCTGCTCATCTGATTCGATGAAACCATAATTCTTTTTTTTATTAAACCATTTAACGGTTCCTTCGTTCATAGGGCTCCTTTTACTATCGGGAATTTATCAAACACCACCATCAGATTTTAAACCGCCATAAAAAAGCAGAGTCACTTCTGACTCTGCTGCCAGGATGCGATACATTCCTTGTTCATTCTGGAAATATTATATGCCTGTCGGCGGTGATCTCCAGCGAGAATTTAGGTGATGGGGCAAAAGATCACTCTGAAATCGTGAACGTGTTGTTATATTGTGCCTGAATACCCAAATTGTCAATAAGAAAACTCATGAACGACCCCTATCGGGCCAAACCATTTGGCAGTGATCCGTTATTTGCCATGTGTTCAAAGGTTTCGCTGGGCCCTCTTTGATTGACATTGCGCTGCTTTCTGATTTACATGAATTGTGTTATTGACATCGGGTCTGAGCAGACCCAATCTAAGTCGCAGTCTTGGCAAACCAAATCGATGGAGGAAAATGTTATGCAGAAAAAAATATTCACTCTGTTCCTGATTATATCATTTTTAGCGGTGACCATGGGATGCGCTGAATGGAATCGGACCCAGAAAGGTGCGGCTATCGGTGCCGGGGCCGGAGGTGCTGTGGGAGGCCTCATCGGTTATGCGTCAGGGGCCACCGTGGCTGGGATTCTGATCGGAGCTGCCGTCGGAGGCGTAGCCGGGGGATTTATCGGCAACTATATGGACAAACAGGCCGCCGAGATCGAACGGGACATTGAAGGGGCCAAGGTTGAGCGTATCGGCGAAGGTATCAAAATCACATTCAGCTCCGGTATCCTCTTTGATGTGGATAAGTCCAATCTGAAGGATCCCTACAAGGGGGAGTTGTCCCAGCTGGCCGTCATCCTCAACAAGTATGAGGATACCAATATTTTATTGGCCGGGCACACCGATTCCACCGGCTCGGATGAGTACAATCTCGAGCTTTCCCGCCGACGCGCCCAGTCGGTGGCCAGCTATCTGACCACCCAGAACGTCAATCGGGCCCGTTTTACCACCGAGGGTTACGGCAAGACCGATCCCGTCGCCAGCAATGAAACCGCCGAGGGCCGGGCCCAGAACCGACGGGTGGAGGTCGCCATCTGGGCCAACGAGAAACTGAAAAAAGTGGCCAAGGATAAAACCAGCTAAAAAAGAGAAGGATTGCAAGGCTTTTGCCAGAGTGTTAGTACTAAAGGGAATGGTCTGATATTCTGAGATGCTAACTCTGGTTGAGAGACGGATGTCGTCAGATGTCAGGGGACAACGCGTCGTTGCGGTAGTGGCTATCGAGCGGGCCTTCGCGGCCGATCAGGGGCGCTCCTATTCAGTCAGTCTCCGGATGATTATTTTTTCACCACCTTTTTTGCATCCTGTTGGACGTTCTACCATCTGATACATCTCGCTCGTTTGATACCACACCCTAGCTTGTCTTTTTTATTTCCAGCTGCAAAAAAACGACCCCTATAAGTGATCTCCAAACCGTAAATTTTTAGCAAAAAGGAGGAAAGATCATGACAGATCGTATAACGGTCGGACGACTGTGCATGGTACTTGGCATTATTTTTGCCGTCACGGCGCTTAGGTCTGTGCCGGAGGCATCGGCAGAACAAGCCGGTTCCTTCTCGGGAAACTGGGTGGCCAGCGGCAAACTCCAGCCGCTCGAATTCGTGGAGGGCCGTCAGGTCGGCACTTTCAAACTGGCTGGCAACGTTAGCCTCACGGATGAATTCGATGGAATAGCGGATTTTTGGGTCGAGTGCATCGGCCTGTCGGATTCCGTGGCGGGCAGCTCTGTGCGTTGCGTTTGGCGGAGCCTCAAAGGCGAAAAAGCCTACAGTGTTCTCAGCGGCCAACCGCTGGCGGAAGGTGTGAAGGTAAGCGGCGAATTTGTTGGCGGCACCGGCCGCCTGACAGGGGTTACGGGCACCTTTAGCTTTACCTGGACTTCCACTTTTATTGATAAGGATCAGGGCATGTTCACGGGCCACACCCAGGATCTCAGCGGCTCGTATCGGATCCCCTGAAACAAAGGAAAGGAAAATAGCGATGTGGATTATCGAACTTGTGGTCGTATTAATCTTCATTTTTTTGGGTGCCCGTCTGGGCAGTATCGGCATCGGGTTTGCCGGTGGGCTGGGGGTGCTCGTCTTGGCCCTGGTATTCGGGCTCAAACCGGGTGATATACCCATCGATGTTATCCTGATCATCATGTCGGTTATTGCCGCCATCGCTGCCATGCAGGTGGCCGGCGGCCTGGATTACCTGGTGCAGCTGGCTGAACGGATCCTGCGGAGCAACCCCAAATACATTACCTTCCTGGCCCCCCTGGTTACGTACACCATGACGATATTTGCCGGAACCGGTCTGACGGCCTTTTCGACCCTGCCGGTGATTGCAGAAGTGGCCAAGCGCGAGGGCATCCGCCCGTCGCGCCCGTTGTCAATTGCAACCATTGCCTCTCAAATCGCCATTACGGCGTCTCCGATCTCGGCGGCCGTGGTGTTTTTGGCGGGGGTACTGGAACCGGTCGGGGTTGGTTATGTGGAGCTATTGATCATCTGCATTCCAACCACCCTGACTGCGGTGATGCTGACCGCCTTTGTCGCCAACTTCCTGGGCAAAGACCTCAAAGACGATCCGGTTTACCAGGATCGCCTTGCCAAAGGCCTGGTGACGATGCCCGCCGCAAAAGAAAAACAACAGCCGGAACTGCCGCCGGGCGCCAAAACTTCCGTGCTGATATTTCTGATCGCAATCGTCGCCGTTGTCTGCTATGCCATGGCCATCAGCAGCACCGTCGGCCTGATCAAGGATCCGGTCTTGAAACGGGATGCCGCCATTATGACGTTTATGCTGGGTGCCGCCACCGCCATCGCCCTGTTCTGCAAAATCGACTGCAATAAGGTGCTCAATGCCGCGACATTTAAATCCGGCATGAGTGCCTGTGTATGTGTCCTCGGCGTGGCCTGGCTGGGAACGACTTTTGTTGCGGCGCATATCGAAGAGATCAACGTATTTGCCGGCAACCTGCTGGAATCCAAACCGTGGCTTTTGGCCGTTGTGCTGTTTTTCGCCGCCATGCTGCTTTACTCCCAGGCGGCCACCACCCGGGCCCTGATGCCGGCAGCCATCGCCCTGGGCGTCAGCCCGGTGGCGGCGATAGCCGCTTTTGCGGCCGTCAGCGCCCTGTTCGTTTTACCGACTTATCCGACGCTGCTGGCCTCAATCGAGTTCGATGACACCGGCTCCACCCGGATCGGTAAATACGTGTTCAATCATCCGTTTTTAATCCCCGGCGTGCTGACGATTACCCTGGCTGTCACATTCGGCTTTCTGCTGGCACCGCTGGTGCTTAAAGCCATTTAGCAATGTATTTGCAGAAAGTATGAAATAAGGAGGATATGGTAGTTTGCGTCTATGCGTCTACAGGGAGATGCCAACCAGGTCAGATTGAAAAAAGGAGTACCGACTATGATTAAAATCGATGAAATCCTCGAAACGTCGTCCAAGCGAATCGGTGTCGATCCGGCCGACCTGCGGGAGTTTTTAGCCCGGGGCGAACAGCACAGATATGAAGCCGAAGACTGGCTGTTTCACGAATCTACGCCGCGACGCTGGGGCGGCATTATTCTTGATGGCGAAGTGGAGATCGTGCGGGGTTTGCACGGGTCGACGAAGCATTATGCGGTGCTGGGCGCCGGTCAAATGATCAGCGAAGATGCTTTTTTAGGAGATCTGCCCCACACCAGCGGTGCCTTGACGCGGTTGGGTGCGACGGTTTGGCAGATTACGACCAAACAGATTGAGGCGTTTCGCGCCGAGAAACCGGACCTGTTTTTCCGCATTGTGGCCCGGGTGGCGGCCGGCATCAGCGAACGGCTCCGGGTCGTGTCCCAAAGTATCGCTCACGTTGAAAGTCCGGCGCATCTCAAAGGCGACGTGCGGGTTGAAAACGATTCCCTTGGAGAACGGGAGATCCCCGACAAGGCCTATTACGGCGTGCAGACCCTGCGTGCCATGGAAAACTTTCCCATTTCCGGTGTCTACGTCAAAAACTTTGAGCACATGATCGAGGGACTGGCATTTGTCAAAAAAGCCGCGGCCATGGCCAACCAGGAGCTGGGTGTTTTAGCGCCAGACAAGATGAAGGCCATTGGCGATGCCTGTGACGAGCTGCTGGCCGGCAAACTGCACGAGCACTTTGCCGTGGACATGTTTCAAGGCGGCGCAGGAACCTCCACCAATATGAACGCCAACGAAGTCATCGCCAACCGGGGACTGGAAATCCTGGGACATAAAAAAGGCGAATACGATTTTCTGCACCCCAACGACGACGTCAATTGTTCCCAGTCGACCAATGATGCTTACCCGACAGCCATCAAACTGGCGGTGCTGCTCTCGTTAAAAGATTTGCTGTCTGCCATGGGTCAGCTAAAGGAGGCCCTGGAAACGAAAGCAGCGGAATTTGCCGATGTGCTCAAAATGGGCCGCACCGAAAACCAGGATGCCGTTCCCATGACCCTAGGGCAGGAATTCAGTGCGTATGCCGTCATGATCGAAAGCGCCATAGCTGCCCTGGAGCGCGCCGGGGATGAATTCCACGATATCAACATGGGCGCCACCGCCATCGGAACCGGTCTCAACAGCCCGCCGGGCTACGCTGAGATTGTCACCCAAAAGCTGTCCGAAATCAGCGGCTTTGCACTGCGCCGGGCCCGTAACCTGGTGGAGGCGACCCAGAACGCCGGCTCGTTTGCCCAGATGTCGGCCACCATGAAACGGGCTGCGGTGCAGATCTCCAAGATCTGCAATGACCTGCGCTGGATGTCATCCGGACCGCGCTGCGGATTGAACGAGATCAACCTGCCGCCCATGCAGCCGGGTTCCTCCATCATGCCCGGCAAGGTCAATCCGGTGATACCTGAGCTGGTCAACCAGGTGTGCTACCAAATCATCGGATATGATGCGGTGGTATCCATGGCCGCCGAGGCCAGCGAACTGGAGCTGTGCATGGCCGAGCCGATTATCGCCTATGATCTGCTGCACGGCATGCTGATCCTTAAAAATGCCTGCATCACCCTGGTCAGCCGCTGTGTCGTCGATATCGAAGCCAATCGCGACGTCTGCCGTCAATATGTGGAAAACAGCATCGGCCTGGTCACCGCCCTTAACCCTGTGCTCGGGTACGAGAAGTCGGCCGCCATTGCCAAGGAAGCCCTTAAAACCGGCGGCAGCGTGTATGATCTGGTGCTGGAAAAGGGCTGGATGACCCAGGAAAAACTGGACGACATGCTGAAGCCGGAGAATATGACGGATCCGAGGGAAATCCCGAAATAATCCATTATTGGGTGGTACCCAATTATAAGTTATTTGTTAATAGTTATTGGTTATTTGCAGGAGGTCTGCATTGGGGATAATTGGCAATATGGATGTGGAAGCTTAACCCAGAGCAAACGGGGTGTGCCATCATGCATAAATTCTGTATCTTTGTTATTGTGCTGCTGCTTATTACCGTAACGCCTTCCTGGGGCGGTGAGATCGAGCGGATCCAGTCAAAGGGCGAAATAACCGTTTCGCTAAACCGGGGCTATCCGCCCTTTGCCATGGAAAAAGACGGCAACGTTTTTGGTCTGGATGTCGATCTGGCCCATTTGCTGGCGGATTATCTTGACGTGAAGGTCAAATTCATCCGGCCGGATACCTATGACAAGCAGATTCCCAAACTGCTGGCCGGTGAATCGGATATTATCATTGCCGCCATGACCCGCACGGTGGAGCGGGGGCTGAAGGTCAGTTTTTCGGACCCCTATTTCGAGGTCAGCCAGGCGGCGCTGGTGCGCAGGGACCTGCTGCCCGCCGGTGCGGAGTCCTACTTCGATTTGCCGGAGATAAAGGGCCTCCGGCTGGGCGTCAAAGCCGATACCACCCATGAGACCTTCGCCCGGGATTTGTTTCCCGCCGAATCTATCAAGCGGTATCCAACAGCAGCGGCCGCAGCGGAAGCGCTGATGAAAGGCGATGTGGATGCCATGGTGGCGGACTCGCCCTTTGTGATGGTCTGGCGCAACACCCATCCCGAACACTACCCGCAGATTGCCGCTTTGCTGGCACCCGTAACCCGCGAGTTCTATGCCTTTGCCATTCGTCAGGGGGATTCCACCTTTCTCGAATGGCTAAACCTGTTTGTCGATCAGATCAAGATCGACGGTACGCTGGATTTGCTGACCTACGAGTACTTCGAGCAGATGGCCTGGGCCAATCAAAAAGCGCTGCCGGAAAGAAAGCTGAATCGTGCCCAACTGATGAGAAACAAATTTGTGGCCCGCAAAAAAGCCGAAATTGACAGGCGGCGCAGGGAATTTCAGGGAGCCGGGGATAAATACGAGTAAAAATTTGAGGGATGCGAATACGGTTAGAGGAGGATCGTGATGAAATTGTTCAGCTGGTATTTCAAGTCCAATTTGTTAATGCGCATATTGGTGGGACTGATTCTGGGAGCGGTCTGCGGAATTATCTTCGGTCCGAAGATCGCCTGGGTGAATCCGTTCGGCGAGATATTTATCCGTCTGCTTAAAATGATTGTTCTGCCGGTGATTGTGTTTACCCTCACGGTCGGTGCCGCCAGTGTGCACCCCTCCCAGCTGGGGCGGGTGGGGGTTAAGGCCTTGATGACCTATATGATAACCACCGCTCTTGCGGTTACGTTGGGGCTGGTGTTTGGCAATCTATTTCAGCCCGGTGCGGGTATGAAAATAGCTGCCACCGCTACCCAGGTTGCCACTGCGGACGTGGCGCCGCCGTCCCTTGTCGATACCATCATTAACATCGTCCCCAAAAATCCGTATGGCGCCATCGCTGAAGGGCACATACTGCCGGTCATATTTTTCTTTCTTATTTTTGGCATTGGCCTGGCCCATGTCCGCAACAGCGAAAATGAGCAGATACGGGAATCCGGTGAAACCCTGTTTCGGTTTTTTAACGGTAGTGCCGAAGTGATTTACCTGGTGGTTCAATGGATTTTGCAGTATGCGCCCATCGGCGTGTTTGCGCTGATAGCAGTGGTCTTCGGCAAACAGGGCGCCGAAGCCTTCGGCCCACTGGGAATGACGACCCTGGCGGTTTACCTGGCCTTCGCAACGCACATGGCCGGTGTTTACGGCGGGTTGCTATCCTTTTTCAAGATCAACCCCATTGCGTTTTTCAGCAAAGCCAAAGAGGCGATTGTGACCGCCTTTGTCACCCGCAGCAGCGGTGGAACCTTGCCGGTCAGCATGGACATTGCCGACACCGAAATGGGTATCTCCAAGGGCGTTTACTCTTTTTCCCTGCCCCTGGGGGCGACCATCAACATGGACGGTACGGCCATTTACCAGGGAGTCTGTGCCATATTTGTCGGTTTTGCCATCGGCACCCCGTTGAATCTTTCACAGCAGTTGACCATCATTGCCACCGCGGTGCTGGCCTCCATCGGAACGGCCGGCGTACCCGGTGCCGGCGCCATCATGCTGATGATGGTACTCGATTCGGTGGGATTGAAAGTTGAGGCCGGGATCGGTATAGACGCCCTGCTGGACATGGGGCGCACGGCCTGCAACGTCACCGGTGATATGGCCGTGACCTGTATCGTGGCCAAAACCGAACAGGAAATGGATGAATCCTATTGGGGTAAATATAAAAAGACGGTGGTTGCCGAGGGGGGCGCGCTGGCGAAGGCTTAAAAAGATCCCGGTTTATCGGTGGGTAGTAATTGCGTGGATAGCCCGGACTCCGCCGGATTAAGACGGCTGGAGATCGATCGGAAATTTGATTTTTTGGATTGATATCTATTATTAATTAGCCATTTAATCCCATCTAGTCGTAGATAATTCAACAGGGGCTTAAGCTATCCGGGATTTGGTCAAATTCCCAAAAAGGCTTCTCTGAAGATATCGCTTTCCAGCAACTCCCGGCCGCTGCCTTCACCGACGATCCGCCCGGTTTGCAGCACATACCCGCGATCCGCCAGATCCAGGGCTTCACGCACATTCTGCTCCACCAGCAGGATGGTGATGCCTTCGGCCTTGAGCCTGCGCACGGTGTCGAGAACTTCGTCCACCAGAATCGGCGCCAGGCCCAGGGAAGGTTCGTCCAGCATCAGAACCTGGGGCCGGGACATTAACCC
>WOR8_10009185_pt1 | contig 12031 bp, 9 predicted proteins | sample DeeMarSeWOR38_10_FD_19890 | JGI IMG/M metagenome (IMG submission 19890) | reverse complement strand
CCCTGCTACTCATACTGTTAACACTGGATCTTTTCTTAGGCAATCGGGGCTTTGCCCAGAAGCTGGACGCCGTGAGTTTCCATGCCGAAACTCCGGTGGTAGAGACCTTAAAGTCGGATACTCAGCTTTTTCGGTTTCATGTGACGGAGGATAGAAGAAAGCTCAATTTATTTTCGCGGAACTACAGGAGCTTTCACCTAAGACGCAAAGAGGCTCTTGGCTACGACCTCATGATGGAGCACCATCTTTTTGACATAGATGGCTACAACGTGCCCTTACAGACCCGCTACGAAAAATTCCTGAGCCTCATCCGCGATAGGCCCCTAGAGCCCCCCGTGCCGGCTCTGCTAAACATGCTCAATGTCAAATACCTGCTGGCGGAGGGGTCTATTGAACTAACAGGTTATGTGGGGATCCGGGACACGCTGGGGAAAAGCACGCTGTATGAGAACCGAAATTTCTTGCCTAGGGCTTTTCTGATCAGAAACTATCAGGTTCTGGAAAGTGGTCAGGAGTTTGCGGAGACATTCCACAATCCCGCTTTCGATCCGCAGAAGGCACTGTTGCTGGAAAAAGAACCACAAGGGTTCCTGGCGCTCAAGGAACAGCCTGCTGCTACCCATCTGCAGCCCGCGGTGAAGGTTGCGACGTACGAGAACAATCGCATGATCCTGGAGGTGAGCACTCCTGAAGCGACCTTTCTTTTTATGAGCGAAGCCTATTATCCAGGTTGGATGGCTTACGTGGACGGCAGGGAGGAAGAGATCCTTCAGGCCAATTACGTATTCCGGGCTATCCCCGTGGGGCCAGGATCACACAGGGTTGAATTGGTTATGCAGCCGCGGAGCTTCAAGGTGGGATTGGTGCTGAGTCTGTTGACCATTGTGATACTGCTAGCTGGTTGGGTCTTTTCGACCATCAAGAAGCGGTCAAGTTTCATGAACCGTTGAAATCGTAATAGATTAAGGAGACAGGAGACAGGAGCCAGTAGGCATGGGGCATAGAGCATGGAGCATGGAGCATAGAGCATAGAGCATAGAGTAATAATTTACTTGCTGACCTCTTCCCTCCGTCCTCTGTCGTCTGACCTCTGACCTCTGACATCTGATCTCTCTCTTGCCCATGCCCCATGCCTCCTGGATTCTGACTCCTGTCTCCTAACTCCTTGCTTCTCATTTCGCAGTTCGCAATTCGCAATTCGCAATTTCGGCCTCTGTCCTTTGCAACGGACGACAGACAACTGACAGGAGCGTCCTTACTCAGCTTCTTCCTCAAGCCGTCTTATGTTCTCCTCGACCGTTTTTCGCAGGGGTGAGAGGGGTCGCAGGGCTAGATAACGAGTGTAATGGCGGATGGCTTCCTTCTTCTTTGAGGGGTTCTTGCTGTAGAGTGTAGCAAGATTACAGTGAGCTTCTGCAGCACGGCTATTATATTTAAGAGCTTGTTTTAGGGCGGCTTCTGCCTCCTGGTGTTTGTGGAGATTCATCAAGACCCAGCCCAGATTGGTGAGGGCCCGGTAGTTACCGGGACTGACCTCAGCGGCCTTCTGATATGCCTCGGCTGCTTTTTTGTACTGTTCCATCTCTGCCAGCAGGTTGCCCATATTAAAGTATGTTGAAGCCGCATGTTGGGGAACCGTGAGTTTAACTGCCGCCTGGTAGGCCTGAAGGGCCTCTGTATGCATACCCTTATCAGCGTACACCGTCCCCAGATTAGCCAAGGCAAGTAGCTTATGAGAGATGTCGGACTTATACGGCACATTCGGCGCTGTTACGACCTTTCCGTACATAATAATTGCCTCGTCAAGTCGACCTGCATGGTGGAGAGCCCGGGCGTAGTTATTGTGAGGGCGACTCATGTTCGGAGACTTGGCCAAAGAATCCCCCCAGAGGCTGAATTCGTCTTTCCAGATATCATTACGCATAAAAGTGAGGACGGAGAGTATGAGCAAAATCGGGACAGACAAGGAGTAAACAAGACGAGGTCGCTCAAGATAACGATACATGCCGGCAACAACGAGAGTCAATCCTATCATGGGGAGGTAGACTCTGTGCTCCGCCACAAAAATGGTGTTGGGGATAACACTCGAGGTCACAGCAATTGACATAAAGAACCAGATGATGCCGAACCCGAACAACCGATACTTCTTGATGGTCAAAACGGCTATAGCTAGCAGGCTGAGTAACCCCAAAAATGCCACCAGGGTGGTGGTATGAGACAGGGAGTTCGAAACGTAGAAATCGTGCTCGATGTTCTGGCCCCACGGCCACACGAGCAGTTTGAGGTATATGGACCAGATGATACCGATTTGAGAAAAGAGGTAGGTGCTTCGAGTCAAATATTGGCTTTCAGCCCAGCGCGGCAGAACCTTGTCTGGATCTGTGATGGTTTCGATCATGCTAATCGTCTCAGTGGTTTTAAAAATCGGCAGGTGATTCATTGGGATGATGAGTCCGCTGGCTAAGAACGGCAGAAGATATAGCAATCGCGTGCCAACATTTTTAAAGTTGAACTGGACGATAAAGAACTCGATCAAAATGAGCATAACCGGGAGGGTTATACATATCTCCTTGGTGTACATGGCAAGAACTGCCAATGTAGCAGCAAGACTATACCAGGCCAAGTGGCTCCGCTTTAGAAACCCCCTTCGAGAGAAAACCTTGTCCCCCGCATCTTCCTCGCTGAACAGGATCATACGCGCCTTCAAGTAGCAGACAATTGAGGCAACGTAGAAAAGGGTAGCAAGGGAGGTGTAGCGTTGTGTTATGTAGGTTACCGCCTGGGTCGCCAGAGGGTGGACCAAAAAAATCATCCCCCCAAAAAAGGCGCCCCAAAAAATGTGATCCCTAAATGCAGGCAGGAGTAGGTTGTCCGGCTGCACCAAAGAACCAGTTCCTGCGAGGTTTCCCTTGTTAGCTGTCAGCTTGAGTGTTTGAAAAAGTAACTGATAGACGAGAACAGCTGTAAACACGTGGATAACGAGATTGAGAATGTGATAGCCCAGGACATGCGGACCTGCGAGCCAGTAGTTGAAAGCAAAAGTAGAATCTGCGATCATCCGAGTGTTGCTTAAGGTCAACCTGTTCACGAGAGCTTCAAGGGTGCTATCGGCAAATATGTAAACGTCGTCCAAATGCGGCGGAACCTTGAAGCTATTGGAGTAAATGGCCAAACCTACTATAAGAAAGAAAAGAAAAACGATGCGATGAGCAGTTGAGTATCGTCCTTGGCCTATTTGGGGTTCAGAGGTGTGGTTCATGTTCCGCCTTGTGCCTTTAAGATCTATGTGACAAAGATATCCTGTCCCCCTTATGTTCTAATGCAACTGGGGATGCAATTTCCAGACCTCCACATAAGATCTAATCTCTTTAGCCCGGATATTTCATGAATTGACGTCACGAGACCGTGAAGATGGGCATGTCACCGGGCAAGCGCAGGGTTTTGCATCCGAGGCGTACTTGAACAGTACGTCGCAGGGTGCGAAACCTGAGGACGCCCGGAAGGATGCCCATATCCGCGGTCGCAGTAGACCATTCATGAAATATCTGGGCTAGGTCTTTTCGAAAGAAGTCTTCCTCTATCATCTCACCATTGGAGAGAATAATGCATGGCCCTCGGGGAAGTCGACAATTACTTTTTTTCCAATCTTAGGAATAGGGCTTGCATGTGAGACACAGACGAGTATATTTGCCTAGAAACTAGCAGATATATGCCATGAGACAAGTTCCCCAAAAATCTAATCACCTCTCCTCCACAGTGGTGCTGGCCGCCATATTGGGGCTTACCTTTGTAATGCGCATGAAGTTCTGGAACCAGCCCTTTGAGATGGACGAAGGTCTCCACGCTTACATGGGTTGGGGCATGCTCCAGGGACTGGTGCCCTTCAAGGACATGTACAATACCAAGCCCCCAGGCATTTATGCTCTCCACACCCTGTTATTTCTATTCGCTGAGCCAACGGCCCTGAACATCAAGGTTTTTGCCTCCATCTATACTCTGGGAACGACAGCTGCCGTTTTCTCTGTCGCCAGGAAGTTAGCCGGTGACACAGCAGGCCTTGTGGCTGCGCTGTTTTTTGGAATTTTCTCTTCCGGTCCGAACATCCAGGGCGGTGGTGTCAATTCGGAAGTATTTATGATTCTACCCTACACCCTTGCCGCCCATTCGCTGATAAAAGCGGTGCAAACCGGGCGGTCCAGAAGCTATTTGCTCGCTGGTATCTGGACCGGCGTGGCCTGCACCATCAAACAGGTAGCGGTGGTAAATCTCTTCTGGGTGGCCGGCTGTCTGCTTGTTCATCTTTGGCTCGAGAAGGATAAACCTAAGAGGACTAAGGTGTTGGCCAACGGCATCTGGGTATTCTTGGGTTCGGTTCTTCCCTGGCTTCCCTTTCTATTATATTTCTATTCCTATGACGCCCTATGGCATTTTTATTACTGGATGGTGAGCGCCAACTTTAAGTACATTGGTGATGGCTACCAGGAGTTACCCAATTTTTCCCTTTTCCTAAGCCAAATGAAAAACGTATTGAGTGAGAACGGGCTCCTGTGGATACTGGCTCTACTCGGTATTGCCTGGCGCTGGCAAGAATTGAGACCTCCCATTGGTTCGGGGCCAAAGAATGAGTCTGGGGTTGAGGAACGTTTGATCTGGATCCTTATGGCCACCTGGCCGCTTTTCTCATTCTTGGGTGTTATGCTAGGAGGTCGTTTTTTCTCACACTACTACGTTTCGTATTACGTGCGGTACAATGATGCGCAGATTTCCCTGCACCAGTATGGTAGCCCGCTTTTTTCGGTTACGCGGTTTATCGGCAACTATCTTGCAGATCAGACTGAGCAGGAGGATCTTATCTATGTCTGGGCGGTGAACCCGGAAATTAACTTCTATGCCCTCAGAAAGAGTCCCAGTCCATTTTTGATTCAAACGGATTTAGACCACATCCCTTGGAATGCCCATAAGGAGTTAGTCCAGTCTTTGCAAGAGAGACCTCCCAAGTACATCGTTGCCATGCAGGATATGTCTCTTTTTCCATGGCTAAAAGACTATGTCGAAAATAAGTACAGAGCGGAGACCAGCGACGATCTCAACAAGCTAAAAGTCCTTGTTCCATTCGAAATATACAGGCGAAAGGGAGTTTAGGGGCTTCGCCCGATTTGGAACACTGGAATATTGGAAGGATGGAATAGAAATCGGGCCTTTTTGGCGTATAGCGCATAGCACATAGCGGTTATTCTCTATACTTTGATTGTGGAGTAGAGAAGCACATTATGTCTAAGATCTTACTCTTGAATCCGCCCGGAACTCGGCCATATCTTAGAGACTACTACTGCAGCAAGGTGGCCAAGGCGGATTATCTCTATGAGCCGACGGACCTTCTGCTCCTCAGTGGTAGGCTGGCAGAACACTACGAAGTGGAGGTGCTGGACTGTATTGCTTTGGGAATGCAAGGGCAAGAAGCACTCCAGCGTATCCGGGCTGCTCGGCCTGATGTGATAGTCTTTCTGAGTGGGGCGGTCTCCTGGCATGAAGACCAAATATTTATCGAAGAGGCAAAAAGAGTCAGCGGAGCCATTCTGATCGGTAGCGGTGATCTTTTTCTCGAGGGCGGTGTCCAACTTATGGAGCAACATGACTTCGTAGACGGACTTCTCCTCGATTTCACTACCGCAGATGTCTTGGAGTATCTTAAGGGGGGAGCAAACAACCAGCCCGAGAACATGATCTGCCGACAAAATGGAAGCATCGTGGAGCGGCCGCTGAAGAGGGCTAAGAACGCTACCTTCGAAATCCCTCCCCCCCGTCACGATTTGTTCCCGCACCATCGCTACAATTATCCCACGGTGAAACGTCCTCCCTTCGCCACGGTGCTCACTGACTATGGTTGTCCTTACCATTGTCGATTCTGTGTAATGGGAAAGTTGGGGTATAAGGTGCGGCCGGTAAACGACGTTCTTGACGAGCTTGAAGTGCTAGCCCACACGGGTTTCAGGGAGATCTATTTCAACGACCAGACCTTTGGAGCTTTGCGAGAGCGCACTCTGGCTTTGTGCGAGGGCATGAGGCAAAGAAAACTGCAATTCGGTTGGCAGGCCTGGACAAGAGTAGATTTGGTGGATGAGCAGTTGTTAAAAGTGATGCGAACTGCTGGCTGTCACACCTTGCTTTTCGGGGTCGAAAGCGCAAATGAGAATACCCTCAAATCTCAAAACAAAGGCTACAGCTTGGAAAAAGTGCGTCGTGCTTTTTTCCTTTGTCGGCAATTAGGCATCCGCACAATGGCGACATTTATAATTGGCCTTCCTGGTGAGACCGAGGATGATATCCACAATACTATTCGGTTTGCTTTGGAACTGGATCCAGATTATGCTTCTTTTAATGTCCTGGTGCCCAGGGCTACCACAGATACCCGCAGGGAAGCACTTGAAAAGGGTTGGATCCAGGAAAGTTCTGTCAGCTTAGACCAGTCGGGCACTTTTCCGATTATGGGAAATGAGTATCTCAGTGCTACTGATGTATGGCGTCTAAAAAACGAGGCAATCCTCAAGTTTTACGGTCGACCGAGCTACTGGTGGCGGCGACTAAAGAACATTACAACACCATATGAGTTGCGCCGTCACCTGGTTAACGGCTGGGCACTCTTGGGCAAAATGGTTATGATTCCTGCTGATGGTTTAGAGGGCCAGGTAGCTGGGGAGGACTGATTTTGAGGCGTACCGACATCCTCTTTATATACCCTCCTTACACCGTGAAAGAGCGGTATGGCAATCGTCCTATTGGTCGAATTGGCGGGCATCTGCCTCCTTTGGGGTTGGCACAACTAGCGGCATTCGTCCGTGAACAGGGATATAAAGTGGACCTGCTTGATGCAGTTGCATTAGATCTTAGCGTCGAACAGGTTGTTGAGCAGGTGACAGCTATCGAGCCCCGGGCAGTGGGACTTACAGCTCTCACCTCCAGCTTTCACCGGGCCGTATCGGTAGCCTCCCAGATAAACAAACTTCTGCCGGACATCCTAACCCTTGTAGGGGGACCTCACGCCAGCGCTGTACCGCAAATGGTCATGAGCGAGAATTCCTGCTTTGACCTCCTTGTCTTGGGCGAGGGTGAACTGACCCTTGTGGAAATTATGGAGCGTTACCGTGATGCAGGCTATGAGCGGAGTAAGTTGTTAGAAGACCACGACAAACTAAGAGAGGTTGATGGCATCATATTTCGGAATAACGACGAGATATTCCAGACCGCGCCGCGCCAGTTAATAAGCAACTTAGATATACTGCCGTTACCAGCAAGAGACCTCCTCCCCATGGATCGCTATATTCCTCTACCTAATCAGTACCGGCGTCTACCCGTAGTTCACATGACGACTAGCAGAGGCTGTCCCCATGACTGCTCATTCTGTTCAGCCAGCGCTGTATTTGGCCGCAGAGTGCGGCGATTGAGCGTTGATCGGGTAATGGAAGAAATCAAAGACGCGATGGAACTTTATGACGCCCGGGAAATCTCCTTCTGGGACGATACCATGACGCAGAATCGTAAATGGATGGTGACTTTCTGTGATGCCCTCGCGCAGAGTGGTTTAGACCTAACCTGGACATGTTACGCGCGGGTGGACACCATGGATCCCCCTTTGCTCGACAAAATGAAAAAAGCCGGCTGTTTCAATATTTTTTATGGTTTCGAGGCTGGTAACCAGGAACTGTTGGACCTTGTTGACAAGAGAATTCGAGTAGAAGACAGCATTCGCGTCTGCCGCTGGACCCGCGAGGTTGGGATAGAGGTCCGGGGTTCTTTTATGCTGGGACTTCCAGGAGAAACCCCAGAACTTGCCCGCCAGACCATAAATTTTGCCCTGGAATTGGATCCTGATTATGCGCAGTTCTGTCTCACCACGCCTTACCCGGGTACAAGACTCTATGACAAGGCCGAGGAGTTCGGCCGACTGTCAACTGAATTATCTGATTATCATGGCTGGAAAGCCGTTTTCGTTCCTTATGGCTACAATAGCTCGGAGGAGCTTCTGGCCATGGAAAGGCGTGCCATGCTCCGCTTTTATTTCAGGCCCCGCTATTGGCTGCGGACAGTGAGGAAACTCCGCAGGAGGGAGGATCTATTCCGAGTGTTCAAGGGTCTCCGCATGGCCCTGGGTTTCGTCAGATGAACCACCTTATCTGTGGCACGAGGAAATGGCTCTGAGCATTACTAACACCTGCTTGCTGGGCTGCAACTCAGGAACGCGCCCACTGGCACCGACCGGAGTTGGCAGGCAATATCTTCGATGTGAAGAATGCGGTTTGGCATTCGTACCTCATCAAATAGGAGCGTCGATCCTGGAGTCGCAGTACCTGGAGGACTCGAGCTCTACGGTCAGCTATTACCAGGCAACCGCCCGGGCGGACAGGCTGAATTCCCAAGAAGATTAAGGTCTATGTACCACATCTTTCGGGATGAGCTGTTGATTATTGCAGGGAAGACGGGGAGGGCTTACCCGTGAATGTTGTTGTGGTCATACCCACCTATAATGAGAGAGAAAGCATTGGGTCGCTAATCCGAGAGATACTTTCTCTTCCTTTTGAGCTGAATATTCTGGTTGTAGACGATAATTCTCCGGACGGCACTGGAGCAATAGTCTCCAAGTTGGCCGAGGAAAGCCCCAAGGTGAGGTTGCTAACAAGGAAGAAAAGAAAAGGACGGGGCAGCGCCGGGGTTGACGGGTTCAAAATGGCCCTGAAAATGGGTGCCGACCTAATTATTGAGATGGATGCGGATTTTTCGCACCATCCTCGGCACATTCCGGAACTTCTCGCCAATGCCAACAATTACCACGTGGTTCTGGGTTCCAGATTTGTGCCCGGCGGCGCTGATCGGGACCGAGGGATGCTGCGGCAAATGGTGACACGCTTGGCCGGGTTGTATGTGAGGACTTCGCTGGGCATCAGGATACGAGATGTATCTTCCGGGTACCGCTGCTTCCGGAGGGAGGTCTTTGAAAAGGTGGACCTGGAAGACATGTTTTCAGCCGGCCCTTCCATAGTCCTGGAAATTCTCTACAAGATCTGCCTGAATGGGTTCAGGGTCAAAGAGGTACCCATTGTGTTCAAGGATCGACGTCAAGGCGAGACTAAGTTGGACACGATCACCCTAATGGAAACCCTTGTCATGGTTCTCAGGCTAAGAAAGATGCATCGGCAGGGTTTACTTTTTAGGAACGACAGTTAGGAATTATCTGGAACTCAATTCACGAGCAGGGGGTGGGATTTACCCCCAACCGTTTTTTCTCCCCCGTCATTCCGGAATACGCCGAAGGCGGATATCCGGAATCCAGAAGAAACTATGATCTACTGGATACCGGATCTCGTCCTCTATAGGCGGACTCGTCCGGTATGACGATTGTCTGGCCAAATGATTCTTCAAAATCCCCCTCTAGAGGCTGTCCGACAACCTCACATGCAACCACGGACATGGGTAACACCATCTTCCACGCCATAGAGCACCTCCATGGCGCCTAATATACTGTTACCCATGTACCCGGTTTAATATGTTACCTATTTACCAGGTTCAGACCCACCTTAGTCCTCCCCCATCAAGGGGAGGAGAGTCTGGGATGTTTCACTCAATTTTTTCTAGTCTTCTTTCCAAGGCTGCCAGGACCATCTCCGGGGTAATGAGATCCATACAGTCCGGCGATGTGTCACAGTCGTTCAGATAGCAGCCAAGACAATGCAGTTCAGCGAAAAGCTTTTCCCCCGACCCGCAGAGGTCAATCTCCACATGCGAGGTGGGACCAAACAAAGCGACGACCTGGCGACCTAAAGCTAGGCCAATGTGGAGGGCGAGGGTATCTGCGGTGATGAGCACGTGGATTTGCCCTAGCAGGGCCGCAAAGGTTCTCACTGGATGCTGGCCGGTGTTTATCAACAGATTTGGACAATGCTCTTCCAGGATCTGGTTTCTTTCAACTTCTTCCGGCCCACCCAACAAGAGAATTTGCCAGTCAGGGTGTTGTTCTTTTACCAGGTGCACAAGGTCTATCTGGTGCTTCATTTTCCAACTCTTCTTAGCCCACCTTTCTCCCGCACCAGTGTTCATGCCGATCAACGGGCGATTTCCGTCAATACCCAGGTCCTGAAGGCATTCTTTCGCAGCAACTTGCTCGTCCTCACCAAGGGAAAGAATTGGTCTGGGATCGACCAGCTCCAGTCGCGAGAGCCGGTGGATGATGGCCTGGTAGGTTTCCCGGTTTGCCCTCTTGATGTCATCAAGCAGACCCATCTGCAACCATAATGCTGCTTCCTCATTGCAGGCTCGCACATGACCTGCTTCTGCCCAACCCATGCCGAGTTTCTCACTTGCTGAGACCATCTCAAGAAGACGAGCTGCCTGTGGATTGGCGTCAGGATTGATTGCCATATCAAAGTGTTCGGTCTGGAGAATGGCAAACATCTCCTCCCAACGATCCACAATTCGGTCGATATCAGGATTGTTCTCGAGGAGTGCGCGGCTGGGCTCCAAAGTCATCCAGGTGATATGGCTTGAAGAGTAGGACTGCTTCAGGCTCGGCAAGAGGCAGGTAGTGCGCAGAACGTCACCGGGGGAATCAAGTTTGATCAGCAAGATTCGATGTTCGATCAGGTCCTTGTGCGGGCAGGAGGAGCAGTGCACTCCTTGCTCTTTATGGAAGACGCAAGGTCGATCGTTGCGAAAGTGGAGACAGCGAAAGGCAATATCTTTCATGAGAACCTCATGAGCAGACTAAAAATGTTTTATTTGGCCAAATGGCCAAATAATTGAACTGCAAATCAGTAGATTACAGATCTGCCACACCACCCAGTCCGATAACTGGTTTCTAACCACAGAGTGCACAGAGAACACAGAGTATAATTGAAAAGGTGTTATTGTAATGATTACAACTATATAAATTATCTTCTCTGTGCCCTCTGTGAGCTCTGTGCTTCAGCCTCCCTTTGCCGTAGCCCGGCACCTCTCATTTGGCATATGACTTGCACCATCTGAGATGCGGTAAGTTGCGGGAAACTCTATCATTAGAGACGGTTAGCGTCAATAACAAGTAATCCTTGTGGCTTATGCGTGATTCAGAAAAAACAAAGGTCGGTGATATGAGCGTATTGACCCCAAAGAACTTCCAGGTTGCAGCTGATTTCAGAGGTTTCACCCTGGTGGAACTCATCATGATAATCGTTCTCATCTCCATTCTCGCTGTGAGTGTAATGCCGAAATTTATTTCAACCAGCTCTTTTTCACTGGTGGGCGGAGCAGCCATGGTCGCTGCTGATATCCGCTATACGCAGGAGCTGGCCATGAGTACCCATTCGTCCAAGACCATAACTTTTACCACCGATGATAGCCACTACACCGTTGATTCCAGGACTGTGAACCTTCCCTCCAAAGTGAGTATTTCTACTGGAGCAACCTTTACTTTCAATTCTTTGGGAGAACCCACTGCCGGAGGAGGGCACTCTGTAGAGATCCAGGCAGGCAGTAGCACCAAGACAATCACGGTGGATAGCTATACGGGGTGGGTTTCCAGCTCATGAAATTTCGAAATTCGAAATTCGAAATTCGAATTTGCCGCAATGCGGCTGGATTTACCTTGATTGAAGTTGTCGTCATCATCGTCATGGTGTCGGTGTTCATGGCTGCTATTGCACTGCCCCTAATAAACAGTGTTCGAGAAAGTGATGTGCCCGAGATTGCCAGTACTGCCTATTTCCTGGCGCTGGAAAAATTGGAGGAACTTGCTGGGCAAACAACCGGCTCCATTACGGCTGAGTCCAAAGGTGCAGTAAGTGGATATGTTGACTATGAGCGGGAAGTAGCTGTGGACGACGTTAGTTGCAATGATCTCACGACATCGCAAGCGGGCTCAGGGTGTCGGAAGGTCACGGTGACTGTCTATCACAGTAAGATCCCCAATGGTGTGAGTTTGGTGAGTTTGAGGACGGCGTATTAAGGCGAGACGGGCGAGACGAGCGAGACGGCGAAGGAAAGCGAGAAAGGCGGGAAAGGCGAG
>WOR8_10005652_pt1 | contig 12031 bp, 9 predicted proteins | sample DeeMarSeWOR38_10_FD_19890 | JGI IMG/M metagenome (IMG submission 19890) | reverse complement strand
CAAGAAGAACGTGTTCATTATGATGATGTTTTAAAAGCTATTGATGAGTGTGGGTCCCCATCTGAAATTGGCGATGCATTTTTAGAGTTACAAGAAGAAGGAGGGTCGAGTGAGGATTTTTGGCGGAGAGTGGGGATTTCATCTCCCATGATTGACAAGCTTAATCTATCCAAAGCTTCCTCTGCAACATCTACTCCATCAAGCTCCCCTACAGCTGACTATCAAAAAGATATTGCTGACTCCCGTATCCAAGCACGTGATTATTTCTCAAACTTAGTTCGGTCAATCTCAGATTCCTATGGTAAGTCGTTAATCTTCATTTTATATCGATTTTTATTTCTTTACTTTATAGGATTCATTTTAATATCATTAATTGTAATTCGACCCGAAGATGTATTTAGTTATTACTTCAACAATGCTCCATACTATATTAATCCTGATATAATTTTATTAGATGTAAATGGAGCCAGTTATTTAACCAATAATCTTCTCTCAGCCTACACAATAGCAAGTATATTGCTAGTCTTCTGGGAAGGTATTATTATTCATAGAATTAAGACTTGGCTTCATTTCACTCGTTCTTTTAATCGTCGGATTGATGATGCTTTAATTATCTGGTTATATCGATTTGGCTTTCTTCTTCTTCTTTTAAAAGGAGCAGCATTATATGTACCTTACTACATTTTTTTCTTACCAATTTGGATTATATTATTTATTTTAATAGAACGACAGTTAAATTCGATCTTATGGGCTCAGAGGATTGCTCCTTGGATAACCAATTTTGGTTTAAGCCTGACTAATCCCTCATATAGGTCAGAATCCCAGGTAAAACCTTCTTTTGCTATCAAGGAATGGTTCCGTCATAATATGACAATTCCACAACGTATTCTATTTATATTTATCCTTCTTCTCTTTGGAGTTATGATGCTCTTTCCTTTCACATTTTTATCAATCACAACTTATTCTTCACAAACTTGGACTCGTTCAGGGTATGACATTGCCAGTCTTTGGTATTACGTAACCATATTTAACCAGGTTGGTATTGGAGTTATAGCACTAACAATTTTCTATTCAATTATAGTCAGGTTTCAAAAACATACATTAAATGTTAATATTTTTAATGATGGACCTATTTTTGAATCAGGTTTACAACCACAATTATGGCTAAACCGTTTAGTTCTTCTTCAAATGGTTGTTATAACTTGGATGCATGGCGGTCGTTTCGATTATATTCCTCTAGCATTTTTAATATTCAGTCTTTTTTTCCTTTCTGAGTTATTCTTAAGTAAAACTGACGGATCTTTGATTAAAACGCTTTTTGCTGCTTTTCTTTTAACCCTTAGTAGTGCAGAGAGCTCAGAGAGAATAAAGCCTATTGATGCTACTATTTCACCTACATCCTTTGGTAAATCAACTCAAGTGATTCCTTCGAAGAAAATCACTCCTTTAAAAAAACCTTTGCCTCAGGAGGTTATTTTCCAAGTCAGTAAACCAGAAGAAGAGGTGAAAAGCGTTTCCCCAAGTTCTCCAAGCATTCAAGAATCCCCTTCGACTTTGGTTGTACCTAAAAAGGGTAAACTAACAAAATTTCTCTTCTTTTTCTTTAAATCCATTGGTCTTTTTTTGAAAAAAGTCTTTACAGTCTCTTATCCTTTTATCAGAGCGATGACCATAACCCTAACAATTTTTCTTGCAACTATTTATGAAATTGTTGTAATGTACATGATTTTGGTTACTGGGAATAATCTTGAAGGATATTATGTTATCCCTGCAATTTCTATTGACCTCTCCTTTCTTATTGGATTTCCATATGTAAAGCAACTAGGACCATATACAATATGGGTTTATTATGCGTTAATTTTAGTAGCTATTCATGCATTTATTGTAATTTTCCTAGGAATGTATAGTCTCTTTCAGAGAGATCAAGAGGGTTCGCTTTTAAGGATTGGAAGAGGCCTTACTCGTATTTATCTTCTGTGGATGTTTCTTTATCTTCTAATTTGGGGATGGCCTTGGGATATTTTCATTCAAATTAGAACAATGTCTATTCTTCTGATTGCATTTTTCTTTGAAATTGCGAATCTAAAAATTCGCTCTGATCGAAAACGATTAGGACTAGTGGTACCTAAATCTCCGAAAACCTCAAAGAAATCAGTTAAAAAAGAAACTTCAAGTCATGAATAGAAGAAGTAAGAAAAAAGAGGAGAATCTATTAATTTCTCCTCTATTGTAAGGAATTCAAATCAATTATCTTCGATTTTTTCTCATAGCAATTAAAATAGTGTTTATTGCTAATATAGGAGTACTTATTTCAAACCCAGGGCTACTACTTGGTTGAGTTCCATTTGATGAAGTGTCCGAAGTAGTAGAAGAGTCATCTCCACTTTCCCAAGAAGAATCATCATTTGGATAGAAATCCCAATAAGAAGTACCACTCATAATAGATTCTGCATATGAAGTTCCATCTGAAGTCCATGCCCAGACTTGTGTTGTCCATATTCCAGAGTTTGATAAATCATCCCAATACTCTAGTTTTGTTTCCCATGAAAGACTTTTTGCCACAACATCGATTTTTGGGGCATCATTAACTTGAGCAAAGGCTGTAAAATTTCCATAATCACCCCATACCCACCATGCTGACTCTTCAGTAGTTCCAGAATACCTACCAGCCCAAAACCATGCTCCTGCTGCAGATCCTTCATCCCCTTCTCCTGAAAAACTAATCCATATCCAGTATAGATGATATCCATCATAAATTGGTGTATTTTGAAATATAATTGCTGTAGAAATGTTTTCGTTCCCTAGAGTTTCAACTGTAAGAGATACGATATCAATCTCATTTTTAAAGCCACCTTTATCATAATTGTAGGTTATACCCCCCCAAATAATTTTCCCAACGTCATTTGTTGAGTCATTAGCAATTGTTACTGTTGGAGTCGCAGTTACCATATATAATGAGTTGCAAACTCCTAAAAGTAGCACAATATTGAGATAAAAAAATTATTTTTCGCATTTCGTAATGTCTCCTTATCAAATTAAGAATAGCATTCCTATCTTGAAGATAATTGGTTTAACGACATAACTGAATTACCTAATCTATAACATTTAAAAATAGGAAACAATTTTCAATCTTCTGGTTGGAATATCGATGATGAGTACGAATGCTCAATATTGTTTGATTTTTACAGCACTCGTTACTCCTGATACCGTGTCTGGCTAATATTTTTGAAGATTTGATTGAAACTCCAGCCAAAACGTGTTTTTTTCTCATCATCGTCATGATAATCTTCTGAACCATATTTAATTCCATTATCTTCTGGATTCTATGTTTCTGAGTTTTTTTTAGTTCCAAATGTATCTGTACGAGTTGAAAAATCATGAGAAAATATCTGAGAAGTGAGTAGAATGCCTGAAAAAGGTCGAAGTTACTTCACTTTAGATCAAATAAGTCGAAATCAAAAAATTTTCCTTATTACTGGATTAGATATTACTGTCCTTATCACTCCTGTGATTGTTTTAGTCTGGTTAGAAACTGGATTAAATTTTGATGAAATGTTACTACTTCAAGGTATCTTTGTATTACCAATTATTCTTCTAGAAGTTCCTAGTGGATCTATTGCTGATTACTGGTCACGAAAAGGGTGTATTGTTCTATTCCATCTATTATTTGGCTCAGGAATGTTCTTTTATGCCGTCGGAGATTCTTTCATAGTATTTGCTTTTGCTGAATTACTTGCTGGTATGGCTATTTCTTTCAAAACAGGTTCTGAAACTGCCCTAATTTATGATTCTTTATCAGTTTATTCAAAATATCCCAATGGTATCTTTGGACGACTTGTTGCTAATAGAATGATCATTACATTTGCTGGTAATGCTTTTGGTGCTATCATAGGAGGAATAATTGCCTTATTTACACAAATTCGCCTTCCAATCCTCATAACATTCCTGGGTCATCTGACTTTCAGTGGAATGGCATTGTATGGTTACGCTGAACCACCTCGTGTCAGAGCTAGAACTCCAAGAGCTGCTATTTCAAAAGCATGTTCTTCTCTACTAAGGAAACCATACTTACAGCTAATACTACTTGTGTCTTTAACAGGACTTGTATTTGCTAGAGTAGGTTTTTGGGCATTTCAACACATCTTTGTGAATGATTATGCTATTAACTCATTTGGAATGGGTATTATAATGGCTTTGCTTAATATTAGCGCAGCATTGACTTCGGTATTTGTCCGATCAAGAGTGACTCAGTTAACCTCTACTATTGTCCTTATCAGTCTTATAATCTTCGAAGGCCTCTATCTTATAGCCCTTATCCAAGTTCAAAGCGTTATAGGAGTACTTTTTGTTGCCATTTTGGGACAAATAACCCGTGGCTCTCGTACACCAATAATTCAATCAATTATGCAGAATAATTTGACTTCTGATGAACGAGCGACCTTTAATTCTATTATTTCATTGATCGGATCAACTTTCTACTTAATAATTTCCTGGATTGTAAAATTTAGTAGTTTTTCTCGTAGTACTACCCTCCTTTTAAGTATATTAGGAATCAGTATATTATTAAGTCTTTTTCTAGTAATTTCATTAACTAGATTACCAACGAAGAAAGAATGCTCAATAGAATGAGGCTCTCTTCCTTTTTTTTATATTTAAAGTCCTAATTCTCTTTTTATTAAAGTTTTTAAGATCTCTTTTTGTATTTTATCTTTATTTGGTATAGATTCGTCTCCTACAATTTTTTTTCCTGCGTCTATTATCTTTTCTTTTGCTAATTCTTTTACTCCTGTTTCTTTAATTATTTCCTCAACAGCTGAATTGAGAGCAATTTTCATTGCTTCCTTTCCAGCTCCTTTAGCGAGGCCTCCAATTTTTTTCACGATTTTCTACTCCATTTTCACTATTTTCTTAACAGAGGTATTAATTTTTATAAGTTTAAAACTCTTTACTATTAAAGATGGAATTTCGTAGAGGAGATTATAGGACAGGAAAAGAATGTCAAATGAAGTTTTAGAAAAAAGCAGGGCAATTTCAGAACAGATAATCAAGTGGAGAAGATCCATTCATTCTAATCCTGAATTAGGATTTCAGGAAACTGAGACCGCTAAATTAATTACAAATGTCTTGACCCAGCTTGGATTAAAAGTCCAAACAAATGTGGGTCGGACTGGTGTTACTGCTACCTTTGGCAATGGAGAACCTTGTATTGCCCTTCGAGCAGATATGGATGCACTTCCTTTAACAGATGTTAAACAAGTCTCTTATGCGTCTCAAAATCCAGGAGTTTCTCATGCGTGTGGACACGACGCTCATGTAGCAATGTTGCTTGGGACTGCAACAATACTGAAAAGTTTTGAAAAATTCTTTAAAGGGGGTACTGTTAAATACATTTTTCAACCCTTTGAAGAGGGTCAGGATGAGGAAGGGGTAGGAGGTGCTGATGCTATGATGAAAGATGGTGTTCTTGAAGGTGTCGATGTTATTATTAGTCAACATGTCCATTCTGAACTGAAAGCAGGTACTTTTCAAATAAAACCAGGATTTTTTTCTGCTGCAGTAGATACTTTTTATGCCAAAATACATGGTAGAGGAGCGCATGGAGCTTATCCTCATAATTCTGTAGATCCAATATTTATTACAGCTCAAGTCATCAATAGCATTCAAGGAATAATAAGTCGTCAGGTAGATCCATTAGAACCTGCAGTAATATCAATCGGTGAGATCTCTGGAGGGACTGCACCTAATATAATTCCTGAAGTAATTTCCCTCTCTGGGACAATTCGTTCTTTAAATCCAATGGTTAGAAAACAACTTCATAAAGACCTAGAGAGTGCTTTCCAGATTTCAAAAGCTTTCAACGGAAATTATGAACTTAAAATAATTCAAGGATATCCATCAATAGATAATGATCCTCATTTAGTTAATTTACTACAAGAAGTTGCTAAAGATATTTTTCCTCCGGAAGATATACTTGTCGGTGGGTTAGGAATGGGTGCAGAGGATTTTGCTGTGTTTTCTGAATCAATACCTGGAGCTATGTATTATTTAGGAACAGCATTAATCCCTTTACGAGTTCATCATTCCCCTGATTTTGATATCGATGATTCAGTACTTTATCTTGGATCTGCTGTGTTGGCAGAAACAGTTCTTCGATATCTCAATGTTCAGATATAAGTCAATTCACTATCTCGATGACGTAAAAGAATGAATTCTGGATTCAAGATTTCTGTTGGGGAGGGTGAATATCGTTCTTGATAAAAATCATAAGGAAAGAAAGATCCTAGTCCAAAGATAGCTAGTTTTCCAACTGGATGATGCCTACCAAATAATGTTAATGAAAGCTGTTTTGTTAATCGCTGTGTTTCATATTCACTATTCTCTCCTGTTGCATGGATATATTCATGGAGTAATAGATGGAAAATATATGCTTTATATAGGTCGGTTTTTGACTCTTGTTTCATAATTCGGAGAGCACTCTTATTAAGGTAAATTTCGTTTGTTCCTACTCTATAGAATCCTCCGATGAAATTTCCCCTATCGTATCCTAGTTCTACTAGTCCTAAAAGAATTCCAGCTCTGGATTTATTTAAAATTTTACCAACAATATCAGTAACCAAACGAAAAATACCAGAAAAATCTTCAGAATCAAGATAATCATAATGAGACTTAAAATAATTATTTAAATCAGTCTTTTTCAAATGGAATTGAACCCCTATATCCTAAGTCAATTATATATCAAGAAATATTTGTTGACTAGCTTTTGGGTATCGTAATTCATTTCCAACTAATAGCATATTTAGTAATATTTGAATTAGTTAATTCTATTTTATTCGATCCTATCCTTTAAGCTATGTGCAATTTGAATGGTTTTGGAAAAAAAAAGGGAGATTAAAGGGATGGTTCTTTATCATCCTTCACATATATGGTTTCTTTTGGCATAGGAGTGAACTGGTAGGTAACTGATCCCCAATTAGTAATCAACTTATCTTTATCTGATCGTTGTCTTAAGTATTCAATATTTTTTAAATGAGAGGTCTGGAGATAATTAATTGCTAATAATGATGCTCCAACAATAATAGATCCCAATAAAACTAAGAATAGACCAATAGTCCACAGGATAAGGAGTAAAAGTCCAAAAAGATCTAACGTAAATCCTGCCACATTAATTTGACCAGTAGTTGTGGGTTGACCAGCCACACTTTGGGTGATTTCCGTTGCTAATGCTCCAAGAGATAAAATACCAGAAAATCCCACAATAATTCCAATCCCTTCTCTTAAGATTTTTCCGAGAGGTTTTACAGCAATTATATCACCTTGGGGGCTTATTTCCATTCTTTTAAATCCTCCTTCGTTATAAGCCCAGATAGTTGGGAAATATAATAAAAGAAAGATTAATACAATAGGAGAAAGAATAGGAGACCAAACTAAGGCCGCTAATTTATCATTCTTAGAACTTTGTACAAATATTATTGTGATAATGGCAGCCAATGCTGTAGGGAAAAAAATCATATCATACCATCTTTGTCGAAAAAGTTCTTTAAAAGTTGACCAAGAGCTAGATAGATCAATTATATCAATAAAGCGTTCTTCTACAAAGAATTCGCCATTGAAGTCAAAAAATGGAATTAATCCAATAATTTTTCCTAATTTACCATTTAAACTCTTCAGGATTTGATATGTCCAAAATTTTCCACTAAATAATCTTGAAATACGTGTTATTATCAATACAAAGGCTGTAATAATTCCTGCTCCTCCACCAATGGCAACAGTATACAGAAGAGTACGTGCGACAAAAGTAAATTGATCAAAGAAGTTTTCCCAAATAGTATTGACTACTTTAGTAATCCATTCAAGAATTGGACGGTTTTTTACAATGAAATAGTTACCTCGATTTAAAACAATTTCACGTTGATCAATTTCATCATAATAACGTTGAACAATAGAAAATTCTTCTCCAGGTTGATAACGAATTGAAAGTCTTCTAGATGGAAATACCTCGATCCACAAGAATTCAGGATGTTTAATTTTTACCTCATAAGCAGTATTATTAAATAGAAGAAATGTTAAAACTCCCGTCTCTTGAATATAGAATACCATTCCATTTTCTCTATTTTCTTCAACTTTCCATAATTTAAATTCTGGAATTATTTTTCCTTCAATATCAATGGCTTGTAATCGACCCTCTATGAACTGAATCGTGATATTGTGATAATAAGCGGTTGTAGCATCTTGGTCAAAATATGAAAATCCAATCCATTGACCCATTTCTTCGCGAATTTGAGATACTATCTCATTTTCTTGAATTTCATAAGGAGTTTGAGGGAGTATAACAGCTGTGGAGATAAATATAGTTCCCACAACCGCACAAAGGGCTGAAAAAATCCAGATTAGAATGAAAAAAGCAATTTTAGTACGATTTCGCATTGTAGAAAGACGGTATACCATTTTTAATCATACCTATTGTTGAATTCTACAAAAAACTCAGCTTTCTTGTTTTTTTAACATTGTCAAATATCTATAGAACATTCTCTCCAAAATTTTTTTCGCCAATTATTAATTGAAGAACATCGTTAAAGGTAACTGTCTTCTATTATTCTTTAGTGAGGAAACTCGTACACCAATTAACCTAATTTTTTTGGGTTTAGAATGAAATTCTTGTAATAAGGATAGAGCAGTATGAAGAATGATTTTCTCATCCGCATGATAATTTTGATATGAAAAACTACGGGTAAAGGTTTCAAATCCTTGAAATCGGACCTTAATTGATACAGTTCTAGTTACAAGGTTATATTTATGTAACTGATGAACCAAATTTCCAACCAATTCCTTAATTTTTTCATTTACTATTTTCCAGTTTTGTTGATCAATACCAAACGTCCTTTCTGAGCTTATTGACTTTCTTTCTCCCTTAATTAAGCCTACTTCTTTAAAATTTTGTCCAGAAACTACCTTTTTTAAATATAATCCATGTGATCCGAACAAATTATATAATCTTTGTTCTGGCATGTCATTAATATCACCAATGGTTTTAATGCCAAATTTATTCATTCTTTCTTCAGATTTTTTTCCTACACCAATAATTTTTCTTACTGGAAGATGATAAATTTTAGAGTTAAGTTCTGAATTATGAACCACAGATATTCCTTCTGGTTTTTCTAAATCTGAAGCTATTTTAGCAATAGATTTCGTCTCTGCTATACCTATACTTGCAGGAAGAGATAATTTTTTGCGAATTGATGCTTGAATGTCTTTTGCAATACCATATGGAGTCTCTCCATATTTTTTCCAAGTTTTAGTTACATCTAAATATGCTTCATCAATTCCAGCTGGTTGAAATTTTATTGAATATTTTTCTAACAACATCATGACCTTCTTCGATTCTTCATGATAATTAGAAAAACCTATCTGATGACCTGAGCAGATATATATACCTTTAGGGCATAATTTATAGGCTTGTGAAATTGGCATTGCAGAATGAAGACCAAATTCTCTTGCTTCATATGAACAGGTTGAAACTACCCCTCTTCCTCTTCCTTCATAAGGATCTGCTCCAATAATTACTGGATAACCCTTTAAAAATGGGTGGTATTTTATATGAACACTTGCAAAAAAACAATCCAAATCAACATGTATGATCACATGTTGCCATTCCAATAATTTTCACACCACAAGAGTCAAATTAGATGAAGTACTTAAGTGTTTAAAACCCAAGTATATTTTTTTAACTCTTCACTTTTTAATTTTTCAATAGAAATATTACTAAAATTGCCGATATTTGCAGTTTTTAGGGCTGAGAAGAAATGTTTTCTTTTTCAAAATTGAAAAAATCTAATTCGTCTGTTATTGTAATTTCTTGTGTCTTAATTGGATCATAATGACATTTTATTGCAAGTATTTCAACATTTTGATCCATGGCCTGTTGTAAGGCTTCCACAAAATATGGATCAATTTGTATATTTGGTGCAAATGCGTGAACATCGCTTCTTTTTACTATAAAGATTACTATCGAATAGTCAAAGATTTTTAGGGCTTCTATTAATGCTTTTACATGCTTTCTCCCTCGAACCGTAGGAGAATCAGGAAATAAAGCGATTCCATCTTTTGCCAAGGTAACACTCTTAATTTCTACAAGTATTTTCTCATCAGTTATAGAATTTTTCATTAAAAAGTCAAAACGGCTTTTTTTAAAGGTGAATTCCCGTTTAGAAATGTAATAATTTTTAAATCTTGATATCTTTTGAAATTCAGCCTTAAACAATTCATTTGTTTGTTGAGAATCAATATTTACCCAAACCTTATTGTTCAATACTCCGATGAGAGAAAACTGCGTTTTTCGTTTCGCATTTATTTTTTCTTGTACTACTACTTTTGATTGAGGAATTAATAACTCTTCTAGTCTTCCAGGATCAGGAACATGAGCTTGGACATCCTGGGAAACTTTATTACCTTTTAAACTAGGCAATAGCTTTACATGTGCAAGAAATCGGTTAGGACGAGATTTAAACCTAGCTAAATAAAAATTTCCTTCAATTTTCATTACTCCATCGCTTCCATGTTTTTCAAAGGATTTTATAATTTTTTAGTTATAAAATTCAAGAGGATATTAGAAATCCTAGATAAATGTTTATTATGCTTTATTATCAAGAAAAAGATAAAAACGAATGGCTTAAAATATCATGATAAATATTAACTTCTCGTGAGCTTCTTAACAAAGAAATTTTCTCTCACAAGAAAGGTTTAATTCAACTTTAATGCAGCTAGAGTGAATATAATGGCTGAAATAAATATCCTTGATATCGATTCTGAAGTTTTGTCTCAATATCGTGATGCAATAAAAAAAGCTGTATCTCTAGCTGAAGAGGGAAACTTTCAAAAGGCAATTAATTTATTAGAATCAAAGCTTGTAGAAGCTGAAAAGCTATCCATGATTCAACCTGAAGTGGATGTCCGAAATCAACTGGGGATTTTACATTGGAAAAATAATTCATTCCAACACTTTCTAGAAATAACTGCATCCTCTTTAGCACTTGCAAAGGCCCATAAATATAAAAAAGGGATAGCAGAGGCATTATTAAATCTTGCTTGGGTTCTTGCTATGGAAAGAAGAGATTTTATTAAAGCATTTGATTTCACGGAAGAAGCTCTGGAAGTTACCGAAGCAATTGGATATAAAAAAGGTATTGCTACGAGTCTTTATATTATTTCTGCTGCATATAAGTTTAAAAAGATGGAAGAGAAGGCTGCTTATTATTTAGAAAAATCATTACAAATTTCAATGCAATTATCCGATGAAGCAGACCTATTGATCACTAGCGAGGCTGGATTAACAGAAGAGGAAAAAGATCGCCTTAAGGACGCTTTAGACTTACTTTAATATTTCTGCTGCCAATATTTACTAAGACTCTCTAGATGATAGGTCGATCATTAATTCCTTTATTTTTACTTGATTCTGGGTTTTAACTAAATAGGATTTCGCTTCATTTTAAATAAAATAGTTTTAAGAGTTATGATCTTTTTCTTCTGTTTATTATGTATTAAAAGGTGTTTCAATTTTTCAATTGAAATCGATCTATTATTATTCCACCCTATTTCCATTTTTTCGTTATCATAAACCGATCTTAAGACTTAAATCTAAGTAAATATACTTTTAAAGAATTAATGCATGAGTCTCGGTGAATAAATTTGATGTATTTCCCTAAAGAAAAGGACACCTTATTATATGAGGATTTATTAAACATGGACGGATATTATTTTTATTGATTAACAATATATAAGATATTAAATATAAAAAAAGAAATCACACTTACATCCTAAAAATCTATATGAGATTACTGAGGAAATCAAATGGCAAGAATCCTTTTAGTTGACGATGAACGTGATCTAATTCTTATCTATACTAAACTTCTCATGATGGAAGGTCACGATGTAGTGGATCATGCTTCTAATGGGAAAGAGGCCATTCAAAAATTCGCAGAATTGCCAATAAAGCCAGATATAATAATTATGGATTATCGTATGCCTGTTCTTGATG
>WOR8_10006835_pt1 | contig 12033 bp, 21 predicted proteins | sample DeeMarSeWOR38_10_FD_19890 | JGI IMG/M metagenome (IMG submission 19890) | reverse complement strand
AAGGAATAACTTACCTTTCTATACCCGCATTCACGTTTAGTAGAGATGTTAGTGCCGGTTATTATCCCAAGATTGGTGATGTAGTAAAATTTGTTTGGAACAACAGATCGTATGAAATAGCTATGATCCATAGAGAAGAGAAGATATTTCAACTAAGTAAATTAGTTTACAGCTTCATGCTGAAACCATACAGATTCAGTGAACAAGGAGATTCAGCGAAAGCAATTTCAAATGATCTTGACCAGACTCTTACTTCACCAAGCAGTGCCTATGGTGATAATACTGAAATAGAAGATGAAAGCGATACCATATATGACTACAGTGATGTAGATTCAACAGTATATGGATTCTAGGAGAAAATAATATGAAGCTCAGAAATTTTTTGATAACAGAAGAAAATATGGACATGAAAAAAATGCACAAAAAGATAAAAAGTTTTTTCATGAAAAACCCAAAACCTTCTGATAAAGAGGTTCATGCTCTTGCCAATGAAATTGGAATCGATGAGCATGAGTTTGAAGAACACATATACATGATCCTTGGAGAACTTCTAAAGAAAAACGAAGTAAACGAAATGATGTCGCTGAATCCGACAGAATTGAACAAGATTTCACCAAAAAATAGGGATCAACAGCTTCTAAGATTGTCTATAATCGCAGAGTACGATGCGGCAAGTCTTTATGAACAAATGTCAGAAATGGCAACCAATCCAGACGTAAAAGAAGTAATGTTGGATATAGCAAGGGAAGAGAAAGTTCATATTGGTGAATTTGAAGCGTTACTTGAGGAACTTGATCCTGAACACGAAGAAGCAGAAGAAGAGGGAGAAGAAGAATTGGAGGATATGGGGATTGAGATTTAAGAAATATATTAAAGAAAATGATAAAATAAAGGGCGGGAAAGCCGATAAAATGTCTGTAGATGACATTGCAAAAAAACATGGTGTATCTGTTGAACAAATAGAGAAACAGATAGAAATGGGAATAAAGGTAGAGATGGAACACGTTGACAGTCGTGAGCTTGCGGCAGAAATAGCAAGAGACCATTTGGATGAAATACCCGATTACTACACCAGACTGAAAAAAATGGAGAAGGGTGCCGGTATTGAAGAAGAGAAAGAATGCCCACCGGGGCAACCTAAAAGACTTGGACAAGATAACTAATGAAAAATTATTTTTACTACTATGTTTTGAGAAAAACTATCGTTCAGTTTTTGGATGCTTTCAATGATATAAAAATTGCAAGATACAATCCAGACACAGGCACATTTGTGAAATATGTAAATGTTCCTTTGAAACTATGGGCCAAAGAGAAAGCGTGGCTTTGGATAAACGAATCCGCAAATGGTTTTGGTGGAAAGTTTGATGAAGTCCTACCAATGATATCAGCGGAAATGACTTCTATCGTTTATGATTCACAGAGACAGACAAACCCATATCAATCAATGACACTGAACACAAGTTCCAGTGCTGCAAGTGCATCCATAGATGCAGGAACGGTACAGAAGGTTCTAACTCCCGTTCCCTACAATATTGCGTTCTCCCTTAGAATCTGGGCATTATACATGGTGGATATCGATCAAATATTGGAGCAAATACTTCCATATTTTTCACCCACAATTCAATTGAAAGTAAATATACCGCAACTGAATTGTACGTTCGATGTGAAGGTTGTGTTTGAAGCAGCAACACCGGAAATAGAATCTGAGTATCCAGATGAAGAGAGAAGAATAGTAAAGTGGACATTGGACTTTCAGGTACAAACATGGATGTTCAAACCTGTAACAACCGCTACATTGGCAAAGACAATATTCATAAACGAATACACAGATGATGCTCAATTTGCAGCGAGAGATACATCTTCCACATTTACAAGTGGTGCTTCAGCCGGGGAAGCAAAGGCCCTTAGAGGTGTATATCCTTGGCTAGACGAAGACGGAGAGAAAATCTATAATTATGAGTTATACACCGCACATGGAAAGATATAAAAAATATCTTATGTCTGAGAGAGACGTTGGAAAAGATGAGAAGCTTGCTATAGGATTTATAGCAGATGCCGCAAGGCAGATAAAGAAAAAAGATTTCATGAAAGCAATAAAAACGCTTGAGACAGCGGAAGAAATTGTTAGAAGCATTGCTGTACAATATGGAGACGTGACATACAAATGAAATGGAATAAAATACATACAATAGTTGCAACCGTTGGTGGTATTTTCGTTATCGGTGGAAGCATATTTGGTGTTATAAATTACTTCACACCAAAGACAGCACATGAAGCACTTGCGAGTGAAGTTCATGAAGAGTATGTGAAACAAAAAGATTTTGAAAACGATTTTGTTGCAATGAATCAAAGCGTTCAGCAGGGTCAATTAGATTTCTGGATTTACAAAACTAAGCAGGAAATACTTGAACTACAAAAAGAAAAAAGAAACACTAACGATCCAGATAAGAAACAGGAGATTCAAGATCAGATTGACATATTGAAAGAAGACCTGAAGAACTATAATAAAAAATTACAGGAACTAAAAATAAAATGAGACTATTCATAAAACTCATGATAGAAAAATGGAACAATCTAACCGAAGATGTAAGCGAAGCATTTAGCCAGAAGTCGGCAATGAAATTCGGTAAGTCTATCGGCACAAGCCCGAAGGAACAGGGCTTTTTCGATGCTTGTAAAAAGAAGATGAAGGGAAAGGTCGATGATCCAGACTCCTTCTGTGCAGCAGTAAAAGACAGTGCGTTCAACTCTACGTATTGGAGAGGAAAAGGCAAGTCGGCATCAAAAGTAAAGAAGGATACAAAAGCAAACCCAAGAGAATAATATATGCCACTATCAGTTGAAATGAATAAAAGCTCACCAACTAATTTTAGTATGGTGTTTCCAATTCTTCCAGTAAGAACCGCTCTTTCTGCAAACCAAGAATTTACTTTGAATATTCATACCACTGTCATACCGGGAGTATCAATAGAAATGTTGGAAAGAAGATGGCAATCAACAAAAGCACAAGATGTTGGCAATATGGAATTCCAACAGATGAATACCGGATTTATTGTTGATGCACAATTCAAAAACTGGCAATTGTTGTTCGAATGGATGACATATATAAATAACAATAAAGATAAAATGGTTGAAAGTAAACAGAATTTTGGTGTTGATGCAAATCTACTCATCACTGATAACTTTCAAAACAGAATACTTGCACTGAATTTCGTGGACATCTGGCCTATGGACTTGAGCGAAGTTTCCCTATCTTATCGTGAGGGAGAAATTGTATTGGAGAGCAATATAACATTTGCATACGATTATTACGAAATAGCAAGTGTATAAAAATAAATAAAAGAGGTAGTAGTATAAACCTACACAAACGAGAAAAAATAGGAGAGTAAGACATGGCACTATATCTAAGCCCACTTGTGGATGTCAATGAAATTGACCTTACCACAACGATACCCGCAGTAGCGACTTCTATTGCTGTAGCGGTTATTAGAGACCCCTACAAAGGGCCTGAGTTGAAGAAGCAATTGGTTACATCAGTAGATGAACTAGTTGAGACATTTGGGCAACCAACATCGGGTTCTTACGAAGACATTCTATCTGCAACCGGATATCTGAAATATGGCAATACTCTGTACTGTACGGCAGCGTTCGCAGTAGAAGCTAGATTTGCAGGAACACATGGAGCATTTGCATCAGCAGGTTCTTTAACTTCTTACACAACAGGCGCAAGTGGTTCTTTCAGATTAGATGACCTTGCTTCAGAAGACCCAGACCAGTTCGGTGATGAAGATTCAGTAGTATTTTCTTCAAGTAGAGAATCTTCAGGCGCACAAATCTCAATCATTGCAAACACCCGTGGAAGATGGGGCAACTATATCAAGGTAGGAATCGTTGGAAAGAACACATATAACGCAGTCAGAGACGGTGATTCAGCAGCAACTATCGGAATCAGTGAAGACCTTCACACAGACATTAGCAATGTCGATGTAGCTTTCGATAGAAATACTGACACTGAATTTTTGCTTATAGTAAACGTTGCAGAACAGGAAGACATAACCAAATCAAGTATTCCATATTCAACAAAGGAAGCGTGGTTGGTATCAACAGATGAAAGAAAACTGGATGATGAAGGAACAAACATCTACTGTGAGAATTTGATCAACAATAGCTCACAATATATCAGAGTAAATCTGAAAGCGTCAGCAAACAACACTGACATGAGTGATGTTTTCACTGATGACTTCTATCAACTTGGTGGTGGAAGAAACACACCAAGCACAAACGTAGTAGATGCAAATATCATCGAAGCATACAACCTGTATCTTGATCCAGAAGAAATCGATGTGAATATCCTTATCGATTCTGGAAAATCAACTACAGTACAGCAAGAACTGATATCAATTTGCGAAGCAAGAAAAGACTGTATAGCACTTCTTGACGTTCCGAAGACAATGGTAGTAAACAACAGAGGACAAGAAACCACAGATATGAGAGACTTCAGATTGGGTCTTCATGCAACCACTAACCTGAATGTAAACACAAGTTATGCTGCAATTTACGGAAACTGGTTAGAAGTATACGATAAGTGGAACGCTAGATATCGTTGGATTCCTGCTTCAGGACACGTTGCAGGTATTCTTGCAAACACAGACGATGTTTCCGATCCTTGGTTTCCTCCGGCAGGGTTGAATAGAGCAATCGTCCAGAATGTAAGAAAGCTTGCATTCAATCCATCAAAGGGCAGCAGAGACATACTTTACAAGAATGGTATCAATCCGATTGTATCATTCGCAGGACAAGGAAAGGTTGTCTGGGGTCAGAAGAACTTGCTTGACAAGTCTTCAGCATTCAATAGAATCAATGTAAGAAGACTGTTCATGGTTCTGGAAAAAGCAATAGCAACAGCATCTAAATACTTCTTGTTTGAACCTAACGACACCTTTACAAGATTGCAGTTGATTAACATGATCACCCCATTTCTGAGAGACGTTAGAGCAAGAAGAGGTATCTATGACTTCTTGGTAGTTTGTGATAGCACAAACAACACACCAGAAAGAATAGACAGAAATGAGTTGTGGTGCGATATCTACATCAAGCCTACAAAGGCATCAGAATTTATCGTGCTGAACTTCATTGCAACTAAGACAGGTGCATCATTCACCGAATTAGTAGCAGCAGCGGCAACACCAACAGCATAATATAGGAGAGTAAAATGCAATTCGACATTGAAAGTTTCAAAAATAACTTTAGAGACGGAGCAAGAGCAAATCTATTTTACTACAAACCGGCACTTCCCGGTCTTGTGTCAAATGATATTGGTCTTGATAGAATGACGTATCTTGTTAGAGCAACAAGCCTACCGGCATCTACTCTGGAAGAAACGTTGGTAAATTGGCAGGGCATGGACTTTCCTTTTGCTAACAAACACACGTTTAATGAATTCACCATGACATTCAACGTGGACAGGGAAGCAAAGATAAGAAAGACATTTGAGAATTGGATCAATTTGATTCATAATCCTGAAACCAATGTTTATGCACTTATAGAACAATACCAAATGGATCAAAGACTACAGCTTCTTGGATACAATGGAGAAGTAGTTCTTGAATATATTCTGCATAGTGCGTGGCCTAGAGAAGTAGGTGCAGTAGAACTATCATACGATAGTACAGAAATTGCACAGTTTGACGTGACTTGGAGATATATCTATCACACAATGGATTATAGTGAATCAGGAGCATAATAATGAGATTCTCTGAATATCTAACAGAAGCAAAGCAACAGTGGATAGATGCTGCAAGGAATGTTGTCAAAAACAAGCAATACGTTTATATAAACGTAAAGACAAATGAATTCAGTAACGATGATGAATACAAGAAGAAAAAAGGTTGGGTTCTTCTTGATCTCTTTACTGCTAGTGCAATGGTACAGATTTACGATGCACTAAAAGATAAAGCCAACAAAGAGAAATATGGAAATATGAATATAGCACAGGCTGTAGACATAACTTGGAAATTAGTAGGAAAATAAAAAGAGGTGAAAAATGTCAGAAAAAAAGGTGGATTTCAAAGATTTTCTAAACGTCTATGATTTCACTTGTGAGTTACAGGGTACAGCAGACACAATAGTTTTCAAACCAATTACAACGGGTCAGTTGAAACGGCTACTCACTTTTGAGAACAGCACTGACCCGATTGTTATTGATGAAGCATTAGATCAGTTGATTACTTCTTCTGTAACATCCGAAGGATTTGACGTAAGAAATTTGTATTTACAAGATAGGTTCTCCCTATTGATCGAAATAAGAAAGGCAACAAAGGGCAACATCTATGAGTTTACCCATGTATGTCGATCTTGTAATTCTCAGAATATGCAGACCGTTAATCTAAACAAACTGGAAGTAATTCCATATCCAGAAAAGATCAATCATGTAGTAAAGTTGACGGATTCAATATCCATAGAGCTTGACAACATAAAGAGAGGGGAACAAATTTCTGCATATAGGAATATGCCAAAGGGCAAAATGAACGAGTTCCAGAAACTTGCAGAGATGGGAATTCTTACTCACGCAGCAGGAGTAAAGTCGGTTATCACACCGAATGGAACACAGGAAGATTTGTCTTTCGAAGACAGGAAATATCTTATCGAAAATATACCAACAACGGCATATGATTTGATAAAAGATTGGTACGCAGACAATGATTTCGGAATTGACTTTTCATTTGAAATGAAATGTAGATGTGGTCACGAAGAAATAGTAAGCATACCAATGGAGAACTTTTTTTTCTAATTAGGCACTTGTGGGGGCAAACCCCTATTCATGAAATAGTACGGCAACAGTACTATTTGGCGAAATGTGGAATATCGCTTCTGGAAAGCTCAATGTTACCAGACTTTGAGAGAGAAGCATATATAAATATGTATATAAAGGAAAAGAAAGAAGAAGCAGAACTGTTCAAGAAAATGAATACTGAGGTAAAACCGAAGTAGATCACGCTTTTGGTACTTTACCAAAAAGGATGAAAGTCTAAAGGGTCTATTACCCTTTGGACTTTTTTTATACTATGCCAGATACAATAACCAGAGAATTAAAAGATGCTATCAAGAAGGGATTCAGTGATGCACAGCAAGTCACCGCAAGGCACACCGCTGATATCATAGGTGATGAGCTTGGCAAGGGTCTGGAAGATGTCAAGAAACTGACAGGCGCAGCACTGACACCACTGAAAGGATTGATAGGTCGTTTCACAGGCGGCAGGGATGAAACCAAATCCGATAGAAAGAGAAATAGTCTTTTGAAGGATATGGTTGACTACTTTCACAGACAGGAAAAAGCAGCAGGTAGACAGTTTGATCCTAAGAAGAAGAAAGGCCCTATGGGTGTTCTATGGATGGCAGCAATCGCATTGGCGGCAGTGCTTGGTGCAGTCGTTGGTAAGATAGTTCTTCCTTTTACATTGTTATTTGCCGCATTAACAAAGATAAAGCCCATCGCTAGGGGAATCAATAAAATAGGTGATGTATTCACAACCTTCTTCAGAAAGGTAGTAAGCTTTGCACGGTTGACAAAACTCCCGGCATTCAAGGCTTTGAAACCGGGAGTACTTGTGAAACTCTTTGCGGGTCTTTATAATTTCTTTGCAAAAATACTATCACCTTTTATGAAAGTATTCGCTTTTGCACAGAAACTTGGTTTGGGTACTCTATTCAGTGCGTTCAAGACAGGATTCAAATTCCTTGCGTGGCCTTTGCAGATAATTCTTAGCGTCATTGATTTCATCAAGGGATTTGTTCAAACAGAGGGAACCATTGCACAAAAGATTATGGGTGGTCTATGGGAAGTAATTGATGGCTTCATAGGACTACCAGTTAGATTGTTTGGATGGATTGCAGATTGGGTTTTGAAGCAATTCGGTATTGAGATAGAGGGTGGTGTGGGCAACAGAATCATGAATTCTCTAAAGTCGCTATGGGATGGTATAACAACCGCAATTCTAAATCTTGGGCCAATTATAGGAGAATGGTTCAACGAAAGAATGAATTCTCTGAAGCAAAGATTAACAGGTGTTGCGGATTTCCTTGCTCCGGTCACTGCGAAAGTATCATCATTCTTTGATGATATGGGAGAAAGAATTTCTACCTTCTTCAATGACATGATTCAGAAATTGATCGGTTGGATCATGAAACTACCTAAATGGATACCGGGAGTAAAAACACTTCAGGAAGAGTTGGGTGGAATGGTTGCTGAAGAAGAGCCAACCAAGAGAATTGATGAAATTGAGAAAGACAAACAGCGTATGGCAGCAGAAGCAGCAGCACGTAGAGCGGCAAAGGAAGATATGGAAAGAAAACAAAGAGACAAGGACAGAGAAGAACAAAAGAGAGCAAACGATATAAACATAAAGACAGCCACCGCATTGACAAACCAGACAAGACAAGAAAAACCGGTTGCCGAAAACCCACCGGATCAGAACGACAATAATTTTATATCGTTGGCACTATGGGAGTAAAATATGGCAAGAACATTACCACCTAGAACGATACCTTACATACAGCATCCCTCAAGGTCTGTTCCTCAAGCCTTGTTTGCAACAGCCAATTGGATCGTATTGGTTCCAAGAGAAATTACTTCTCAAACAACCATCAGTAGAGGTGTTCCAACATTGGGAAGAAAGGGAACAGTGTTTAGATTCTTGGCACCGGAAGAAATACCGGAAACACAGAACCATTCATGGGATGAATATGAATCTGTTCAGAAACGTATCGCTGAGAAAGTAAGAGAGTTCGCAAAGATCGGTGAAGAAGCGAATGCTGTAGCAAGAGCAGGAATCAACACCGGTAAAGAACTTGTCAATACCGATAGATCAGCATCCAGATGGTACAACAGTCTTGGGAGCATTGCGGGAACAGAAGTAATTAGAGCAAAGGTAGATACACCGCTTGTTTACCAGAACAGCGAGAGAAGAGAATTTACATTGACATTCGATATTGTGAATATTGCAGCAGAAGAGGATGTTGTTAGAACAGTAAAACTTTTACAACAGTATGCGGCACCGGAATCTCCCGGTACTGGATCGATATCATATCAACCACCATTTGTATTCAGCGTCAACAGCACACCGGATACAAGAATAGTAGACATGAGATATGCAGCGTTGACAAGCATACAGTCTACTTACAAACCACCATACTTATTTGGTAGACCAATGCACGTAGAATTGACACTGACGTTCAGAGATATAGAACCTCTATTCGCAAACACGATTAGATATACTTCTCTGATAAACGTCATTAGCAATGCTACTATCTAAGACCAAGCTTCAACTGATTCTACGTTGGTGTCTTTGTCAAAAATCACATCCCATTCGTTATAACAAAATGAGCAGTGGAAGGTCGCTCTGAAGCGTTTACCGGGGATGAACACCCCACCAGTGTTTTGCACGTCTTTGCTCCCACAAAAAGGACAGAAAGGATCGGCTTCAAATTTTTCAATATCCACATCTAATTTTTTCAGTGAATGTGCATTGCTGCTTGTTACTTCTTTTGTGATTAGGTCTTCAAACATTTTTTCTTCTTTTGTTAAATATCTTTTTCTCTTGTGAGAAACCGCTATCTGGAACCTTTAATATTTTATCTCTCAGCTTTGTAATTTTTTCTTCCTGCTTAAAGTTCATGCCAGTGAATGACAAATCTTCACTCCAATCATATGCACCTTTTCTTGCTGCCTGAAAAAAATCTTTCCAAGTCTTGTATTTTGGTTCTCCCCATTCTTCCGCTTCAATATCACCATTGTCAATCATGTTTTCCATGTAGTCTTTCACATATTGTTTGGGGGTTCTCATTTTTCCCTCCATTAGATATTTTTTATAGGTTTCCATTTTGATTCTCCCACCTTTATTTATTTTGAAAAAACACTTGACATTACCATACTAATGTGTTAGATTCAGTAATCATCATAAATGAAAGGAGAGAGTATGAAATCAAGAAAATTGGTGGTCGAAGATTACAGGGAACACGGTGTTGCTTTCAGCGACAAACCTTTCAAGGTAAAAAAGGTTGTGAATTCAACCAATTATACCGTTGATTCATGGCTGCGGGAATCTCAGGTCGAGACCGCTTGCATGGCACGTGATTGGACTGTCGAAATCGTCAAGAAATCCAAGTAGCTACAGGCCCCCGGTATGGCAACCGGAAAGACGCATTGCCAAGGAGAAGGCGCATAACCCCTCAATATCATTAGGTATTGGGGGGTTATTTTTTTGAAAAAAAGTGTTGACATTGTATCCAGAAATTGCTATATTATGTACAGAAAAGGGGGCAATATGGAAACACTGAAAATGATCGTAACAATCCTGATGGGAATCACATTGGCGGGTGTTGTGGCCTTTGAGATTTTGATGATTGTTGATATGGTAGCTGAAAAACTTGGATACGAAGAACTGTCTGAAAAAATCAATGGTTTCCTTTTTGACCTAAATGAGAAGATCGAAAGGATTTGGTCATAATGAGATACCTTACAAAAGCACACGTTAAACAGAATCAGGAGATCGATGCAGACCTTAGAGCGAAGCGGATTTGCGCTGCTTGCGGAAGTGCCTTTTCCCGCAAAGTCAAGCGTAGCAAGCATTTGAACGATGTGTGTGAAAACTGCGAAAGGAGTTTTGACTAATGATGACACCATACGAAAAATCAGTTTTGAACATCATTGCCACAAGTGAGTACAATCAGAACAATGGCAGCATCCCACGAACTGTTGAAGAAAGTGCAACGTGGCTTTTCGTGGATGACATTGCCGAAGATGCAGGACTGACGGTAAATCAGGTGAAGGGTGTTCTGGGAAGTCTTGTCAAAAAAGGATTGATAGACATCGATGATATCGATGCCGAAGAAGACACCCTAGTGCAGATCACCAAAAACGGAATCGATGAACTGTGGGTATAATTATGAAAAAGGTAGACATCGAAAAAATCAAGGCAGAACTGGAAAAGGGTTTCGGCAAGAGACCCACACGTTTCGGAATCGAATATTCATGGTACAATGCACGTGCGTTGGATGAAGGGATTCGTACACGTGGACGTAGAGCGGAAAAGTGGCGCAAGCGGGTTCTGGAACTGGCAGAGACCGGAATTGTCTATAAAGAAAAGGTAATGATTGGCCCCAACTATTCGGACAACTGGAAATGGCAGAGAAAAGCCACTGCTTTCATCGTGAACGGAGAAGACAAGTTCTTTATGGCACGTGGCCTTATTTACGAAACCAAAAATTACGAAAGGAAGCAAAATGAAAATCGGTGACGTGGTAAAACTCAATGGCGAAAATTACAAGATCGTGGGAACCGTCAAGCGTTCTTGGCTTCTGGAAAAGGATGGGAAGAACTACAAATGTACTTCCAACATGATGAAGAAAATTCAGGAGCAGAACAGCCGGGGCATCGGGAACCGTAAGCGGAAGAGAACCAGAACGGAACGTGATCCATTTGCCTATCTGGAATACCATGAAAGAATGCGAAAGTTCTTTGCGGAAAAGAGTGGAAAGAAATATGTTCCCATGACCATCAGAGAAAAATTCATGTATCTTACCGGGGAACTTTCTCCTGAAAATCTTTGCTGCGATGGTGAGCTTTCTCGCACTGCCGTTGCCAAAAAACATGCTGACATCATGAGAGCATGGAGAGCATGTGAAAAAGAATTCGGAAGAAAAGTGTCTGAAGACGAAGTTTGGGATTGGATGATTAATTAAAGGAGAAATAAAATGGCAAACAGAGTAATGGAAGCAATCGAACACATCAAAATCTTACGTCCTATCATGTCAAACGTCCAAATTCAGATAATGGCAGACAATCTTAGGAGAGAAGAAAAAGACTTCTTCTTTGCCAAATTGAAGGAGTATGCCGAAAGGTTCAAGACGATGCCGAAGACGTATGAGCAGGCCGGTAAGGGAGATGACGCTATTGTTTACCTGCATTACTTCAAAGGCAACATGGATTGGTACATTACAGAGAAGGACATGATCGAAGAAGAACAGAATCAGGCG
>WOR8_10005642_pt1 | contig 12038 bp, 8 predicted proteins | sample DeeMarSeWOR38_10_FD_19890 | JGI IMG/M metagenome (IMG submission 19890) | reverse complement strand
GAGTATCAGGAAAATCTGAGCACACAATCGCCAGGCCGAAGGTGCCGTGCAACTCGCCAAGGGCCCGCTGAACCGCCCATTCAAACTTGTTCTGGCCGTCGGACTTATTACCGCCCGTACTCCCGTCTTCTTTCTTGTAGAAATAGCCAATCAGGTTTGCTATTACTTCGGTGTCGGTTTCGCTGACAAACTCGGCCCCGCCGTTTGCCAGCCACGTCTTCAGTGTGCTGTAGTTTTCGATAATACCGTTGTGAACAACGGCGATTTTATTGGTATAGTCGAGGTGCGGATGCGCGTTGACGGTGTTCGGCTCGCCGTGTGTAGCCCATCGTGTATGGCCGATACCGAACGTCTCAGCGGCGGCAGGCTCATCTAAAATCTCTTCCAGGGCACTTATCCTGCCGCTGGTCTTCTTTACCTTTATCGCGCCGCCGCCCAGCAGCGCCACTCCGGCCGAGTCGTAACCCCTGTATTCCAGACGTTTTAATCCTTCTATGAGAATCGGTTGTGCAACCTTTTTACCAAGATAAGCTACTATGCCACACATTTACATCTTCCTCAAACTTGCAAGTCTCAAAACAGTAATTCGGCAAAAAATACAGCCATCAATAATATATAATGGTAGCAGAAAAATAAGTTTTGACAAATTTCGCCTAAAGTGTACTTATTATAGGCAGATTTAGCTTGTTAGACAAATCAATTCTACTTAACCACTCTATTAGATATTATCACTTGACGAACCATCTCGAAAAGTAAATAGTATTGATTTTTCAGCACGATAGTACTTGTTTAACGATAAAACAAACAATAACGTCCGAATTAGCAAACATGTTAGTTGTGATTGATTATAATGTAGGAAATGTCAAAAGCGTATGCAACGCTTTCGACCATATTGGCTGCGATGTAAAGCTGAGTTGTGAACCGAAGGATATTGAAGCTGCTGCCGGGATTGTATTGCCCGGGGTCGCAGCATTCGGTTATGCTGTCAATGCCTTAGGCACCACTGCTGAGTTAATAAAAAAGGTTGCCTTAAGCGGCAAACCGCTTCTGGGTATTTGTGTCGGCTTCCAAATGCTTTTCGACAAGAGCAGCGAATATGGCCGGCATAACGGCCTTGGATTAGTTACAGGTGGCGTCGTTCCCATCCCTTCTTCACAGATAGTCCCGCATATGGGATGGAATCTGGTTCAGCTACCCAAAAATATGGATTTGTTTGCAGGGCTGGGAAAAGAAAAACACTTCTATTTCGCACACTCCTTCTATGCCGAAGTCGCCGACAAAGATGCTAAAATCGCGTTTACAGACTATGGTTTCGATTTGCCGGCATCCGTACAAAAGGCAAATATTTACGGCACACAATTTCATCCTGAGAAAAGCAGCAGGGCGGGCCTTAAAGTCTTAAAGAATTTTGCGAAAATTTGCGAGGGGAAAAATCCGTAATGTTGGCTAAAAGAATTATTCCCTGTCTCGATGTTAAAGATAATCGCGTGGTCAAGGGCGTCCACTTCTTAAATCTTCGTGACGCCGGTGATCCCGTGGAACTCGGCGCAAGATATAGTGAAGATGGCGCCGATGAGTTGGTTTTCCTTGACATAACCGCTACTATTCACTCCCGCAAAACAATCGTCGAGCTTGTCGAAAAAGTTGCAGAAAACGTCTTCATCCCTTTTACCGTCGGCGGCGGCATACAGACGGTGGAGCTAATGGATGAGCTTCTAAGAAGCGGCGCAGAAAAGGTTTCGGTAAATACCGCCGCAGTCGAAAATCCAAACCTGATTACCGAAGCCGCCCGGCGTTTTGGAAACCAATGTGTTGTTCTGGCCATTGATGCCCGCCGGTCAAAGGAAAAACCGAACAAATGGCAGGTCTGCGTAAAAGCAGGCTCAGAACCGACCGATATTGACGCCGTCGAATGGGCCGCCGAGGGCGAAAGGCTGGGCGCAGGCGAAATCCTGTTAACCAGTATGGACGCCGACGGCACCAAGGCCGGTTACGACATAGAGCTTACTAAAGCCGTGTCTGATGCAGTTAATATCCCGGTCATTGCATCCGGCGGGGCCGGCAAACTCGAACACCTCTATGAAGCTATCATTGATGGCGGAGCGGATGCCGTCCTTATGGCTTCAATCACGCATTTCGAAAATTATACTATCAATCAAATGAAAGAATACCTCGCCGGCCGCGGTATACCTGTAAATCTGTAATTCCTAAAATTCCTGGGATTCGGAAACTTACTTGAGCCATTCGTACAGCTCGTAATGGTCTTTACTCATGCCCAGTTTTTCATATATTTGTTTTGCCGATTTGTTCTTCTTGTCCACATACAAACGAAGACCTACAAGCTCCGGCGATTTCTCCACCTGCTCTTTAAGGTTTAAATACAGCTTCTTAAATACCCCTCTTCCACGTGCCTCCGGAACGACATATAGCGAATGTATCCACAGCACGGTTCCGTTGCGCCAATCACTCCATTCGGGTATTGCCAAAAGCACACCAAGAACCTCACCTTTTTCCTCCACTACCCAGTAAGTCCCCCGTGAAGGCTCCTGAAAAACACCACAGACTCCCTTGCTTACCACATCTCTATTCAGATCCAGTCCCTCCGTCTCCTTCGCCATCCTAAGTTGCAACTCAACAATTCGTTCGGAGTCACTCAAATTCGCTTTGCGTATCTTAACCACGCTGTTAGCTCCATAAATCTTTCAATCTGATATTTTGAGGATTTCACCTCAACCATGATTCACCCCATGCCAAACACCTTGCCACGTAAACAACCACGGAACACATCAACAAAAGTAAAATGATGTTTAAAACCGCCCAACCGATGCCCTTGACACCTCTGGTACACACCAAATAGATCGGGACGGAGACCGGCCATGTGAAGAATATAATCCAGTGGAACGAAAGCAACAGGGTTTTGCCTCTACACCTTGAGTCAACCGCGCAGAATTTGACCATAACGGCCGACAAAGCTAACGACATTGCAAGGTCCACAAGTCGGATACTCTCAAATAACGCTCTTCGAATACTCCACAAGGCAAATAGAAAGTAGATGCAGATTAGGAGGAAACTTCTATATCTCTGCAACTTCTCTCCGGCCATTAAAAATCCCTCACGGCTTAAAACATTAGCGGAAAAGCTGTCCTTTTAGTTCATAAAAGCAGGGGAACTTTAGAATATATCTAAATAAGTGTCGATTTCCCAGGCGGTGACCTGCTTTTTGAACTCGTCCCACTCTTTTGTCTTTACGTCAATGTATCTTTCAAACAGGTGTTCTCCGAGAACCTCCCTGATGAGCTCGTCTTTTTCCAATTCGTCGAGGGCTTCCTGTAATGACGTAGGTAAAACACCTATATTTTTCTTGACCAGACTTTCATCATCGAGGGTATATATATTTTCCTCGACCGGCTCTGGAGGCGTGAGGTTATTTTTAATACCATCCAGGCCCGCTTTCAACATAACCGCAAATGCCAGATACGGATTGCACGCAGGGTCCGGGCATCGTAGCTCGATTCTCGCGGCCTCCTGCTTGGCCTGGAACCATTTAGGAACTCTCAAAAGAGCTGAACGGTTCATGGCGGCCCACGTGACGTAGACAGGCGCCTCAAAACCGGAAACTAATCTTTTGTATGAATTCACCGTCGGACAAAGAATTGCGCACATTGCGTTGATATGCTTTATCTGGCCGGCAATGAAACTGAAGGCGGCCTTTGACAGATTGTATTCGTGGTCTTTGTCATAAAAGGAATTTTCTTTGGTTTTAACGTCAAAAAGGCTCTGATGAACGTGCATCCCGGAACCAGCCATATCCATTATCGGCTTCGGCATAAAAGTGGCGTGCAGATTGTGCATTTGAGCAACCCTCTTCGCACTGTATTTCAGCGTAACGACCTTATCTGCTATATCTATACAGGAACCATAATGGAAATCTATTTCATATTGACCCAAACCGACTTCGTGATGAGAGGTTTCAACTTTAATACCGAAATTCTCAAGCGCCGCTATTATCTTTTTTATGACCTTGTATCCCTCGTGGGATGAAAGGTCAAAATAGCTGCCAAAATCTATGGGCGAGGTCCTGTTTTCATCATCGACTCTAAACAGATAGAATTCCGGCTCCGGGCCGACGTTATATTCAAATCCTTCTTTCGCCGCTTCGGCAGCAGCTTGTTTGAGAATAAATCGCGGATCTCCCTGAAAAGGTTTGCCGTCCGAGCGATAGATATCACATATCAACCTTGCTGTCTTGCCGTTTTCGGTCAGCCAGGGCACAACAGCGTAAGTTGCCATATCAGGCTTTAAAAACAGGTCGCTCTCCTGTATTCGTGCGAAACCTTCAACTGAAGAGCCGTCAAACCAGACCCCGTTGCGTGAGGCATCCTCGATCTGCTCAACGGGTATAATTAGCTCCTTTATGACGCCGAGTAAATCGGTAAATTGCAGGGTAATAAATTTAATATCGTCTTTTTTGACCTGCTCTAAAACCTTTTTAATTTCCATTTTGATTCCCTTCTATTTATATTCAATCGACGCTTGGCCGCTGCGGTCTTCCAACACCTTAAATTAAAGAAGCACCGGAATAAAAACTTGGTGTATTCTGGCCTTTATGGCGAAAAGTTCAAGATAAATCCGCCGGAGGCGGATAAATCTCAAAAAATAGGCTTCAATCCTTTTTAGCTATCATTGTCCTTGGGACTCCTTACGGAGGACGATGAAAGTAACGTCCACCGGAGCATCAGAACTGGTCCTCTCCCGCGGCTTTTCTTTGCCGCCGTCGTCATTTCCATCCTCGCCTATACTGTAAACAACAAAGCCTGTTTCAAGCTTTTTATATCGCAGCTCTTTGCCGTCGAACGGGTCTTTAGGAACTGCATCCAGATAGGTAGGTACAAGTTCAGCGAGGCTATCAGGAATTTTGCCGGAGGCCAGCCGATAACGCTGGACTGCCAGGCCGGCACGGGCAGTATGGAGCAGAGCGATATTTCGCACACATAAGGTTGTCACACGTGAGAGCGCGGGTAAAAATAATCGTGTAAAGATATGAACTCTTGAGATGTTGTTAATATTTTCATCAATTGCATCTGTCGCATCCAGACGCTCGTGGGGTGGGAGATGGATAGCTTTCAGATAGTCATTCATGACGTCCGTATATGCAATGATATCCATATCAGCCAGACCCGAAAACTTGTATAAGGCAATCCCTCCGGCAGCCGGGGATTGTGAACCACCATCAACCATACTTAGGATTTGAGCAGCGGGCATTTTGAAGATGCTCAATCCAATGCAGCGCTCGCCGACAAAAGCGCGGGTCATAGCGCAAGGGTCCTCGGCTTTCACCAGAGTCTGACTGAGGGCGGCCAGTTGCTCATCCGAAAATTCGGTTCTGTTAATGGTATGCTCGATAGTCGACACGGCAAGCGCCTGACATGCGATGCGAACAAGCTGTGAGACGAGTATGGGCTCTTTCGAAAGCGAGCGGGCCAGGCCAAAGACTGATATTATTGAGTCAGCCGCCTGCGCCAGCTTGCCATTTTCAGCATGAATTACAGCTTCAAGTGCAAGCAACCTGGCACCATCACGTACTTTGCTGATATCGGGCAATAGTAAATCAAAGCCTCTGCTAAGATCAACTGGATAGCGGCTGTGTTCTATTGCTGCGCCCTTATGGAGCAGTTCAAGGATCTGCTGGTTATCGGTCAGGTACTGAGTTATAAGGGCTTTAGTCTCCTGGGTCAGAGGTTCCGTTCGCAGGGGCAGTTTTGCCTCACCTGCTATCGGCAGTAGTTTCCGTTTCTCCTCTTCTTCCCAATTGTTCAAGTGTGAAAATGATTCTATTAATGTGTCGGCCGCGTTCTCGGCCGACTCGGGTATTGTATACCAGGCGTCCAACTCGGCGCAGGTGGCAGGATAACCTTCCGCCCTTATGGAGTCGAGCCTCTCACGGAGTTTTATTTTCAACTTGAGCCTGAAAGCCAAAAAGCCGGCAATAATAAAAACCAGCAACAATACCACTATTTTAAGAACTTTCCATTCCTGACGCGGTTTTTCAACACTTTCCTTCTCTGCCATTTCAAAATCTACCTTTTTAGCCTTCACTTAATAGAGATTTGTGGTTTGATATGTTTTATTCTCGCCTTTACACTCAAAACCGCAAGATAAATCTCAAAAAAAAGGATTTAAGCCCCGTTAGCTATCGTTGAACTATAAAAGTAACATCCACGGGAGCGTCAGAGCTGGTCCTATCTCGCGGCTTTTCTTTACCGCCGTCGTCGTTTCCATCCTCACCTATGCTGTAGACGACAAAGCCGGTTTCGAGTTTCTTATACCGCAGGTCTTTGCCATCGAACGGATCTTTGACAACTGCGTCCAGATAGGTTGGGGTAAGTTCTGCGAGTGTATCAGGTAGTTTTCCTACGCTGAGGCGATAACGCTCGATTGCCAGGCCAACATGAGCGACGCGGACTTGAGCAATACTTCGCAAATCCAGGGTTGTCACACGTGAGAGTGCGGGCATAAGTACATGCACAAGCATATGGATTCTGGATGTTTCTTCAAACCGGGCATCGACAGCATTGGCAGCCTCCTGACGCTGCTGTGGGGGAAGCTGAATAGCTTTGATGTAATCACCCATAAGGTCAAGGTAAATGGTTGCATCCATATCAGCCAGGCCTGCAAACCTATAAAACCAAATCGCAAGTACACCGAGCGGATGCGTACGGTTACTTGCCATATCAAGCATAGAGGGGATTTGAGAGGCGGGCATTTTCATAACACTGACAACGGAACACCGTTCACCTGCAAACGCGCGGATCATAGCGGAAGGGTCCTCGGTATTAACAAGTGTCTGACTGAGGTCGGCCAATTGCTCATCAGTAAATTCGGTCCTGTTAACAGTATGTTCAAGAGTAGAGACAGCAAGAGCCTGACACGCATTGCGAATAAGCTGTGAGATGAGTATAGGCTCTTTGGAAAGTGAGCGGGCCAGGCCGAAGGTCGATTTTATTGAACGGGCAGCCGACTCCACCTTGCCATTTTCAGCATGAAGGACAGCTTCGAGTTTGAGCAATTTGGCACCATTACGTATGTTGCTGAGGTCCGGCATAACCGCTTCAAAGCCCTTGCTAAGATCCACGGGATATCGGCTGTGCTCTATTGCTGCGCCCTTATGTAACAATCCGAGGGCCTCCTTGTTGTCGGCAAGGTACTGAATTATAAGGGCTTTGGTCTCTTCAGTCAGCGGTTCCGTTCGAAGGGGCAATTTTGCCTGACCTATCACCGGCAGTAGTTTCTGTTCCTCCTTTTCTTCCCATGTGTCTAAGTGTGAAAAGGAATCTATGAAGGTATCGGCGGCATTTTCGGCTGATTCTGGTATTGTGTACCACGCGTCCAGCTCGGCGCAGGTGGCAGGATACCCTTCCGCCCTTATGGCGTCGAGCCTCTCATGAAGTTTTGCTTTCAACATGAGCCTGAAAGCCAAAAAGCCGGCAATAATAAAAACCAGTAATAATACCACTATTCGAAGAACTTTTCGTTCCTGACGCGGTTTTTCGACACTTTCCTGCTCGGCCATCTCAAAATTCCCCTTTCAACATTCACTTAATATAGGCTTGCGATATGACATGTTTTATTCTCGTCTTTACGGAAAAAATCGCAAGATAATTTTCAAAGATTCAGTTTTCACTATCGACCGGAGCGGTCTTCGAAACGGGCATTTCAATTGTGACCACCTTGCCGTCTTCGGTCAGGGCCAGGTCATTACCCTTTTGGTCTTCGATTCGCAGATACAAACCCCAGCCTCCGGCTCCCTGCGAGACCTCCACGATGAGCGTGTTTTCTCCTGCGTGTATTTTAGCGCTGTTGGATTCCGAGTCCATACTTGCTGCGCGTAGTTCCAAAGCCTGCGTAACCAGCTTACCGTTCAGCCATACCCGCAGTGCATCGTCGCTGCCGGTAAAGATACGGACATCACGGGCCTTATCGCTGGTGAATGTTCGGACTGCATAAGCGGCAACATTCCGGTGCCGCTCTGGGGGAAAATGAGGAAGAAAATCTACATAAGCGGTCTCGGATTTTGAAAGCCCGGCCGACGCCGCCGAAGCTGCAATGGCCTTTAGCCGTTTACTGTCGACCGGTACGAAGGATTTTGGGTCATCCCATGGGACGGTGAAAGGAGAAAATCTCCAGGACCGAACGAACGACCAGGGCATAAGCTCTCTGAGCGTCACGACCGTGGAAAGTCCCTGCGTATCGATAACGCGTATGGCCGGATGCTCACCAATCAAATGCTTTACGAACATGGCCACCGGAACATCGACTCTCAGAGGAGCAGGCTGATTATAGTCCATAGGCACATGGGTATAAGCATCTCCTTTATCGGCAAGGACAATATTGCCTATGCCGTGGGCGGAAGTGACTAATATATTGCCGGAATCCTTTTCCAGGGTGATAGTGGTCCTGTTTTGTTCACTATAGTCCTTTTCATCGAGGGCAAACCATCGGTTGAACTTCAACCAGGCGGCACTGGGACCGGCCCAAAAGGCAATTTCACTTTCATTGAATTCGTAACTGTCTTTGCGACCGGCATGGGGCGGCTCTATCAAGGTAAATACACGATTGAACCTGTCAAAGCCGCGCGTCATTATGTCTTGATTATGCCGACTGTGAGGCAGTTCGAAAGTATGGCCCAACTCGTGCAACGCCGCCCCGATTGTTGTGGAGGCAGTCGCCCAAAACGTGTGCCTTCCGACCGAATCGCTGAAAAACTTCTTTGTATCAATGATGCGCGTATCCATAAAGGCGTTCTGAGCATCGGACAAGCTGCTCGGCCAGGTGAACAGGTTGCCCCCGCCGAACAGAGCCAAAGTTCCACCACCTAAAGCCGTGTGGGCGTATGCTTTGCCGGCATTGGGGTCAAAACGTGTAAAAGCCGGAATTACGAGGTTTTTCGCCTTAGAGTATGGCAGATTGCGGGAGATTAAACGACCGGTATAAGACCAGAGCTTCAAACCGTCCATTCTATGATAATGTTCGGCCCCTTCCTCGGCACGCAGCTTATGGACTACAACTCTACCGTCGTCATCGAATTCGAGGTTAAAAGTCACCCGGCCGAAACCCATGTCGTTCATCCGCTCAGCGCAAAAAGTCTGCATCAGCTTCATTGCCGTGTCGAGCTTACCGCGATAGTCCTGGGGATCGTTTTCAATGGGAGTTTGATACTCCGTATTTCCCTTCTTATCGGTCAAATAGAAGACCCGCACAATGTATGGATTGGTTTGCGGCTCATAGTTCAGCGCCAGGGAAACTTCATGATTGCCTGCGCGGATAATCAGCTTGTTGCCGCCGGGAACAAGTTCGGTTAGAACCTTGAAATTCCCTTCGTAGGCAAGACCGTTCATTTGGCGAGCGACGCGGTTTGATGACGTGTTTATTATCCTGACAGATGTTGCGTTGGCATCTGCCAGTGTCCCCCGGAGCAACGGCACGGGATAACGAATAGTGGTTCCATTCGTGTAGTTGGTAACCGAAATCGCCGGTTGTTCGGATTTGGCCGGTCCGTTTTTTTCCTTGGTCACCGCTGTCGTCGGATTTTCAGCACAGCCAAAGCAAACAACAGCCAAAATAATTATAACAGTTAACAGCTTCTTCATTATATTTTACTTCGGACTATCTCAAATTTCCTTTTGGATCATTCCTTTTTGACTTTTTGGCCTTTCCGGGATTGTAGTTCGGATTTAGCGTCATAATCTGTGCGTTAACTTTCCTTCGCCATTTTGCCAGCATTTTACTTAAGTTTTTGGTCTTTTCGGGCAATTTTCTTGCCAGATTGTTCCGCTCTGAGATATCATCTTTGAGATTGTAAAGCTCAAACCTGTTGCCTTGGCCGCAGATAGTTTCATCAAACCATTCAATCAGCTTATAATCACCGCGTCGAACCGCCCCGCCGGGCCCGATACTGCTGCTGTGATAATGCGGATAATGCCAGTAAATGGCTTCGCGTTTTAGTAAACCGCTTTGTTTAAGAAGGGGGACTAAGCTAACACCGTCAATTGGCTTTTTCAACTTGTTCTGCAAGCCTAAAATATCCAAAAATGTAGGGAAAAAATCCACGCTGATTACCGGTTCGCTGCAAATACTGCCCGGTTTGGTTACTCCGGGCCATCGCACGATTAAAGGTTCCCTTATGCCGCCTTCGTACAAATTGGCTTTGCCGCTTCGAAGGGGACTTTGTTTGGCGACTCTTTCCAATCCGCCGTTATCGGAGAAAAAGATGACTATTGTTTCGTCGGCAATTTTCAGGTCATCAAGCTTCTGCAACAGTGCGCCGACGCTATTATCGAACTCCTCAATCATTGCTGCAATGACCGGATTATTCTGCGGCAAATCGGCACCGGCCTTGTTACGGTATTTATCAACCAGTTTCTTCTTTCCCAATACCGGAGAGTGAATAGTATTATGCGTGACATAGAGAAAAAAGGGCCCATCCTTGTTCTCATCCAGAAATTCCAGTGACTTCCTCGTAATTTCCTCTACATTGTGAGCGTCTTTCTCTGGGTCCTGGTTGCTTTTGGGCTTATAAGTAATTATTGATTCGTCAAATCCCTGTTTATCGGGATTATACTGCTCGCTTTCCGGCGGCTTTTTGGCAATGCTCAGGTGCCACTTTCCAAAACTCGCTGTTTTGTAGCCGGCGGTTTTAAGGATTTCTGCTATCGTAACTTCCTCAAGAGGAAGGTATTTTTGCCATTTGGGTTGTTGGAGTCTCTCCGAGGGAAAGCTGCCACCCGCGATAAAATCGGTCAGGTGCAGGCGGGCGGGGTATTTCCCCGTCATTATGGATGCGCGGGTCGGCGAACAAACCGGACACGCCGCATAGGCATTCGTAAATCTCATACCCTCCGCGGCTAATCGGTCAATGTTGGGAGTCTCATAAAAACGGCTGCCGTAACAACCCACTTGAGACCAGCCCAAATCGTCGGCGAGAATAAAAAGAAAGTTTGGCTTTTGTTGGGAGCCCTTCTTTTTGACCCGGGATTCAAGTGCCAATGTTTCGCCGACAAATTGCGGAAGGGCTAATACCGCAAATCCAAGGCCGACAGATTTGATAAATTTCCTTCGATTCATTATACGGCGTCCTCTGCTACAATAAGCAATTGTTTTTACTCAATAGGATACACTATTGTTCAGCTGTAGTTAAGAACAAATACCGTAAGTTCGCTTATTCACTTGTTGTTTTCTCAAAGGTAAATTTATGTGCATCGGCGTCGATTTTTATAGTGTCACCGTCGGCGAACTTGCCTGCAAGAAGCTCGGCGGCAAGGGAATTCTCCAGCCGCTGCTGAATCGTCCGCTTCAAAGGCCTTGCACCAAACACAGGATCGTAACCTTCGTCCATAATCTGGCTGCGAGCGCTATCAGTGAATTCAAGCTGTATTTTACGTTCCTCCAGACGATTGGAAAGATATTCGAGTTGAATATCGACAATCTTTCTCAAGTCATCCTTCGTGAGCATGTGAAAGACGATTATCTCATCTACGCGATTTAAAAATTCCGGCTTAAAAATCTGCTTCAGGGCGTCTTTAACATGGGCTTCGATTTCCCAGTCGGCACCCGACTCTTCAGTAAGCTGTTGAATTTGCTGGCTGGCGATATTGCTTGTCATAATGATAACGGTGTTCTTGAAATCCACGGTCCGGCCTTTACCATCGGTCAACCTGCCATCATCGAAAACCTGCAATAGAACATTGAACACGTCGGGATGGGCCTTTTCAATCTCATCTAACAGAATCACCGAGTACGGCTTGCGACGAACGGCTTCGGTCAGCCTGCCGCCTTCTTCGTAACCGACATAACCCGGAGGCGCGCCGATTAGACGGGCCACCGAGTGCTGTTCCATAAACTCACTCATATCGATTCGAACCATGGCGGAAGGGTCGTTAAAAAGAAAATCAGCAAGCGCCTTGGAAAGCTCGGTCTTGCCCACACCGGTCGGCCCGAGAAATAAAAATGTCCCTATAGGCCGGTTCGGGTCCGAAAGGCCC
>WOR8_10005639_pt1 | contig 12039 bp, 10 predicted proteins | sample DeeMarSeWOR38_10_FD_19890 | JGI IMG/M metagenome (IMG submission 19890) | reverse complement strand
ATCCCTACACCTTCAAAAAGAACACTAGACAACTCCTTTAGACTCATTGGAGGTCTGATTTCTGAGAGAAAGTCAATTTCCTGGACACTCCAGGTTTCAGCTGCAATAGCTTTAGTGACAGTTTGCGAGTCTTGTAGAGGTCTAGGAGCGGCAATCCTTTTGCCGATCACTTCGATGTATGCACCATCAGGGGGAATCTCTTGATCTCGTTCGAAGAAGATGAATTCACCCTCCATGAGCCAAGGACTTGGAGTGAGAAGCACTAACGTAGTATCACGGGTGTGGTTAACGAACCCACGATACCGAAAAAGCCGACTAGTTTCTTTCTCCTGAAACTGTCGCAGTAACTGGGTTTCCCATCGAGCCAGCTCAGTGCCGTATGCCCTTGTGTAGAGGTCACTGACGCTTGTTGCATCTGCAAGTTGGTCACGTTCTGACCCATGACGTTTGAAGAGTTCCTCAATATCCATATACATCATTCTCTCTTCAGGACTTCTTTTCTCTGCGAAGGTATTCACGGTAGGCCTTTGGATAGGTTTCAGCCAGTTCTTCAATTGATGGAAGTCTTTCCTTGTAGGGCATGTACGCATCGCCAGTTTTAGCCTTAGTAATTTCCTCCTCTAACAATGGACGAAGCTTCTCATTAATCTCAAACCCAACGAATCGACGGAAGTTCAGCTTTGCTGCGACTGCAGTTGTACCGTTTCCCATGAATGGGTCAAGAACGATGTCACCGGGCTTTGATGAGAAGTCTATACACCTTGAAACAACCTCCAAAGGCAGCTTCGTGGCATTCTTGGATAGACCAGTGCGGTACTTTCTCTTGACAGTCCAGACATCCTCAGGATAGTTCTCAATCTTATTGAAGAAATATTTTCGAGGATTCTTCACCAGGAGTACAATGTGGTAGTGACTTGTGACGAATCGTTTCCTAGTGTAGACTCCAAATGGATAGTGCCAGATCAAATGATTCAATGTTTCAAGACCAGCATCTCGAGCACCTTCAAGAACTGCATCTAAATTGGTCCAACCACTGAATACGTAAGCAGAAGACTTTGGTTTCATTATTCGGGGTAGTTCAGCAAGCCATTGTGTTGTGAACTCGTGATAGGACTCGCGTGTTTCTTCATATCCTTCAACAACCAACTTCTCATCGCGGTTGTATACGCCACTCTTTCCGTCAAAGTCTATACCGAAGGGTGGATCTGCAATGATTAGGTCAATTGATTTCGAAGGGAACTGCTTCATCCCCTCAATACAGTCTTCAAACCTGATAGTGTCCAACTCGATATCTGATGAGGGGGACTTTGCTTTATTGTAAAGTTGTTCAGCCGCTCCTCTTGTCCAATCATAAGTAGGTTCAAAGTAGAACTCAGCAAGATTAGGAATGTAACGCTTTGATCTTCCTTTCTTTTGTTCTTCCTTCTTCTTGGAATCAGTATCAGTGGTCATGTGCAGTTTCACAATGATGTTCTAGTCGGTTCTTCTTAAGACTAGTCATTCACATGATGTCTGAAGGGTCGACTCCCCGCCTCATGGCGCGTTGCGTCATCCAGTCAAGCTGATTTGATGGTGACTCTGGTTTCTCCGGAGCTTCGACACGCTTTATCTTAAGAGCCTCTTCGGGACATACAACTGCACAAACACCGCATCCAATACAACGCTTTGGATCAACAACACAGATGTCTTCGGGAACACTCAATGCACCAAACTGACATCGTTCAATGCAGGTTTCGCATCCTGTGCAGAGGTCGGCATCCACGGTCATCACAAAGTCAGTCTTGATGTATTCACGCGGTTCAGCAACCTTGTCTACACCTCTAAGCACCCCACAACAGCAGGTGCAGCAGTTGCAGATGAAGGTATGACCTGCTTGGTAGTTGGTTGTACAATGAACAAGTCCTGCATCTTCAGCCTCCTTGAGAAGTTTGAGTGACTCTTCCTTCGTGATGGCTTTTGTTAGGTCGGCATCATCAAAATAATTCTCTCTAGGAGCGAATGCAAGACACACTGAAAGGGGATAGTCGCAACCCTCGCCAATCAGAGATTTTTGTTTCCTGCAGACACATTCACGAACACCCCATGCCTTTGCAGACTCTATCAATTGCTCTGCTTTCTGGAAATTATGAATCTCAAGTTCTCCACTCACACTCTTATTGACAGGAATGACTTGAAAGATGACTGGATCTGATGTTACAGCCTTCTGGAATGCATCTTTGTGCTGAAAATACTGTTCTAGTCGTTGTGCCAACTCCTCATCCATACGGTTCACTTGTTCCTCGTAAATACCAACAGCGAAAGGTAGCAACCCATACTTTCTAGCGCCTGCACTCCTTGACATCCACGAGTTAATCTGTCCCTTCTCGAACATTGTATCAAGAAGCTCCTCTAACTCTTCCTTTGGTCGATTCAGTCTAGTTGCTATCTCATCAACAGTTTCACCACTGAGCTTCAATTGACTGGCGAGATCAGCTTCTTCAGGGGTGAATATCCATTCAAGCACCCTGAGGTGTGACCCATCTGGGACTGGTGGAAAGCCATTTGGAATTGTGTCTAGAACTTTAGCGAGTTTCTCATATGGATTCATTGAAATCACAACTCAATTCTCTTATGCATCGCTATACATAATCCTTCTGTTATGCAGGACATTGAAGTCTGATACCTAGAGGACTCAATTCCTCATTTACTTTCTCGACAACGGTTGGACACTCGAGTCCTTTCCCAATCAAGATATGCGCAAGTGATTGTTGGAAAGGCGGAAGGAATGGAATCTCACTGGCTGCAAGAATATCGTTGTATGCTTCTTTTACCTTAGGAACAGTCAGGCAATTCTCAAGCTCGGTAATAGTTGTCTGAGTTTCAAGAAGCATCAGTCCAATCTTCTTCAGAAATGCAGGTTTGGGTACATTCACTGATGGTCCAAAGATTCGTTCAACATTCTGCTCAAACCAATCTTGCATCTGGTCTACGTCATAAACAGGTAGAACAATAGGCGAGTCACCCTCCTTTTCTGGTGCAACAATTCGAATGAGACCCCGTTTCTCTGCGGAGAGAACAAAGTCTGAAAACCGTCTATATCCAATCTTGTCGAATTCAAGACCTCGCTCCTGAAGTTTAACACCGAACTCCATGAGGTTGTATGGAGATCCCTCATCCAGACCCTCTTCAGCAATTTTCGCCATGAATGCAAATGCTTCATTGACCTCTTTGGACATCTTTACAGACTCTGGAGAGAGTTTGTCTGGAAGTGCGATGATGGTCCCAGGTAGCTCACCTTCTCGCTGAATGTAGTTCTGTGCTTCAGCCCAGTCCAAGAAATCATTCCAATGTCCAAAGTTCATAGCAGTTTCATCAAAGTCTGGATTCAGGGACTGCATCACATGTTTTGCATGGCCCACACCCGGTTTGCTTCCAGTCTTAGTGATGACTTTGATGACCTCTTGGAGTTGTACTGCAGCAAGATGTCTCAGTTGAACGACACTCTGGACAGATTCATCACAGTCTTCTGGTCGGACACAATCTAAAGCTGGTCTGAAAGAAAAGATGTCACTGTACATCGTTGCTAATTCTGGGAGCTCAGATGCTGTAATGATTGGGTTACTAATCAACCATAGCTCCACACCGTGTTCCTTGAGAGCTCCTGCAATCAGTTTGAAGTCACCATCACCTGTGATGAGCACATAGCGAGTTGTTTCTTTGTAGTGAACCAGATGATCCAAGATGTAAGCTGCCATCTTGTAGTCACTAGCGTTATCCTTTGTATCAGGAACGTGAATCAAATCGTAACCCAGAGAGTAGAGATCCTCTGCCATCTGCCTTCGAGAGTCCCAGTCAGCAAATGCATACATTTTGGTCACATTTCCGGTCTGTCGAATTCTCTCTGTCATGGACTTATGAGTAGCTGACTCATCTGCAACATTCTCAACATCCCAGAAGATTGCTATGTTAGTATGGGTCTCTACGGAGGTCATAGTCAAACACTCCTTCAAGTTTCCATTTGAAATTAGCACTATTTGAGCTTGCTGACAGGATGCAACATTTGCTCAAACCATCTATCTTTTAGTATTGAGAGTTGCAGATTGAATCATTCTTGTGAGAATAGAAAACGAATCTGTGGGTCATAATTTTGGTTGATAGAGATGAAACAGCCGGCATAGAAGAAATTGAGACAACAAGTCAAACAGAGGAGGAACTAAAAACAAGAGAGGAGCAAGAGTCCGTTTCTTGGTTTGAAGCAGTAAGGAGGACTGTTTCTAACAAGAACTTCACAATTTTCTTACTCACCGCATGGATTTACTCAAGTCTACAGGTGGTTAACAGATATTTTCCATTGTACCTCAGGGACGTTGGTCTGACTTACATCATGGTTGGAGTGCTTGTATCGCTCCTCACAGGAGTTTCACTCATTGGAGAGTTTGTTTCAGGTTACCTTGCAGACAATTATGACCGACGAAAACTAGCTTCAATCACAATGGCAATCAATGGTATTGGTTACTTCATAATCGCGTTTTCTGGTGATATTCTGATTATGGCGATTGGATTCATGATGTTTGGAATCTCATCATTTACAGGAAAGGGTGGAACTGCCTACATCATGGAGCAGATAGACAGACGACATGGAGGCGTTGCAGTCAGTCTCTTCACCCTTGGAACCGTATTTGGTTTGATACCTTTGTTTGTCGTTGGCGTACTTCTGAACTTTGGAAATGAGTTCTTGGTTGTAATGAGAACTATGTTTGTGGTTTCAGGAGTTGCATACATGATTTGTGCATTCATCAGGATAAAGTGGCTTGATTCGACAGATCCTGGAAAACGTGCTGCAAAATCAGAGAATGTAGTGAGAGACTTCATCTCAGAGAACATTAGAAGCATCAAACTACTCGCACGTGTGTTCCCTGTATTCATAGCAGTCTTCTGTATTGATGCGTTGAGTGATACATTCTACGGATTTGCCAATTTGTACTATGTGAATGAAACGCTTGGTTTTGGTATTGGAGATATCAACTTGATGCTTCTTCTGACACTTACGTTCTCTATTCCTCTAACTCTGTATCTTGGGAAACTGTTTGATAAATACGGAGGTAAGAAATTAACACTGACAGTGTATTCTGTAATGCCAATTGCCATTGGATTACTGATTGTTGCCCAGCATGTTCCTTACATTGCACCTGTATCTTGGCTTGCAGTAGCTGATTCAATCTATCCAGGACTAAGCGTTCTGTTCTCACTGGCATTCATAGCAACAGCAATCAAGTCAATAAACGACGTTCTTTGGATGTCTGTAATCAACACCTATATCCAGAAATCACTACCACGACAGGACCTAGGTAAGATGCTGAGTCTAACAGCAGTGTTTGTCCTCTCCATTGTGACTTTCGGTCAGATACCAGCAGGAGTGATCTATGAGCTATTCCAAGGCATTCCACTTCTGATTATGGCACTTGGACTGAACTTTGTCATTCTATACATCCTTGCTGCAAAAAGCATTGAACCAAGAGTAAGTGTGGAAGAACTAGAAGAGGAACTACGACAAGACCCAAGCGCCACATAGGAAAATCTATTTGCTAGCTAATAGGTAGCAACCGGAATTCACTAACACCCCCAAGTCCCAGTTGGTGATATCTCCATGCCTAAGAAGATTGATTCCAGTCCTGACATTCTCAGAATGACCAAGAGGCACTATAGAGAACTCTTGGCTCTTTTGCCAGAGGGCGTTGGAATCACGGATCTCAATGAGAACCTTGTCTTTGTGAATGACGCACTTGCTGAAATTCTAGGGTATCAACTCGATGAACTCCAAGGTATGAATGTCTTAGATCTTGTGCCTGAAGATGATACGGATTTACTACAGAGAGAAACTTCTGAGAGAACATCAGGTGTTTCCTCGGCTTATGAACTGAACATGATACGGAAAGACGGGAAACAGATTGTTGTACGTGTTTCTGCAGTACCAAGAAAGGATGAGGACGACAACGTTATCGGAACAGTTGCCGTCATCATTGATATCACCAAAGAGAAGGAGGCAGACCAGGAACTAAGAAAGCTCTCTAGAGCGGTAGAACAGAGTCCAACTTCGGTTGTCATAACGGATGCAGAGGGAACTATTGAATATGTCAACCCCAAATTTTCAGTTTTGACAGGTTACTCCCTACAAGAAGCGGTTGGACAGAATCCACGTATTCTCAAATCACACCTTACACCAAAAGAAACACACGAAGAACTTTGGAAGAGCCTGAAAGCAGGGAGGTCATGGAGAGGTCTCTTTGTAAACAAGAAGAAGAATGGAGAATTATATTGGGAAGACGCATGGATCTCACCAATATTCAGTTCAGATGGCCATGTGACTCACTATGTTGCAGTAAAGGAGGATATCACACAACGTATTGACGCAGATCGAAAAGCTGAACATTCTCGGAGAGACCTAGAGCTCTATGCTTCATTCCTGCAGCATGATATCCGAAACGACTTGCAAATCATCATGAACCATGCAGAGGCCGCACTGATGTTGATTGATGACGAAGGTCCGGTGAAGGACTATATCAAGACTGTTGAGGCTGCATCTGAGAGAATGGTTCACCTCTTGGATATCTTTGGACGACCCGGAGCTGCAGACGAACGGAACTTCATCAGCATTCTTGAGAGAGTGAAAAAACAGGCGGAGAAAGCTCATCCAAATCTCAATGTTGTCATCCAGTCAGAACTTTCTAATGTTGAGCTTCAAAGTGCACGACTGATTGCGATAGTGTTCGACAATCTTCTGCGAAACTCTGCAGAGTATTCTAAGGGAGATGTTGCAGTAGTCATAGAGGTGTCCATGGATGGTGAGAAGATCGAAACCGTCATCAGTGATGATGGGCCAGGTATTCCTGATGAGATTCGCCCCAGTCTCTTTGAGAAGGGAGTCTCAACAACTGGTGGTGGATTTGGTCTGTATCTCAGTAAGAAAGTTGTTGAGGGCTATGGCGGCTCAATTGAACTCATCTCAAAAGGAGAGGGAACTGCATACCGCATCACTCTACCAACATCATGACACACCGTGTGGTAGATGAATAGCAAACTCACATGTATCATCACCTTTTGTCAGAGACTGTACAATCTCGATCTTCAACCTCTGATTGAGTATACCCTCCCAAAGCTGCTTCGGCCATCCTGCTGAGCAGTTACAGAAAACCTGTGGTGCTTCATCTAGACAATCCCTAATCAATGGACAGAAACAATACGCTCTCCTTCGCTCTGCGTCTGTCTTAGCTTCTTTGTATGCAACGGGGTTTGCTGGACTCTTCTCTGAGTAGATGATAGAACCTTCTCGTCGAAGCACTTTAGGGTAGTACCCACCCTTCTCGAGCATTGCATTGATAACTGCATCAATACTTCCTGTGGTTGTGAAGATCTCTCTCATCGGAGGAATGAGCTCTATCGGGAAGACATGTGCACAGTGTGATAGAATCTCATATTGTTGTTCACTGTCAGCCAGACTTTCTAAGATACTAAGGGACTTACAGAGCGCTTTCTGTCGAACATCTGCAGGCGTGTTAATATCTAGACTATCGAATGGTGCCAAGATTTCCTCTTTAGCTTGCAGTCCCAAGACATTTTCCAATTGCGAAGTATATCTCTGAGTCCAGTCATGTAAGATTGTTTGAACCTCAATTATGGTATTTTCAGGCGTGTCCAAGTCTAGATTATGGTGAACTTCTCTTGTCGATTCAGCAATTGGATGTCCTCGTTCATTAGTATGTTTGGAGATTCTTGAATACGAAGGTCCTATTTCAGAGTAAGGACCTCTGTGTATCAGCGTCATTGCATCTTTTGCAGGAAGGGTCGTTGTAGTGATTTCTTGATTCTCCACAGGGGATCTTATTGGTAGACACACATCCATATCACGACCGGTTTCATCAGTGACTCCCCAGTGATGAATGACGATAGGACTTCCAGTAACAAGGTCTCCTGCAACTGTCAAAAGTCTGGAAAATACCTCTGGTAGGTCAGTGATTTTCCCATGAATCCTGATTTTTGCAACCAATGTGTGTTTTAATGATTTGTAGACAACTCTCTCCTCACTTTCTTGCATCTACATCACTATCGAATCTATCACTGGTATTGTATATCAATAGAAAGTTTGTAGCAAGAATTGAGAGTCTGCTTAAATCAGGCGAGATTTAAGAGCGAGAGGATAGTTCTTCTCTTGGGTCAGCCATATGAAGACAGACGCATGGAATTGGATTTCAGATAACGAGAAGATGATCATAGAAGCAAGTGACAAGGTGTTTGACTTTGCAGAACTAGGACTTGTTGAGGAGAAGTCTTCAAAATTTCTTGCAGAGATACTTGAGAGTCATGGCTTCTCCATTGAAATGGGTGTGGCGGACATGCCCACAGCATTCATTGCAACCTATGGAAAGGGAGACCCCACTATTGGGTTTATGGGAGAATACGATGCTCTTCCAGGGCTATCTCAAAAGCCAGTCCCGTATCACGACCCAATTGAGGAAGGAGCACCTGGACATGGCTGTGGTCACAATATCCATGGAGTAACTGGGGTTATGGCCGCCATAGCTACCAAGAGGGTAATAGAAGAACATGGATTGCGAGGAACTCTCAAGTTCTTCGGGACTCCAGCTGAGGAAACCTACAGTGGTAAGGTGTTCATGGTACGAGCAGGATGTTTTGATGGAGTAGATGCGGTGTTTAGTCATCATCCAAGTCATTTCAATGTGGCAGGACTAGGCAGTACTCTAGCCATGAACTCTGCCAAGTTTCACTTTTACGGCAAAACAGCTCACGCGGCAGCAACTCCCTATATTGCAAGAAGTGCATTGGATGCAGTTGAACTCATGAATGTCGGTGTAAATTTCATGCGGGAGCATGTGGTCCAAGAGGCTCGTGTTCATTATGTAATAGAGAAGGGAGGAATGCAACCCAATGTGGTCCCGGACTATGCACGAACGTGGTACTACATCCGAGCACCGGAAAGAGAACAGGTCGATCATATCTATGAGTGGGTATTGAAGATTGCTGAGGGTGCTGCCTTGATGACTGAGACCAAAGTGAAAGTAGAGTTCATAGAAGGTCTTTCCAACGAGCTACCGAACAAGGGTCTAAGTGATCTTGTCGTAGCAAACATGCGTGAGATTGGAGCACCGGATTATTCAGCTGATGAGATGAAATTCGCAAAGGAAATGGCAAAGACTGTTACAAAGGACGCGAAGAGTGAACAGCTACGAGCCTCAAAGCGCCCCGGATGGGAGAAATTGGTCGAGGAGGACGTTCACATTGACCGTGAAATTCATGACCCATGGGATGAAGGAATAGTCTGGCCTGGTTCTACAGATACAGGAGATGTTAGCTGGATTGCACCCACAATGGAGTTCTCAACAGCTACAGCAACCCTTGAAGCTGCAGGTCATGACTGGCAATGGACTGCATGCATGGGAATGAGCATCGGACACAAATCACTCATTTTTGCGACAAAGGTCATGGCTGGTTCTGCAGTAGAACTCATCGCAAAACCAGACCTACTCAAGAAAATCAAAGATGAACATGCAGAGAAAATGACTGGGAGGAAATATGTCTGTCCGATTCCACGAGATGTCAAACCACCAATAGAGATAGCTAGAGAGCAAGCTTCGCAGTAGATAATCTGGGTTTTTCCGCTATTAGGTCAATATAGGCATGGGCAATTGGTTCCGGGAGTCAGATAGTGAAAGGCAATGACTGGTAGCCTCACTCGAATCTGAATCTCATTGCAGACCAGGTCCCATCAATTGAGATCTGGTGTACTGCTTTGAGCCCAAGCCCCTTTGCGTATTCCCAGATGCTATCCCTATTGATGTCAGTCTTAATCTTTGAACTACCTTTGGGATACGAAATCCATAGCCATCCATCTTGTTTCAAATGAACTATCAATGGACTGAGTTGTTGTTTCAACTCTTCATGGTCCATAAGAAACACTTGAATGAAATCATGCTTGTCAACAAGAGTCGTCTTAATTTTCACACCAGAAGGAAGAGGTGTGAGCTTAGCGGAGTACTCAGCAGGAGCGTTTAGTAGAACAACATCATAGTTGTCTTTGATGAATAACTTAGCTGGGAGTGGTTTTGTGGAGGACATAATCATCACGCTTCTTATATCGAGGTCAATGTTTCGTTGCTTATTACAGAATTGGATAGTAGCAAGTTTGCATGAGAATGAATTGAAGTCCCTGCTCTCATTCGCTGAATCGGTAGCAATTGGAGCTGGAAATATCACTTTGGAGTATTTCATGAAGGATATAGAGGTTGCTAGAAAGGAGGATGATTCTCCAGTCACAATTGCAGATAGGAAAGCTGAGGAGTATGTTCGAAGAAGGATTGAAGCTGAATTTCCAACTCACTCCATATTGGGTGAAGAAGAAGGAGAGAAGAAGGGAGAGTCTCCCTACAGATGGATAATTGATCCAATTGATGGAACTCAGTCATATATTCGAGGGGTTCCCCTCTACACGGTCCTTCTTGCTCTCGAGTATGAGGGAGCACCTCAAGTTGGTGTGATTCATGTACCTCACCTTCGAGAAACAGTTTCTGCTGCAAATGGTGTTGGTGCATTCTATAATGGTTCACAGTGTCAAATTAGTAAAACGAAAACATTAGCAGAATCTTGGGTGCAGGTCACTGACTATGCGGACCTTACAAGACTTCGTCCAAAGTTTGCAAAACGCCTCCTAGCTGAAGCTTATTCATGCAGAGCCTGGGGGGATGCGTATGGGTATCTTCTAGTTGCTACAGGTCGGGTTGATGTCATGATAGACCCAATCATGAACATATGGGACGTTGCGCCTCTAAAACCAATAATTACCGAAGCAAGTGGTGTATTCACGGATTTGGATGGAGAGGGCAATGCGATAGGAACATCCTCCGTAGCTTGTAACTCAATGCTTCACAAAGAACTGATGGACCTCATTTGATTGTCAATGGAAGGATGCTATGATTTTCCGGGCAATCATCTCAAAGGCTGCATTTACGTTCATGTCTAGTCGAACGGAAGTTTCAATGTAGTCTATCCCTAATTGGTTAGCAATCTTCTGACCTTCCTCAGTGGAAACAACACGTTCCATAGCTAAGTCACTCTTGTTTCCAACAAGAATCGCTCTATAGTCGTCCAGATTCCTGTCAACCTCTTTCTTCCATTCGATGACTTCATTGAGGGATTCCCATGATGTGACATCATACATGAAGACAACTCCTTGGGCACCAAGGTAATAGTTTGCACGAGTCCGTTCTAAGAAGTCCTGAGACCCCAAGTCCCATATCTGCAAGTTCACATTATCTTCATCGACTTCCATCTTCTTGTATGCAAATCCCACACCCAAAGTAGGTGAATAGTGTTCACGAAACGTTCCAGTTGAGTATCTGATAATGATGCTTGTCTTACCAACTGAGGCGGCTCCAACTGTAACAATTTTCAATAGATATGAGGGGCTCATTCACGGTCACCACATAGATTTCTTCAATTTTCGTAGATAATAATTCCTTAGATGGAAGTTGCTAGATAATGATATCTTTCGGTATCAAAACGCTGCGTTGGGTCGCAAGAACCAGAAGGGTTAGCTTGGCTGCTGGTCCTAGATTTGAATACTCAACCATAATTCGTTCAAAAGTCTCAATTCTGTCTCTTCCGACCCACTCGGTTGGTAAGAGATCAATCAAAGGAGTTCCAGATGCTGAACGAATCTGTGTGATGCTTTCTGACTTGTAGATGATGTGACCACGGGTAACTAAGATATAGGCTAGTTCCTCTAATGCGCTAGACCAAGTAATCTGAAGATGACTTGTCTGTATGGGACCGACGTGCGGTTTAGTAGGAGTGCTCAAGATTTCAAGCCAAAAGGCAAACTCTTCGAATCCTCTCAGGTCAAATGAAGAGTAACGGCGGATGATTCTCTGTGAGATGACAGTGGTTAGGTTTCCAATATACAATGTCAGTTTCGCTGGATTCAACGAATTGACAAACTGAGCTAGAATTTTCATCCATTCGCCAAATAGAAGCATCAACCTCTTCTGG
>WOR8_10005638_pt1 | contig 12041 bp, 10 predicted proteins | sample DeeMarSeWOR38_10_FD_19890 | JGI IMG/M metagenome (IMG submission 19890) | reverse complement strand
GTAAATGAAATATCACTTGATAATCATTTACTACCTCGATGTTGTCGGCTGAACCAATTATCGCTTTTATGAAGGCACCAGTCTGTGAACCCAATTCGTCAGCCATTGCAGCCTCATAGGTGAATTTAACGTCTTCAGCTGTAAATTCTACTCCATCATGCCACTTAACTCCTTGTCGCAAGTTTATAGTCCACGTTTTTTGATCATCTGCAACAGACCAACTCTCTGCCAATTCAGGTTCCATTTCTAAGCTTTCAAGATCTTTGACTCTCATTAGCTTACCAAAGATTGCTCCAAAAACGGTTAAATCATAATAAGAGGTTGAAAGCAATGGATTCAAACCCTCTTCCGGAGCTGGTCCAGTCTGAGCCATCACTATTGTTGTTTGCTCTGTACCTGGAGCTAAATCCATTAGTTCAACGCCAGGCCAAATAGGGTAATGATTAGTTTCAAAAGGTCCTCCTTGCAAGGCACTCGGGTCGAAAGCAACTACCTCTTCGGTGTACATAAGAGCACATTGAGGCACTTCTTTACGTACCAATTCCACCCATTCTGCGATATATCCAAGTCTTTCAGTTTCATCTACTGTTTCTTTGATAAGCGTAACCAATCTGTCATTTTCTGCATTATTGAAATAATAGTAGTTTTGCCCTGGTGGAAATTGACTGCTATGAAATTGCGCGTATGGATCCGGATCTGTATTTAGTGCATAGCCTACAAAGAGGGAATCAAAACCTCCGTCGTCAAAGATTTTGCCCTTTATGTCATCTGGAGGGTCTAATGCTCTATCATAGATCGTTCCCCAATCTTGAATGACTCTTTTTGCGTCGATTCCAACTTCCTGCAAGCTAGTTTGAATTACTTCAGACCATTCCTGCCTGGAAGGATTGGTGGAAGGCGTCGTCAATGTAAAACTGAATAGCGTTTCCGTTTGACCGCGGACCATTAAAGTAGCTGGTAATATAAAGGCACTTGATGCTAGTAGCAATGCAATTAGAACTGCTTTTTTATTTTTCTGTTCCATGAATAGCTCTCCTAGCTACTATGTTTCAATATGTTTCATTTATAAGATTTGCGATTACACAGGAAAAAGAAAAAATGATCAGGGGAAAGAATCATAACTTCAGAAAATAGGTTGCGAAAGTTGTTCTTTCCAAAAATCTTTTTAGCACTATAGCAGTAGTTATTTCTATCTCATATTGAATTCAAGTTTAGAAAAAGTGAAATAACTTGGGAATGGGTAGATATCTTGTCAGAAGAATGCTTTACTTGATTCCTCTTTTTTTTGGAATCTTGATAATTGTTTTTGCCGCAACAAGAATGGCTGGAGATCCAGTAAGGTTAATGACCACTTTAAATCCATACATAACAGAAGAGGCTAGAAATAATTTAATAAGATATTATGGACTTGATCAGCCTCTTTACGTTCAATTCTTCATATATCTCTCACAATTATTTCAGGGTGATCTAGGTAACTCTTATGCTATAAGAGGGGGTTTGGAGGTCACTACACTTATCGGATACTACATAGGACCAACAATACTACTCCAAATAGCTTCAATACTCCTTGCTTTAGTAATAGCAATTCCAATAGGGATTTATTCTGCTAAGAGAAGATATTCAAAGTTGGATATGACGGTAACCACAACCTCTCTTGTGGGTACTTGTATTCCAGTTTTTTACATGGGGATAATCGCCATTTTGATTTTTGGATATTTCTTGGGATGGTTTCCTGCAGGTGGTCTCATAACCCAAGTTACAGAGACACGTGGTTACTTTCTTGGAAATCAGATTTTGGATATATTATGGCATATGTTTATACCTACCGCTGTGCTAACTTTCGCAATTTTAGCTCCCATAGTTCTTCTGGTCCGTTCAAGCATGCTAGAAATTCTGAAACAAGATTACATTCTCGCAGCACGTGCAAGCGGTCTTAGCGAGCGTGCGGTAGTATACAAACACGCTCTTAGGAACGCGCTAATACCGGTGGTAACTTATATAGGAATTTATTTTGGAGGCATGCTTGCAGGAGCCCCGATAACTGAAACAGTTTTTAATTGGCCTGGAGTAGGTAGACTTTTTGTTGAAGCAACGACCAAGCTTGATTTTCCAGTTATTATGGGAATTACAGTTCTTATAACTATAATGACGTTGGTTGCCAACTTAATAACTGACTTGACTTATGGGTACATTGATCCAAGAATAAGGGTAGAATAGCTACACAAAGGGAGAGATGGCAAATGAAAACCAAAATAAAAAATCAGAACAAACAAAACAAGGGAGCAAGCCAATGGAACATAGCCTGGCGTCGATTTAAAAGAAATAAAACAGCCTTAACTGGCGCCTTCATAATCGGGTTCGTATTATTCTTGGCAGCCTTTGACACACTAATAGCACCTTACGAACCAAACGAAATACCTGCATTCTACACAGGAGAAGCAAGAACACCCCCAAGCTCAAAATACCTTTTTGGAACAGACAACATAGGCCACGATGTATTCAGTCAAGTTGTATATGGAGCTAGATCGGCACTCTACGTAGGTTTTGGAGCCGCAGGAATAGCAATGGCAATAGCCACAATAGTAGGATTAATCTCAGGATATTACGGAGGTATTGTTGACAATATACTAATGAGAGTGACGGAGATCTTCTTAGTGATCCCATTTCTTTTAATTCTACTTGTTTTTCTCAAAGTAATAACTGCAGTGGCGCCATCAGGGGTAGGTGGATTATCCATGGTTACCCTGATGATAGGATTATTCTCATGGTCTTCAAACGCCAGAATCATCCGAGGTGAAGTATTAAGAGTAAAACAACAAGAATATGTTGAAGCAGCAAAAACCTTGGGAGCAAGTAGAATAAGAATAGTATTTAGGCACATCTTGCCAAACGTTTTGCACATAATAATAGTTCTGACAACACTATTGATTGCTACATCAATTCTGGTTGAAGCCGGAGTCAGCTTTCTTGGATTTGGAGACCCAAACGCGATCACATGGGGCCAACAATTGCAGAAAGCAAGCGAGGCTGTAAAACAAGCTTGGTGGGAAGGGATATTCCCAGGATTGTTTATCACTCTCTTGGTACTTGGGTTTAGCCTATTAGGAAATGGACTGAGAGATGCACTTGACCCGCGACTTAGAGAATAAAAATAGAAGTTGAAGCTAAAAAATGGTCAAAAAAATACTAGAAATCGAAAATTTAAAAACCTACTTTTACACTTGGGCAGGAATTGTAAAAGCAGTTGATGGAGTAGACATTGATGTTAATGAGGGCGAAACATTAGGACTAGTGGGAGAGTCAGGCTCAGGAAAATCCGTTACTGCTTTATCAATTATTAATATAGTTCCAAGTCCAGGAAAAATCGTGGAAGGAAAAATCATCTACAAAGGAAGAAACCTTCTAGAAAAAAATGAGAATGATCTTCAAAAGATCCGTGGAAAAGAAATCAGCTATATCTTTCAAGATCCAGCAACTTCACTAAATCCAGTTTTTAGTATCGCCGATCAACTCATGGAAGTAATAAGGCGACATCAAAATGTTACTAAGACAGAAGCTTTACAAAAAGCCATTGAATTGTTTAGGTTGGTGGAAATACCTGATCCGGAAATAAAGATTTGGAATTATCCCCATCAATTAAGCGGAGGTATGAAGCAACGCATGGCAGTGGCCAGAGCATTATCTTGCGAACCAAAATTGCTTCTAGCTGATGAACCAACAACTAACTTGGACGTAACAATTCAAGCTCAAATTCTTCAATTGATGAAAAGCCTAAAGAAGAAGATGGGTATGTCGATGGTTTTGATAACCCATGATATGGGCGTCGTAGCCGATGTAGCCGATCGGATAACAGTCTTATATGCCGGGCGCGTCTGTGAGACAGCCGACACCAAAACAATTTTCTACAAACCTAAACATCCCTATACAATTGCTCTTCTCACAGCAGTACCCAGTTTGGCTTTAAGAAGAGATAAACTTGCTGTAATCCCAGGAACAATCCCCAACCTAATAGAACCTCCATCAGGTTGCAGGTTTCATCCACGTTGTGAATACGCCAAATCTATATGCGCAGAGAAAATTCCATCCTTGGAAGAAATTGAGCCAAAGCATTTTGTTGCATGTCATCGTGCTCTGGAGATCGATATTAAATCCCCGCTAGGAGTTGAAAAGACTGCCTTATAGCCAATTCTTACAAGTTGAGAATCTTATTAAGCACTTTCCAATATTTAGCCGAGGAATACTTCTGAAGAAAAAAATTGGTGCTATACATGCAGTTGACGGGGTTAGTTTTTCAATCAAGAAAGGGGAAACATTTGGATTGGTAGGTGAAAGCGGATGTGGAAAAACAACGACTGCAAGAACAATTCTAAACTTGGACTCACCAACTTCAGGACAAGTTTACTTGGAAGGAAATGACATATACAAAATTTTCAATTCAAAAGATAAAAAGGAGATTCTAAAGCTAAGACGTAAAATGCAATACGTTTTTCAAGATCCCTACGCCTCATTGGACCCGAGAATGACCGTGGCTGACATAATCATGGAGCCTTTCATAATACATGGTCATATACCCAAGGAAAAACGTTATGATAGACTCTATGAATTACTAGGTTTAGTAGGATTGGAGAATTACCATGCGGAAAGATATCCGCACGAGTTCAGTGGAGGTCAAAGACAAAGAATTTGCATCGCTCGAACTCTAGCAGTGGAACCCCAATTGTTGATAGCAGATGAACCCGTGGCTTCACTTGATGTCTCTATAAGAGCGCAAATCTTGAATTTGCTTCAAGAACTGCAGCAAAAACTCAAAATGACATACTTGTACATTTCTCACGATCTCAGTACAGTTAGGCATATTTGTCATAAAGTTGCCGTAATGTACCTAGGTAAGATCGTGGAAATGGCTGATGCGGATGAACTTTTTAGTTCTCCGATACACCCTTACACACAAGCGTTGTTATCATCTATTCCTATTCCAGACCCGGAAACAAAAACCTCTCGAATAATATTGCCTGGAGAAGTTCCCAGTCCAATAAATCCCCCAGTAGGATGCAGATTCAATCCCCGTTGTAACAAAAAGAAAAAAAATCGTTGTGTAGAAATCGAGCCAGAACTTGTCAATATTGGTAATGATCACTGGGTAGCTTGCCATGCGGCCTATAAATGAATTATTGCTCAAGGCATTAGATAGATTTATCCCAGACCCGAATAAACAATAACTATTCCAAGTCATTTTCTCTAAAAAAGCGAACCTAATAAACAATACCAAATCGAAGAACCTATGGGTAATTTAAGCGCACAAATTAAATGCTTAGTATTAAAAGCTAATTAGTAAAGAAGATTAAGAATCGAAAAGGGAAGCGAAATGTCTACCAAGGAAATTATTGATTTTAGGAGCGATACTGTCACAATGCCCACCGTAGAAATGTTGGAGGCTATTCGACACTCAAAACTGGGTGATGACGTTTTTAAGGAGGACCCAACCGTGAATAGACTCGAGAAACTTGCTGCTGAAAAAGTGGGCAAGGAGGCGGCTCTTCTTGTTACAAGTGGAACCCAAGCTAATTTGATTGCTTTGATGAGCAATACAAATCGCGGAGCTCTCGTAATTCTTGAAGCCGAATCCCATATTTACTGGTATGAGGCGGGAGGCATCTCAATGATAGCTGGGTTGTTGCCCTGGCCTTTGAAAAGCATCACGGGCGCGCTTGATCCTAAAGATGTGGAAGCTGCAATACGACCACAAAACATCCATTTTCCAGAACCCGCTCTCATATGCATAGAAAACACACACAATAGGCATGGTGGAACAATAATAACACCTAACCAGATGAAGGCAATAAGCGAAGTCGCCCACAACCATGATCTGAAACTTTATTTGGATGGTGCACGGATTTTTAACGCTTCTGTTGCGCTGAAGGTTGATGTGAAGGAATTCACCAAACACCTTGACAATTTAATGTTTTGTCTGTCTAAGGGTTTATGCTGTCCAGTTGGCTCGTTGCTGGTTGGAACGCATGAGTTTATTAGGAGAGCTAGAAAGCTAAGGAAGGTTTTGGGGGGTGGTATGCGTCAAGCGGGTATAATCGCAGCTCCAGGCATTGTAGCTCTAGAGAGTATGATTGATAGGCTGAGAGAGGATCATAAAAACGCTAGACGCTTAGCCGAGGGAATAGCTAAAATAGAAGGAATCCAGATTGACTTGAACCGTGTACAAACGAACATTGTCTGTTTTAAAACTAGTGGTTTAGGAATAGCGGCTGACTTTTTCATTTCGAAGCTCAAGGAAAAATCGATACTGGCTTTGCCGTTAACTCAAAACAAAGTGCGGATGGTAACACATAAAGGAATTGAAAAAGAACATGTAGAACAATCAATTGCCGCAATTGAGAGTATATCCACCGAGCTTCAAAATGAATAGTCTTATGCTGAAGGTCTAGTGACGAAGAGAAAAAACCGTGAGAAGGCATTCGAGAACTTTTCAGGTGCATGAAGGCTGGGAAAGCCTATCTAAAGGCTTAAAAGCGGGCTGATATTTTCATTATAGATTATTTTGTTATAGCAATATGCCAGCCTTTTTGGTTTGCAGATAGATAAAAGAGCTAAAACGTCGAAAAATTGAGTAGTCAAAAAGGATTTCAGTGTTAATTAGTGTTCGGAAAAGGGTGTGTAGAGGGGGTTTTTTAAGCGTTTTTAGTGAAAAAATAGAAAAAGGTACTAGAAGAAAAGTCCCCAGATTCCGATCACTATTACTATTAAGCCAATTAGTGTTTGAAATCCGCCTAGCCATTTGGCCAGTTTCGCCAAGCCTTTTCCTATAGCAGTTGTGCTTGTTAGAATGCCCATCTCCAGTATTAGCCCAGCCACAATATTCGCTAACTCTATTATCATCTATCTCCCCAGCAGAATTTTGTAAGATTGAGTTTATATGACTTTTATTGCATAAAGCGCATGATTAGCCTAAAAAGTAAAACCAGTGAAGTTCGCTTGAAAATACGTTGATTGTCAGAATTTTCTTTCTTCTCTAGTGGGTTCAGGTATTAAGAAAGCTATTATCAAAATCATTGGTATGCCCATTGCAATTGTCATGTATATTGGCATCTGAGGAGTCAGATTATAGAACAAGTTGCCTAGTAGCATCCCAATTCCGGTTAGAATATAGCCGATAAAGTTTAGACCGCCGTTAATTTTGCCTCTGTTTTTCGGTTCGACCAAACATGCGGATAGGGCCATGCCGGACGACATCATTAACATGTGTACTAATCCGAATAAAGCCATTGAAATCATCACCATCATGATGTTGCCGTTAATGAAAAGTATCATTGAGACGATGAGTAGACAAGGTGCGGTTAGTAGAGGAATTTTCATGCCTATTCTGTCAACCACTCTTCCTATGGGATATGATGCTACAATCATTGTCAGCAGCATCGGTATATAGGTCAGGAACCATTCGGTTTGCGGGATGCCTAGTACATCTCTGGCGTATATTGCGTTTATGACGTTGATCAATGCTAATGCAAACATGGTTATGACTTGGACTATTAATAGATAGAAGACAGTTCGGGGTACGACCTTCCAAACTTTTAAGCTTTCTTTGATGGCTTGTGGATAGTGTGATATGAAATATCTGAAGCGTATTTTTTCTGTGTTTGCCACTGTCTCTTTTAGTCTTAGTCTCCAGATAGCGGCTGCAATGAAGAGGATCATTACAGCTAGATAAACAGCTTGCATGCCTGCGACCAAGCCTAGTGTGACCACGAGGATGCCTCCGATGACTGTTCCAGGGGTGTTCATTGTTCCGTGGATCATGGTTATGATAGAGGATCCTACTCCTCTGCGTTCCGGCGGAAGTGAGTCTTGGACCATGGCAAATAAGGCCGGTTGGTAGATTAGGCATAGGCTTTGGATGATTGTGCCGACAAGAATTAGGTGCCATGATTGGGTAAACTGCCAGAATGGTGCAAATATGAAGAATAGATAGGATAACCCTATGCCGAATGTCATGGTTGTGATAAGCCATCGTCTGCCGAATTTGTCTGCGAGAAAGCCTCCAGGCACTGCTACGAATGCCATGATTAAGAAGTTGGTGAAGCCAAGTATCCCCAAGGCTAAAGGGAAGCTGTTGCCGCCTAACGCGTATACGTATTGTTGGTAGTATGGAACTGGCATTTCCATGCCTATGTCCATCAGTATCCAGCTTACTATGAGGATTAGGTAGTTTCCACTTATGAATGAAAACTCATTTTTGAGAATGTTGCCTAACCGCATTGTTTTATCTCTTTTCTTAGTGAGAACTTGCTGTGGCAATTTAAATATTGATGTACTATGCGAATAGATACAACAAGGAAACAGGTTTTTTGGAAATTCGCAATAACTTCCTTTCGATCGCTTTAGTTACGAAAAATTTTTTTACCACACCGCTCAATGTTAGGTAGTGAATAAACATTCCACACAAACTGTTCACTTACTTGATGTCTTGGCCAATAGGAGCTCTCTTGCAGTTTTCCTTATTCGGCAATTAAGCCAAACTTGGCTGTTTATTTCCTGTGGGATATGTTGGTCTAGAATAATAAAATCTATAGAGTTGCCCAAAAATGTCAGATAATACCGTTTATGTTCGCGGTTTAAAAAGTGTCGCCGCTTGTCAAACCCGAATTAGCTTTGTAGATCCACTCGGCGCACTTTATTACAGCGGATATGATATTGACCGCCTAGTCGGGCGAGTATGTTTTGAGGAAGTAATCCATCTTTTGCTTCAGCATAAGCTTCCCAATCAAAGCGAGCTAGATAACATTAGGTCAATGCTAATTTCCGAAATGAACCTGCCCAAGCAGATAATTACATGCATAAAACATGCCCACAAGAATAGTCATCCAATGGAAACCTTACGAACTGCAATCTCACGTCTAGGCGAATATGATTCTAATAGCGCAGATAATTCTGAAACAGCAAACAAACAAAGAGCTCTGAAATTGATCGCAAAGGTTCCTACCATAGTTGCAACTCTTTATAGAATTCGAAATAAGCAAGACCTAATCTTACCTAGGAAAGAATACGGGTTTGCTGAAAACTTTCTATACTTGTTCCGAGGTAAGCCTGCGGATGTAGGAGAAAAGAATGCTCTTGATCGTTACATGATTTTGCATGCTGATCATGGACTCAATGCCTCTACGTTTGCAGCGCGTGTGACAGCCAGCACTTTTTCAGACATGTATTCTGCAGTAACTTCAGCCGTTGGAACTCTCAGAGGGAAACTGCATGGGGGGGCTAGCGAAAGGGTGATGAGTATGCTTCTCGATGTGGACGACCTTGGGGAAGTGGATGCTTACATAAAAGGCATGTTGTTTGACGGTAAAAAAATTATGGGTTTTGGTCACAGAGTCTATTTGGTAGAAGATCCAAGATCGCGACATCTTAGGAACGTGGGTAGAGCATTGTGTCAACGCATTGGTCGGATGGACTTGTATAGGAAATGTAGGACAATTCAAGATGTTGTTCACAAGGAGCGCAAAATTTTTCCAAACGTGGATTTCTATGCCGCACTTGTTTTGAATGCTCTGGGGGTTCCTAGAGAGTTCTTTACTCCATTTTTTGCGTCAAGCCGAATCGCAGGTTGGACAGCACATATACTTGAACAGTATTCAGATTCAGTTCTTATACGGCCGACATCGAGCTATCTCGGTGCATACGGAACGAAGTTTATTTCTATTGAAAAACGGTAAAACATCGAGGTTAAAAAAGCGTTTGTGATATTATTGCGATTTAATTTACTCAATGAGAAAGTTCCTGAGAACAACTTGATTTGTATGAGACGGACGTTAATTCAACGCTTCATGTTGCTGATAAATGAATGATTTGCCAGATAAGAGTACGAAAAATCCTTTTGGACGCTATTGGTGGCACGGACAATCTCTATTTCATATAAAGAAAATGGGATTTCCGTTAGAACCAGACTTTTAAGCTGAAGTTAGAAAACTTGCTAAAGAAAAGCCAGATAAATCATATTTTGACTAGAAAGTTGCAAAAAACCCGCTCTTGGGTCAGTGCTCTTTCAGAAATGACAATTTCAATCGCTTGTTTGTTGATATTCTGTGTGAGTGGTTAGAGGATAGTTGAAAGAGCATAGAGAAAGAGCACAGAAAGCTTAAAATAAAGAGGTTGTTTGTGATTTTTGCGATAGTAGGAAGAGCCCGATTTCTCCGCGTAAGTTTGGAAGGAGCCTTACTTTTTTGTTTTTTGCAATGAACGCTGTGTTTTCGATTTGAATTTTTCTTTTTTCACAGTATTCTGTAAAGTCTGCTATGCTTAAGAAGTGTAGATTTGGCGTGTCATACCATTCGTAGGGCAATGAAGGGGTCACGGGAACCTTTCCTTTGAAGAATAGATGAAATCTCGCGGATAAATGCGCGAAGTTTGGGAACACAATAATGGTTTTTTTGCCTACTCTTATCGCTTCTTTCAAAACGAAATCTGGCTTCTTGACCTGCTGGAAAGTCTGGTTCAGTACCACATAATCGAAGGATTTATCTGCGTACTCAGACAAGCCCGTGTCAATGTCCTCTTGTAAAACATTTAAGCCTCGGGCGACACAACGGTGAATAGCCTCCTCATTTAACTCAATACCCTGAGCTCGCACTTGCTTCTCGTCAATAAGTCGCACCAGAAGCGCCCCATCCCCACAGCCAAGGTCAAGCACAGTCGTCCCCATTCCAATCCAGTCCATTATGATTTGGTGTTCAACCTTGTTTGTTTGCATGTTGCTAGACGCCGCCGTTTGAAATAGTATTCAGGAAATGCTTGATTAGGTCAGCTTCCTCGTCAATCTCCAAAAGAAACGCATCATGCCCGTAAGTGCTGTTTATCTCGCAGTAGGTTGTGTCAACCCCAGCGAGCTTGCACGCTTGCACGATTTCCTTTGACTGATACGCTGGGTAAAGCCAGTCTGACCTGAATGCTATCACCAGCACCTTCGCCTTTAACCCCTTGAAGATTTCGCCTAGGCGTTTGCCGTTTAGAATGTTGAAGTAGTCAATTGCCTTCGTGATGTATAGGTACGAGTTAGCGTCGAACCTTTTTACAAAGTTATCTCCACGATAACGCAGGTACCCTTCTACCTCAAAGTCAGCGCCAAATTTGTACGGTTGCTTATCAACCCGGAAGCGTCTGCCAAACTTCGATGCCATCGAACAATCACTCATGTACGTTATATGCCCTATCATCCTTGCTACTGCCAAGCCCTTTACTGGTTTAGCCGAACCGTAATAGTTGCCCTTCTTCCACTTTTGATCAGCCATTATCGCTTGTCTGCCCACCTCGTTGAACGCTATCTGCTGGGGCGTATGCTTCATCGTAGTCGCAATGGGAATAGCAGAACGTATCCTTTCAGGGTAAGACACCATCCACTGCAACGCCTGCATTCCCCCCATCGAACCTCCAACAACCGCCAAAAGCCTTTCAATTCCTAAATGATCAATTAGACACCTCTGCGCGTTCACCATGTCGCCAATGGTGACTATTGGAAAATCAAGACCATAAGGCTGGCCCGTCCGCGGGTTAATAGAAGAAGGCCCTGTGGAACCCCTGCAACCCCCGATAACGTTGGAACAGATCACAAAATACTTGTCCGTATCCAATCCCTTTCCTGAACCAATCATGCTGTTCCACCAACCAGCGGGCGCGTTTCCCGCAGCATGAGCATCGCCCGAAAGCGCGTGAAAAACAAACACAGCATTCGATTTTTGCCTGTTGAGCTCTCCATATGTCTCGTACGCCAGAGTAACTGGACTTAGCTTTTCACCAGATTCGAGAGTTAAATAATTCGGTGGCTGTGCAAAAGTGAAGTGCTTTTCGGTAGCTTTCAAAGGTTTTTCAATTGCTATAACGGGTTTTCACCTTCTCCAAAAAAGCGGGTAGCCTGTCGCGCGCTTTGCAGGATCACCTATTTGCTGAGGCCTTTAATGCTTGATCAATGTCTTCGATTATGTCGCTTGGGTCTTCGATGCCTATTGAGAGGCGCACGTAATCCTCCGTTACGCCTGTTG
>WOR8_10009865_pt1 | contig 12048 bp, 8 predicted proteins | sample DeeMarSeWOR38_10_FD_19890 | JGI IMG/M metagenome (IMG submission 19890) | reverse complement strand
AGGGGGGCTTGAGGAAACGTGAGATAAGGGGGAACTAGGATCCCGCTGTACGTATCGAAAGAGTACATGTCGGTAACTCTCCGCCTAAGTTTGCACGCGCCTCAATTCTATCCCGACTGCCTGCGTCAAGAAAAAATGCGCGAGAGTGCGCCAGATATGGCTGCGCACAGGCTCGGACAGGTCGAGGCGTATTTTACTGTACGTGAAGTCCTGTCTGAGGCGAGCACAGCCGCAGATGGCGCGCTCTTGCGCGAGCGTAGCGGTTTTTGCCGGTGTAGGTATGCAACATTAGGGTTAACTGCAGCTTCTAAAGAACCACGCACAAAATGTTGTGTCATGCTGTCAGGGAAAAGAGGGTGGATGGATTGGTTTCCGTAATGGGCGTGTCTGCCCGCCATCGCGAGCACTCAGGCGATTCGGGCGGGCCACCGGGCAACCCCAGGGTGTTGATTCCGAGGCGTACTACCCCCTAATATTGCAGACCCAAACTGGCCAAAATCGCCATGCTCGCTCGATAGTACCTCATCTGCAGCTGTGCTCGCCTCGGCCAGGATCATCACGTAGGATTCAGTACGCTCCGACCTGTCCGCGACTGTGCGCAATCACATCTGAGTCACTCTAACGCGTTATTAGGTAGTCGCTCTGAATTTTCGGAGGTGGCTAAGGCTGGTGAAATCAACTATGTGTCATTTCAGTCATGGAAGAAAAGGAAGACCAGACAGGGTTTCCATCGCACCTGGCCACATCACAGATCGAACACCAGCGGGACCAGAGCAAGGTTTTTGGAAAAGTACAAGGCTATTTATTACCTGTGTTGGAGTATGCAAAGGATCAGGGAGAGGCTTATTTGGCTTGACAAAGTGCTAGTGGGAATGCTGTAACCATTGTGCATATGGGCGTATTATTGGCGGTTGACTGAGTTGGATGAGGGGAGGATGAGATGACCAAGGGGCTGACGCAAACACTAACCAGGAAAGAACTGGATACTTTGACTCGGACTTTGGTATTGGAGGAGCCGCCTGTCCCTGGAGGGACTCCTGACACTAGACCAAAGTTGAAGTATATGGCAACTGCAGAAACAACCATTCTAAAGATAATGAACGGAGCTGCTAGTGTGCTTGAACAGAAGGGTATGCCGGAAAGGGCTGCCGATTTACGAAGAATTATTTTAACTGGGGCTTATGGAGACACGCCTGTTGACGCTATAAAGGTAATAAAAGAGTATGTTCGGTTGAAGATTATGGATGAAGAAGGGAAAGAGATAGGAAGCATAGACTAACAATCGGATAGGGTGTATTTCGGATTTAGGTTCTTGAACAGTACTGAGAAAAAAAGCGGAGCCGAAGCTCCGCAGTTTCCTGTGCAAAATTGATTGGGTGTTATTGCATCCACATATAAGGAAAAAGGAAGGCTCTCCTAAGGTGGAGAGCCTTCCCTACTATTCTAGCCCGGATATTTCATGAATCACCTGCGCTGCGACCGCGGATATGGCCGTCCTTCCTGGCGTCCTCGGGTGTCGCAACTTGCGACGTACCGTTCAGGTACGCCTCAGGTCCAACACCCTGCAGTTGCCAGGTGGCACGCCCATCTTCACGGTCTCGCCACAGTGATTCATGAAATATCCGGGCTAGGCGCGCAGTAAGCGTGCCCCTGTCTCTTGTGACAGGGCGATTAACCTGCCTGCGGAGTGGGAGAGATGACCACATCGATTCTGCGGTTAATAGCACGTCCCTCTCTAGTCTCATTGGATGCCAAAGGTCGTTTAGAACCGTAACCGACAGCAACAATCTTGTCTTCTGGTAGGGTTTGATTTGCCACTAAGTACTTACGAACCGATTCAGCCCGTTCCTGCGACAGGTGTTCACTGACCTCTTCTGATTCTGTCGTGTCCGTGTGCCCCTCTATTACAACATCTGGCTCACCAAAAGTTCTAATCGCTCGCTGAACCTTGCTTAATAGTCCGTAATTATCAGGCATGATAATCGACTGACCCACCGGAAATTGGATTGCTCTTAACCGAATTATCAATCTACTGCCTTGTTTGTATACTTCCGCTTCGCCTGTGCTGAAGTACCGTGTGACCTCATTGAAAAGTTCATTGAACCTCTTTTCTTTCTTCAAGCGTTCTATTGCTGCTTGTTCCTCCTTAGTCTTTCCCTCCAACAGGGCAATTTGCTGTTTCAGAGACTCAATTTCCTCCACATGGGCTTTGTCTTGGCTTGCAAGGAATTGCTTATCCTCTTGGAGTGCGCTTATTGAGCCGAGAATATTTTCACGTTGCGTATCAAACGATTCGTTCCGCATGTCAGGGGCAGAAAGCGTGCTTGCTGTCTTGCTCAAGATTCCCTCCACCCACAGGCTGATCTGTTCAGGCTCGATTTCTTTTATCTTTTTACTTTGCCTTGTCACTTCAAGAAGACGCTCCGCTTGGAAAAGTGCTTCGCTGGATTTCTGCTGTATCTTTTCTCTTTCATAACGATGCTCTGAAATAAATACATCTGCAGCTTTTAATTTCTGTTCAGCAATTGACAAGGTCTGCGCTGCCAGTCTCTTTGCGCCTTCCTCCTCTGCCTGGTCGATTAACTTTCGAGCTTCGCCGAGTTTCTGCTCTTTTATAGCTCGCACCTCAAGTTGGTCAAAGGCAGCGCCAACCTTATGCCTGTTATTTTGGGCATACCTGAGGTCGTTTTTCTCTATCGCTTTGGTGAGTTTGAGAAACTGTTTCTCTGCCTTAACATAATCCTCACCTAAACTGGTAGCCCCTGCAGTACGGGCCAGTTCACGAGCTTTGATAACCTTGGGTAATGTTGTCCTCGCCACTTGCGCCATCTCCTCAGCACGTTGGAGTTGTATACGCCCAGAAGTGATGTCTTCAAGAATTTCTGAAATTTCATCTCCACCCGCCCATGCTTCCTTGGCATCATCGAGATATTTCTCAGCCTTACTGAAAGAGATCGGTGCCAAGACATTGACTTGGTTTTTTTGTGCATTGCTTATTTCGCTGTCGAAACGGTTTACTTCCTCTGCTGGATTCACCGATTCGGCAACTGCTCCCGTTTTTGCCTGGCTGCCTGCACTGGTACTCAAAAACCACATGGTGGCAACGAGTATAGCTGCGATCCCGACAGGTTTGATCTTTAACATCTTCTTCCTCCCCCAAGAGAAAAGCGTTTGTCCGATCCTGCCAATGAGACTAAAGATTGGCGTTATTGTAGCAGAAATTATAGCGAGGTATGATTTCCTCAACAGATTACATAAATGAGTGGGCAAATGGCAAGGAGAAAATGGCACGATGAGTGCGAGTAGTTGGCATGCGATTAGGGTGCTAAGACAACAAAAAATTCCTATGCAGGGGAAGCAAGGAAAGTTTTTGCACTGTGGAGGATTAGTTGATGGCAGGGGAAGTTATCAGTAGCGTTCTCCACGCTCGTAAGCCCTTATTATTTCAGCATCAGTGGAAGTTATTGTCCCCACCGCCTCCGTCATTTTGCTCGATTCGAGCTTGACCAAAGAATCAGATTCCGTAGGAGGGAGGGGGAGTCTTAGAATTTCTCCTGCATAGATGGTAGCACGGACATTGAGATCATTAGCTATGATGAGGTCGCGCAAACTAATTCCATGCGCAGCTGCAATCATACTGGCCGTATCTCCCCTCTGTACCTTGTAGAACTGGCTGGCTTTTTGGTCAGGCTTAAACATGTCTTGTGGTAAGCTAGAGACAAGATCCACTGGAACCCGCAAGGCATAATCTTTGGGAACATATTTTTGTCCAAGATACACGGGTTCGCGCAAAGATGGATTGAAATCTCTTAGGACATCCATCTCGGTGTTAAGATGTTCAGCCAGTTCCTTCAAGGAAGCATAGCCAGGAAGAATAACTTCTTGCGTTTTTGGAGCAAAATGCTGCTTGAGATTGCCAAAATATATTTGGCATTGTTTCGCCACATCTGTAGCGGCCAGAAACTCTGCATAGAAGTTCCTCGAAGCAAATTTGAATCTTCGGCCTTTATATTCTTGAAATACTCTCTCATAATTTCCTTTGAGTCTTTTTGCTCGCAACATACCGGTGATGCCGTGGTTGTAGGCAGTGATTGCCATAGGCCAGCTTTGCAGTTTTTCATAATGGCTTTTAAGGAGTAAAGCTGCAGCTTGGGTAGAGCGGATGGGATCCCTCCTCTCATCAACAGTGTAGTCTATAGTCAGAAACCGTCTGCCGGTGGAGCGAGTGAATTGCCAAATTCCTGCGGCGCCAAACTTACTGTAGGCTTTAGGGTTGAAAGACGACTCAACGTGCGGTAAGTAGACAAGATCTACAGGTAAGCCGTGTGAGCTGAAGATTTTTTTCATCTGGTCCAGATAGGCGCCGGATCGAATGATTCCTTCTCGGAATCTGTCCTTTTGACCCGCCTGGCACCGAATATTCCTCATGGCCTTTCGGAAGGTTGTAAGACTAGCTTCCGAGCCAAATAGATCCGCGACTTCCCATTCTCTAACGGTAGTAGGAAATTTACCACGGGCCAGCTTTGCGAGTATCCCCTTGTACTTATTTTTTGCTTTTTTGACTCGACTTCTGTTGATCTTTCTAGCGCCGCACTCGTTGGCATCAACCAGCTCTACCTCTCCGTAAACAATGTTGGGATTAACTTTGTCGTGAATAATGCCCTGCGAGGATTCGTATTCGGTGTAGATCTTTTTCCAGAAGGCAACGTTAGGTTGAATACAAGTGTAGATAGGGAAAGGTTCAGGGGAGGCTAGCGTGTCTAGAGGTATGGAGATACCTATAGAAACTGGTGCAACGAAGGCCAAGACAAGACGAATTAGTTTCCAGTTCATAGATGTATGTTTCTCTTCAGCACTAACGAGAGAAAGTTAGTGCATCACGTGTTTGAGGATATCTATGCTGTCGAGGGCTTTCTCTGACCCCACGACGACGCTGGACAGTGGATCCTCAGCAATGGTAATGGGAAGCCCCGTTATCTCACACAAGAGCTTGTCAATATTCTTAAGAAGAGCACCGCCCCCAGTTAGCAAAATACCCTTTTCCACCACATCAAAAGTCAATTCAGGTGGAGTTTGCCCAAGAGCATCCTTTATCGCAGCTACGATTTCATCGATCTGATCCGACATGGCTTCGCGAATTTCGTCAGAATCGATACTGATGGTCTTTGGAATTCCTGAGACCAGATCGCGTCCTTTGATTTCCATCTGCTCAACTCTGTCTCCCTTATAAGCGTTGCCGATGGTGATCTTTATCAACTCCGAAGTATGTTCACCGATAAGCAGGTTGTACTTTTGTTTGATGTATTGGATGATAGCCTAGTCCATCATGTTTCCGCCCACGCGCACCGACTTGCTATACACAATTCCTGCGAGAGAGATCACGGCCACCTCAGTTGTACCGCCGCCAATATCTACCACCATATTACAGGTGGGTTCCGTAATGGGTAGTCCTGCGCCAATGGCAGCGGCCATAGCCTCTTCGATGAAAAAGACCTCACGAGCACCGGCTGCCTCTGCCGCTTCGCGCACCGCTCGCTTTTGTACTGGGGTAATGCCTGACGGCACACACGTTGTGAACCTTTCTTATGAAATGGCGAAGCATAGCTTCAGTTACGTCAAAGTCGGCAATCACCCCATCTTTCAAGGGGCGAATGGCTGCAATGCTGCCGGGAGTGCGGCCTAGCATCACCTTGGCCTCGTCACCAACGGCAAGGACTTTATTGCCGTCCTTACCGTTCTTATTTAGAGCTACCATAGAGGGTTCGTTGACCACGACACCCTTTCCTTTTGCACAGACAAGGGGTATTGGCTGTGCCAAGATCGATGGCCAGATCGTCAGAAAACCGGCCTATGATCGGATCAAGAAACATCATTGAAAACCTCCGTGTCTTTAGCCGATAAATGAACATGCGAGCTAACACGTAAGCTCGCAGCCAAGTTAGTCAAAAAGAGATAGTATTCTCGCAGTCGACTTTCTAATGAAAACTTCGTGCCAGATTAAGCTTTTGATGAATTTATACTGATTTATTGAATATTTATGTATTTAGCTGAAGAAAAATTTGTCGGGAAAGGGTCCATGAAAGGGGCGAGAATTGTCACTTAGTGCAAAAATTGGCTGATTCATATCTGAGGACTGCGAAAAGAAGCTGATCAATGACTTCATGAAGAAACATGGCTCTAAGCTCAATCACCCAACAAAGGGTAGATATACCCTTGGTTCCCAGTTTCGTGGTCGCAGCAGGTGATTCATGAAATATTCGGGCTAGCTGATATGGGACGGTATTTTGGTGAGTGAGATGGGCGTAAACCGAGAAGAGAGCACTCCCACTACGCTGAGAAAAAGTCAACTAAGTTGAAAGTTATTTTATGATGCACAAAGAGTCTTGATTCTAAAGGAGCTAGATGGTGCAAACTAAGTTGAGTGCCTGATGTCAACTCGGTTGGCAGGAACGCCCATGAACTGGAAGAACTTGCAAGGTAGACCCACCTCGATCACAGCGAAACTAAAGATCTTATCCCTTAATCTGAACTCGGCTCGATTTTACTGTGGCACAAGATATGGAAAGGTGTCAAGGAACCATCGGCTTCGAAAATGAAGGGACCATTGGTCACCCTCAGCAAAGCACCAAGGACACACTGGTGAGGAGGAATGTGCGCTGAGTTGTGCCCCAAAAAATACGCCGCTGACGAGCACGGGACCACAAACACGATATCATTTCAACCTTGGCTCTGCCAAGCCGCTAGAATCGGAAAAAACCCTTCTTGGGTCGCCGCGGAGGTTTGGAAACAGGTTGTTGACCAGACGGCGGTGCAGTTCGCCAAGAAAATGATAATGTATCTTTCATAGAAACAAAGTTGGAGTTGCAGCTGGTACAGTGATAATGTTTACTTAGTGGTACCATGCGCATCCATAAATTTCGCTTCATACGAGCATGCGGTCTGCTTTTGCATTGAGGACAGGCTTCCCCGGTAGTAAAGTTTGCCATTTTGGTACCCCTTTTTGTACCCCTTGCCCCTTTTTCGCAGACTGCGAAATAGAGCGTAACAGTTCTGACTAGCATATCCTAACATACCACTGGGATTTGCAAGAATCATGCTAAAGTGAATTTTAGAGACCAGTCATACATCAGGAAACTATAAATATCATCTCTTAATCCACAGTTTCCACACCTAAAACCTCAGCACACAATGTTGGAGGTCGGTCTGGGAGGGCAAACAGTGGATTAAAGTATCATATGTGAAGTTTCAGGGAAAAGTTGGGAGGGTTACATACTAGTGATACATATTATCTTTTGCCCTATCGATCTTCGCTAACACTGCTCAGTTGTTGCCACGCCCTTTATTGAGTAAGTCTCCAAGATCAAACATTATCGCTCCCAAAGAGCGGTCAGCCACGTCTTTCCACGCCGGCGGTAAGTCATGGGGCGCTTCATACGTAAAATGAAGCGGGAAATCTACATAGCCACTTTCATTCTTCTGACAATCACGAATCGCCACTCTCAACGTGAGACCAAGAAATCCTAGACGATTGTAGTCAGCCTGTGAAGGGGATGGTGTCCTGAAGAAAAAGTAGCCGCCCATTTCCTCGCTGTACTCAGCCCTAAGCGGGACGAATGAAGTCTTGAAGGGACCACTCCCTCCCATCACTAAAACCTGGACCATGTCTTTCATGTCCCCATCCGGGTCCTTGGCACGTAGGTACACTCTCCAAGTGGCACCAGGGCGAATTTGGCTTGGAGCATAAGAGTCAAGTATTACTGGTGGTTGCCCTTTGCCCGAGGTCGATATTTTCTCACACTGTGTAAATGATGCACATCCCCATAAAAGAGTGCAGAAGGCTAGGAGGATATAGATTATCTTGTTCATAGGGGAAACCACACTGGATGATGGCGCCGGGAGATAATTGACCAGAAACTAGTTGTTCAGGCTTGTTATGCCAATAGAGTTCTTACCCGACAAGTTCAATAAGCCCAATCACTTGGTGATACCTGTAAAGAAGAGTTAGAGTCCCTTCTCTTAATGATCGCGGTTGTGATGGCTACTACCTTAAATGGATTTTACGAGCTTTGCAAGTACAGTTATGTACGCTTGAGGTTAAATAGCGATGAGAGAGGTTTCTACCAAGTTCTCTAGCTCATTATAACCCTTTCCTCGTCCTCTTCATCTGCTCATCCAGTTTTAGACCTGCACCTTAGATTTTCATAGATGGAATGTTATGTTACCATTCATTTAAATTGGAGACGTTATAAATTCTGTAAACCCTGAGTCCTACGTTTAGACACCGTGCGAAGACCCAAATGCAAGAATATCTCACGTTTTCTAGGTGTTCTGATAGGTACTGTCTTTATGGTCTATCTGGCAAGCTGCGGACCATCCAGAAAGACTTACAAATTATATAAAGACCAGCAACTGGCCAGTGACAAAACCGCACAACTTCTCTGTAAAGGGGAGACCATACAGATCAATTCTGTAAATGGCCAGAAAAGCCCTCAGGGAAAAGATATCTTTGGCAACGTTACGCTTGAGATTCTCCCCGGTGATCATCATGTAACCGTGTCTTTTTCCGGTAGGTCCGCGACTACGGTCTTTGGGGAGTCTTATAATTATCAAGTATTTTTCACGCACGACTCTTTCCATAATGTGGATATTACAATAAAGGCTGAGGCTGGCCATACGTATCTCGTAACTTCCAACCACGATTATGAAAAATCCACATGGAACGCCGTCGTAAGGGATGAAACAGACGATAGAACAATTCTTGAGGAAGGTCCCTACCCTCTAAATAAGATCAGAACAGGCGATAATCAGGAAGCCAGGCGAGTATATCGTAATTGAGATCGGCAAGCAGCAGCTGAATGGCAATTCCTCGTCCGAACCCTTGTTTGCCTTACCCCATGTCATCCTATAGGTTTACTGTGCAACTGCAGAAACCGCCGAGTGGCACTAATGTGATACATAAGCCCACCTCGATCACGGCATAATTCAACATTACACCCCTTTAAGCCACACTCTGCTGAAATTTAATCTACCACAAGATATTGAGATATGAACAAGCAGAGCCGAAGCTCCGCAGTGTTGTTTGGGAAATGGATCTCTTTGCCACTCCTGCGCTCTATGGCTGTCACCACGCCCAAAGGCCTCCTCCGATCCAAGCCGCTCCTCCGATCAAAGCCGCTCCTCCGATCCAAACCACTTCGTCTTTCAGGAAGGTGTACGCTGTATGAATACTCTCTGCGGTCAGTTCCCGAACGCCTACCCCCATTGTCTTTGATACCGGTCTCTGGAAAAAGATTCGTCATCTTACAGCCTTTTGCTTTTAGTAGAGATACGAGCAAAAAGACAGGTAAGACAGAAAAGGCAAAAGCGAGACGTTGGGTCAGTTCACAGAACAGCCCAGCATCCGCACATTACCACAGACGAGGCTGGTTGTGTCAAGTGGAACAATAACTAACCTAATTTCCATTTGCCTCAGGTATGGCATTTGCTTTTTTGAAAAACCTGAAATGAGTTGATGCCTTGGTCAACCAAGACAGTCACCCCCCATACTTACATGACGGTCTCTCAGATAAGGCCACCAGAGATGAAATCTTTGTAAGATGAAAACACGAGTGTATGAGGCAGTGCAATGAAACCGAGTTGGCGATATTTTTTTCGTTGACAGGCTCAAGGAAAGGAAGGTTGCCCTAGTTCGACAATGGGAAACTCTATATAGGTGGTAGGATTACGTCAACACGAAAAACCACCATTTTTGTAAAAAATCCTGCATTATCAGGGGCAACCAGGGAGAAAGTGAAGCGGCCGGCATGGAAGGGGTGGAAAAAAGTACCCCCATCGACCCTATGCCTCCGGGGGCGAGCATGAAAAAGGGTTGAAAAGAGTGAGCTACCATGCTCACGTCACGGATTAACTCACGCAAACCCGATGCCAACAAAAAGGCGAAGCCAGTGACTTCGACATGTTTTTTGAAAAGTGAATCTTTTGGTCTTCAGGCGTCTGAGATAAACTTGGAAATAAGTTTACTCTGTTCAGGACTGTCTAGATGAAATCTAACGCCTATTCCATCATGTGTTGACCATACCGATTCCGCCATGCTTGAAACGGAGACTGTGCTAGAGTGGATATGAATTGATAGGAAAAAAATATGCTTAGGTGTCATTGGCCTATCGCAATATATGAAAGCTCCACCAGGGCTAACATTTCTCGTTTCACCCCTGATAGTCCTTTGAGAAGTCGTTACGGCGACAGGCCAATTAACTATACTTCTGGGCCACTGACGATTTTCTTCTACTTTTCTCACTTCTCATCACTCAGTGGCTCTCTTTGTTTTGTAATACTGAAAAGGATTTCCTTGAGAGCCTTTCGAGAGTTGAAACACAGTCTTGCCCGAGAGGATAGGAATCAGCGACAGGACCAACAAAATAAGAAAAACAATTATGAGCGATATCAACCTAGAATTGTTCATCCTTGGAAAAGTTGTTCTTCGTTTTCAATTCTGCGGTGCTCTAGTATATGCTTCAGGAATTTTCTTTCAGCTTTTCTGTAATCTCTTTTTGAGTAATGATTCAAATTCTCTGGAGTATGGCATTCTCCGTCTCGTTCGACTGTGCAGAAACAGCATTTTCAGGGTCGCTTGATGTAGTCGGCTCCTAGGTACTGTGAGATGCTTTCCTTGCTTCCATAGTTTCCAACCTCGCAGATTGGTTGACTCTCGGTTAGGTCTTTGCCGTTAAGCCAATTTCTAAGCAAAGGTTGCCAGAGATACCGTTCGTACAATTTAAAAAAAAGTTTATACCGACCACCCAGTTGACTCCACAAATTCACAGGATGAAAGTAATGCTGAAGCCAGATTCTCACGGGTTCAAGTTTCCTCTGATGTGAATGAAACAGCTCAGTGTGTGTGCATTACGCTTGGACTGCGACAATCTATAAACACAAATCATGCCAGCCAAGATTATCTATAAATTTATTTGAATTCTAACCACTTATAATTCTCTATTCCAAGGATAGAGTAGTTATAGAGGGTAGGAAAAGTCATAGATTGGGAAAAGAAATGCCACTTAATGTAATTTACTGACTAACGAAGGTTGCGAAATTACTAGAGATCAGGGCATGAAGATTAAGCATGATAAAGGCAGGGATTGAAGGGTGAATTTCCTTAATTCACACTTGACCATAATTCTATTTGGCACAATATATGGCTCTCTGTCAAAGATTTGTCTTCTACAAAAGATCTAGCCCCCTTGGGACTGATCCTGAGAGGGCCATTTTCTTACTGTGATCGTCTATATCTATGGATTCGTTTTGGGTTCTGGCAGAGTAGTGGGCAGCGAAGTCCAAAGCCACTCTCGGACGGGCTCCCTGCACTCCTGCTGGCAGCAGCTCCTCAGATTGCTAGGGAGTGCATTTTTACCATTGTGCTCGAGTTCTGTGGTTGACCCATTTGACCCCCAATGTGACCCATTGCATAAAAAAAGGGGTTAGTCAGATCGGCTAACCCCTTGATGTTACTGGTGGGCGGACGCAGACTCGAACTGCGGACCCCCGGCTTGTAAGGCCGATGCTCTCCCCACTGAGCTACCCGCCCATGTGTACTTTGTGGCCTTAGCAATTCATCTGGTTTCTGTCAAGGAAATTTTCATTGTGGTCAGTTGTAAGTGGTCAGACGTCATGAGATTTTGTGGGAGCAACGTCCTCGTTGCCACAAGAAATGAAAAAAGCCCAGACGTATTGCGGCTTGGGGCTTTATTGTCTAACCTGCACTCTTGTCAGACCCTTGGTTAATCAGTGGGCCGTAATCTCCTCAGGAGGTTCGGGGGTTTCGGTAGGAAGTAAAACCTCTTCGGTTTCTTCTATAGGTTTCTTGAAAAGCTCTTCAGAATCATCCACCAGCAAAGCTTGCTTGAGCACATCATCCATGTGCTCCACCAAAATCAGTTCCACGCCTTTCAAAATCTTGCCGGGAATCTCCTTGATATCTTTGGCATTTTCTTTCGGTATCAGAACTTCTTTGATCAGGCCGCGGTGCGCTGCCAGCACCTTCTCCTTCAA
>WOR8_10009353_pt1 | contig 12051 bp, 9 predicted proteins | sample DeeMarSeWOR38_10_FD_19890 | JGI IMG/M metagenome (IMG submission 19890) | reverse complement strand
ACCTACACCCGCAACGGTTTGGCTGCGGTACTGACGGCCGAGCAGGCCGAGAAAATGACGAAGGTGCCGGGCGTCGCCACGGTGCGACCCGACGAGATGCGCTACAAGACCACGGACAACACGCCGGTCTTCATGGGACTGACCGATGCGGCCGGCCCGTGGGCCAAGGGCATCACCGGTGAGAACGTCGTGGTCGGCGTCATCGACAGCGGCATCTGGCCGGAGCATCCCAGCTTTGCCGACGACGGAAGCTATGGTCCGTCGCCGGTAGGGCCGCTGGACGACAGCCGCCCGAATTGTGAGTTTGGAAACAGCGACCACAACGCCAACGACGTGCCGTTCACCTGCAACAACAAGCTGCTCGGCGCCCGGCAGATGCTGGACACCTATCGGTTTTTCATCGGAGCGGAGCCTGACGAGTTCGACTCGGCCCGCGACGACGACGGTCACGGCACCCACACCGCCTCGACGGCGGCCGGCAACGCCGGAGTCGAAGCCAGCATGTTCGGCATCCCCCGAGGCACTGTGTCTGGTGTTGCCCCGCGCGCTCGTGTGATCGCCTACAAGGGCCTGGGCGAATTGGGTGGCTTCACCTCAGACCTGGCGGCGGCCATTGACCAGGCCGTGGCCGACGGCGTGGATGTGATCAACTACTCAGTAGGGGGCGGTGCCAGCTTGAACGGTGCCGACGAACTCGCCTACCTGTTCGCCGCCGATGCGGGTGTCTTCGTGGCCACCTCGGCCGGCAACTCCGGCCCTGGGGCCGCTACCATCGGCGGTCCGGCTTCGGTGCCCTGGCTCACCAGCGTGGGCGCCAGCTCGCAGAGCCGGGCATTCATCAGCGACGTCACGCTCAGCGGGCCTGGCACGCCGCCGACCGGCCTGTGGGGCGGCTCTGTGACCACCGGCATCGAGAATTACAACCTGGTCGACGCCGATGCTGTCGCAGGTGGCACCAATGGCGAATGTCTGAATGCCTTCCCAGCCGGCACCTTCCAGGCTAACGACGCGGTTCTGTGTAACCGGTACAACTTTGGAGTGGCCCGCACCGAACGCGTGGCCAACGTGGCCGCGGGCGGTGGTGGTGCGGTCATCTTCCAAAACGTAGCCTCAGCGCATCCGAATATGACGCCCACCGATAACCACCCCTTGCCCACCGTTCATATGCTTTACGATGTCGGGCAACCGCTCAAGGACTACCTTGTCGCTAACCCCGGCCAGGTAACCGTCAGCTTCACACAAAGCGTGGCCCGATACGCCGGCGAGGATCCGAGGGTCCAGCCCGACTTTATGGCCTCGTTCAGCTCGCGCGGCCCGGATCCGGTGGCTGAGGACATCATCAAGCCCGACGTCACCGCACCCGGCATGAGCATCCTGGCCGGCGCCAGCCCCATCCACGTGGGGTCGGCTGCGCAAGGCGAACTGTTCCAGGCCATCATGGGTACCTCCATGTCCAGCCCGCACGTGGCCGGCATCTTCGCCCTGGTCAAGCAGGCGCACCCGGATTGGAGCCCAGCCGTGGCCAAGTCCGCGCTGATGACGACCGCCTACCAGGGCGTCGTGAAGGAGGACTATGCCACTCCGGCCGACCCGTTTGATGTCGGCGCCGGGCACGTCAACCCGGGTGGCAAGGCCAACAAGGGCTCGCTCTTCGAGCCGGGCCTGGCCTACGACGCCGGCTTCTTCGAGTACCTGGGCTTCCTGTGTGACGCAGAGCCTGGGGTGTTCGCCAACCCGGCGGGAACCTGCGGCTTCCTGGAGTCGATCGGGGTTCCGACCGAGGCCCACAACCTCAACCTGCCCTCCATCGGCGTCGCCGAGGTGGCCGGAAGCGAGACGGTGGTCCGCACGGTTACCAGCGTGGCCAAGGAGAGCGGCTGGCGGGATTATAGCGTCTCGGTGGACCCCCCGCCCGGATACGAAGTGACGGTCTCGCCCTCGAGCTTCAGGCTCAAGAAGGGTGACACAGCCACCTATGAGGTGACGATCACCAACGTGAGCGCCCCGATCGGCGAGTGGCGTTTCGGCTCGCTGACCTGGCGTGACAAGACAGGGCACTTTGACGTGCGCAGCCCGATCGCCGTCCGAGCCGCTCTGTTCAACGCCCCGGCCCAGATCGATGCCAGCGGCGAGAGCGGTTCGGCCAGCTTCGACGTGAGCTTTGGTTACACAGGCAGCTATGGTGCGGCAGCCCATGGCCTGGAGCCAGCCATCGTTACCTCGGACAACGTGGTGCAAGACCCGGATCAGAACTTCGATCCGAACGACGGGTTCAGCAACCGGCATGACTTCAATCTCTCCGGCGCGGCCTTTTTCCGTATCGCCATGCCGCCCGAGTCTGTCGCCGATCCAGATGCTATAGATCTTGACATCTTTGTCTATGATCCGAACGGTGTCCAGGTAGCCTCCAGCACCAGCGGTGGTACTGATGAATTGGTAGACATTCTGTTACCTCAAGATGGAACCTGGAGTGTTTATGTTCATGGCTGGCAGACGGCCGGGCCTTCAGCAGATTACGATATGTACAGCTGGATCATCTCGGCCACGCCCGGCGGCAATCTGACCATCGACTCTGCGCCGACCTCGGCGACGCTCGGAGCAGTTGAGACGATCGACGTCAGCTGGACCGGAGCAACGGGTGGTGAATGGCACCTGGGCGCCGTCTCCCACACCGGCGACAGCGGGCTCATGGGCCTGACTCTGGTCAACGTCGACAATCGCTAGTTTATCTCACCTAGCGTCATAGAGACAACTGCCGCCCGCAGGACATCCTGCGGGCGGCAGTTCATTTTGGGCCCCTGCACTGCCAATCTGCTGGAGCTGCTAATCGATTTCCGAATCGGGCGGTGGAACAAACTCGTCGACTTTTGGGGTGACTTTGGGGACCACCTGAGAGGTCCCTTCGCACAGGAAGGGGACCTGGGCCTCGCCGCTGTGGTAGAAGTACATATCCTTATCAACGCCCAGCCGTATCAGAAGACCCTCCTGGGGCGCTTGGGCGTAGGCCATCCCTGGCTGCGGGCAGCCCAGGCTCGAGTCGGGCCAGGTGACTTCTCTCACTTCGAGTAGGTTGATTCGATCCAGCTCCACGGAGAGCCGGTTGGCCAGGTCCTGCTTGGCCTGGGCCACCATCTCACTCAGAAACGGATCTTGCGGTTCAGATATGGCGGGCTCACCGGGCGGGGTGGCCCCGCTGGTGGTACCTGACGTCTCGCCCCCCTCTTCACACAACACGACAAAGCGATCCATATCTGTGTGGTACGTGTATTGCTCCCCCCCTGCTTCCATCACCAGCAGGTAGCCGGGTGTGATGACTTGCGCGTACATCATGCCCGGCTGCGGGCAACCCAGGCTGGCATCGGACCACTCCACCGCCTCAACCGAGACGAGCTGGATGGCCCCGGGCGCCAGGCTGAGCCGTTGGGTCAAATCGTCGGCGGCCAGCTTGACGACAGCCTCAGCCTCGGGCGGGGGTGTGACCTGGGCCGGTTCGAGGGTAGGTACAGGTGTCATGGTTACCTCCTCTAACTCACGGATCTGGTCGCTCTGGCCTTGAGCCACACTGAGTTCTTCTTCACGAGGCGCAACCTCAGTTGGCGCCACAGCGCACCCAGCCACCAAGACCGCTACCAGGATTATTAGCACAACCGCTAACAACGCTTTAATTCTCATAAACCTTCACCTTATTCCCAGTCTAGTTATCATCGATCCATGCGTGATGGCATCCATTATAGGGACGTTTCCCGGTTTCAGAAAGTTCCCGGAAAACAACAAGACCTGTCAGGTTTTCCTACACCTGACAGGTCTCAACGACAATGAAAGCCCAAGGGTCTGGCACGCATCATAGCCGACGCGCCAGAATCACACGCACCTATAAGTAGGCACTCAGCCGCGCCTCCACCTCGTTGGGCAGCATGCCCACCACACACACCAGCTTATCACGCGAAGCGTGGCCGCTCAGGATTTCGATTTGGCTCTTGCGGACGCCCAAAACCTCAGCCAGAAAGCCGATTAAGGCTTCGTTGGCGGCTCCCTCAACCGGTGGAGCCGTGAGCCGGATTTTGACGGCTTCCCCCTGGCGCCCGCTGATCTCGTTCTTGCTGGCGCGGGGCACAACCCGAACCGGAAAGGCGGCGCCTCCTTCAGCACTAGAGATCTTAAACTCGATTTCGCGCTGGCACATTGCTTCACCTCGTGGAGTGCAGGAAGGGTTTCATGTATCATTATTGCCACGCGAGGCATCAGCCGCGTGGCAGGGTTATCATCACAAACCGGCCTGGAGGGCCATCACCAGAACACGCCGGATGACCTCAAGCAAGATGAGAGCTACAATCGGGCTAAAGTCCATCATTCCGAACGTCGCAAAGCGACGGATAGGTTCCAGAATAGGGTCTGTGATCTGATACAGAAAGCGGATGAGCGGATGGAATGGATCGATGCGCACGCCTGCCATGGGCAGCCACGACACGAGAACGCGCGCCAGAATAGCCAGCGCAGCCACTTGAAACACGATATTGACCGCAGTGAGTAACGCGCTACCGATCACGGCTGAGACCTCCCAGGTATCTAGATTTTTGATAGGCAGCCCAGACCGCCTTGGAGATAACCGTGCGCAAGCCACCCTTCTCCAGTTGATAGAGCGCCTCGGCCGAGGTACCTCCGGGTGAAGTCACCATGTTGCGCAATTCAACCGGGTGTCGCTGCGACGCCCGTGCAAACTCAAGAGAGCCACGCATGGTCTGCAAAACCAACTGCTCGGAAACGCGGCGCGAGAAGCCCATATGCACGCCGGCGTCGATGAGCGCCTCCATCACCAAGAAGACGTAGGCCGGGCCGGTGCCGGACAGGGCGGTGGCCATGTCCAGGTAGTCCTCGTGCTCCACATAGAGCTCTTCGCCCAGGGCAGCCAGGATGGCGCGCGCCTGTTGCCGCTGCGCCTCGGCAGTCTCTGGAGTGGCTGTCCACACCGACATGCCCATGCCTATCTGAGCGGGCGTGTTGGGCATGACGCGCACGATGGCCTGATGCTTGAGTCCCCTGGCGATGCGGCCGATGGTCGCCCCGGCCACGATGGAGAGCACCAGCGCCCGGGGCCGGATCCCCTCGCAGCAGAGCTCCTCGAGGACCTCATCCAGGAACTGCGGTTTGACTGATACTACGATGATGTCGCGCCCCTCGGCAGCGGCCGCGTTGTCTTCAGTCACCTGGATGCCATATCGTTCGGCCAGTTCAGCGCCCCGCTCGAGACGAGGCCCACTGGCCACAATATTCTGGGCGCCTCGGCCATCACGCCGCTGCCGATGAACGCGATACGTGTCTCCTTCAGCATAATCTCGATTAACCTTTACTAATGTTCGTCAGGCCAGAGTTAGAATTACAGCTCGCACGCGCGCGGGCCAAAGATAGCGCGCCCAATCCGGACCAACGTGGCCCCTTCATCAATGGCCACCTCAAAATCATCCGTCATGCCCATCGAAAGATGCCGCCACTGGACGCCGGGGAACTCCTCGGCCAACGCATCGCGCAAGGCACGCAGAGCGACGAAGACGGGGCGTGCCTGCTCCGGATCGGCGACAATCGGCGCCATAGTCATCAGCCCCTCCAGGCGCAACCGGGGGAGCTCGATGATGCGCCGTACTACGTCAAAGAAATCGGCGCGCATTCGAGGATCGTCAGCCCAGCGGGTCAACTCAAATCCGTACTTGCTGGCCTCTCCAGAGACGTTGCACTCCAGCATGACAGGCATACGTGGCTCGACCTGATCGCGCTCGGCCAGCCGGTTCAGACGCTCCGCCAGCCTGAGGCTATCCACGGAATGGATTACGTCGAAGCACGCCAATGCGTCGGCCACCTTGCGACTCTGCAGATGGCCGATCATGTGCCAGGTGGGCCGCGCGGGGGCCTCCGAATTGGCAGCCAGCCAGTCATCAAAGGCGGGGATTTTCACACATCCCTCTTCCACCCGATTTTCGCCGAACTGCCGCAGGCCAGCCTGGTAAGCGGCCTGCATCATCTCGAGTGGATAGGTCTTGGTGACACCAACTAGCGTCACCTCGGCTGGATCACGCCCGGCACGGTGCGCGGCCGCCCGGATGCGTTCCTGAACCACTCTCAGATTGGCAGAGATATCCACAGCGTCGATCACCGCCCCACCTACGCCCGATACCCAATCACGACGCCGAAGCGTCCAGTCCTCCCTCGCTCGGCCCGGTGAGAGAAAAAGTGGTCAGTACGGCAAGCGGTGCACACCCCTGACACGACCACGCGGCCCACTCCAGCCGCCACGAGTTGCTGACGATTGGCTTCCCATAGATCAAAATAAGCATAGCGCCCATTACGACGGCTGAAGAGCCGCGCACCATCATGGGTGGCTGCCCGCCAGGAAAGGGCCCCCTCCACCGCCTGGATCACATCCTCTCCCACCTGGTAACAACACGGCCCGATGGCCGGCCCAATCACGGCTACTATGTTCTGAGGCGAACACGCCAGCTGGTCGATCATCGTCTCGACCACGGCCCCGGCTACATTCTTCACCGTGCCGCGCCAGCCGGCGTGCGCCAGACCCACGACCCGCTGCGCAGGGTCGTGCAACAGAATTGGGGCACAATCAGCAAACCGCATACCCAGGTACACACCGGCATCAGCGGTGACCATGGCATCCCCCCGTCCCACGACGCGCCCACCATCCGAGGATCTCACCAGCAACACATCGGCGCTGTGTGTGAGATGGCAGGTGGCCACCCGCGCGCGGGGGACCTCCAGGGCCTGATATACGCGGTCGTGGTTGATTTCGACGGCCTCACGACTGTCGCCTACGGTGTGCCCCAGGTTGAGTGACGCATAGGGTGGGGCACTGACACCACCCAGCCGGGTGAAAACGGCATGTGTCAGAGCGGCGTCTCCATTCAACCGCTCAAACCGATAAACCGGCAGCGCGCCGGCATATTCGTAGCGAAATCCATCGCCTCGGGAAGTTTGTTTTTCTTTGGACGCTGACATGTGCATAGCTGGAACAGTTTATCACAAACGAGGGCTTCTGGCAAACATTCTGCCGCTACGCTTGCTCTCACACCCCGGTCGTGATAGAATGGATTGAATATTTAGCCCCTTGGATGGTTGATTACAGACCGAAGGCACATAGTCTGTCCCTCAAACAAGGCAGATTTCCCCAAGGAGACATTATCCTGAGGAGACGTATCCCATGGAACATAGCCAACTATCACAAATGGTCACCTGGCTAGACAAGCAGCATCAGCGCGATCGTACTGAGTTGCACCAACTCCAGCAACGGGTGGAGATATTAACCAAAGAGCGGGAGGAACAAGCCAACCACATCAGCGAGTTGGAGGCCGAGCTGACCGCTCTTCGCGCCCAAATCGACCGGGTGGCCCAGGTTGAGGGCTACTTCGAGCGCTTTAAGCACGAGATGAGCGCCCAGTTGGAGCGTAGCGAGGATCGACGCCAACAGGCAATGCGTGACAGCGACCGGGTACGCCAGGTTGAGATCGACAATGTCAGCCAAGCCATCAACGAGTTTCGCAAGGAACTCGAAAGGTTCCGTCGCTATGACGAAGAACTGGTCGCCTATCGCACCGATGTGCAGCGTCTGGGGGAGAGCGTTGCCCGGCTACAGCAGCAGCTGCTGGAAGCCATAAAAAGCCAGGACGAACGAGCCCGGGGTATCACCTACCTGGAGGAACAACGTCACCAGGATAACAAGCGCACCGCCCAACTGCAAGCTCAAACCGCCGAGCTGTTCAAAAAGATCGAAGCCCAGGTCTCCAGGATTCAACAACTGGAACAACTTCCACCTCGCCTTGGGGAATTGAAGTCGGGCATGGATCAAATACGCCAGGTACAGACCAAAGAGCTGGAAAGGGTGCAATTCCAGGAGGCACAGCGGGAACGTCAGGTGAAAGCCTGGCTCCAAGAGGCGGAGCTACATCGCCAGCGAATGGAAGAGTACGGACAGAACATGGAACGCTACGCCGAGCAGCATCATCGCATCAAGAAGGCCATGGGAGAACTGCAGGAATTCCAGGAGCAGATCCAGCGCCAACAACACGAAACGGCGGAGCTCCAGCGCCTGGCCGAGAACCGCCAGCGGTCCCAGCTCGAAGAATGGCAAGTACAGGAAGAGCGACGCTGGAAGAAACACACCATGGAATGGGACCATCAATGGAGCGAAAACGACAAAGCGCTGATTCAGCTAACCGAGCAAGTTACCCTCCTCGACAAGCAAACCCGAGACAACGGGCAGCGGCTTGAACTGTTGCTGCGCATGGCCGAAGAAGATGCCCATATGCGCGCTATGGCGGTTCGCGATTGGCAGACGCGCTTTGAAGAGATGGTAGAACAGGAGTAGCTGTGCGCGTTATCGGAACTGCCGGTCACGTCGACCACGGAAAATCAACGCTGGTCAAGGCGCTAACCGGCATCGACCCCGACCGCCTCAAAGAGGAAAAAGAGCGCGAGATGACCATCGACCTGGGCTTCGCGTGGCTCACACTACCATCGGGCGAGCAAGTGGGTGTGGTGGATGTGCCCGGACACCAAGATTTCATCAAGAATATGCTGGCCGGGGTGGGTGGCATCGAAGCAACCCTGTTCATCATCGCCGCCGACGAAAGCGTGATGCCCCAAACCCGCGAGCACCTGGCTATCCTCGATCTTATCAAAGTCCCGGCGGGCGTCATCGCCCTGACCAAGACTGACCTGGCGGAGAGCGAAGAGTGGATCGAACTGGTGGAAGCCGAGGTCATGGAAGTCGTAGAAGGCACGGTGCTGGAGGGGGCCCCTATTGTGCCCGTCTCAGCCGTCACCGGCCAGGGTCTCGAGCGTCTACTTGAGACGCTCGACCAGGTGCTGGCCGAGACTTCGCCGCGCGTCGACCGGGGCCGTCCCCGCCTTCCGGTGGACCGGGTTTTTACCGTGTCCGGTTTCGGAACAGTCGTCACCGGCACGCTGAGCGATGGAAATTTACAGGTAGGCCAGGAGGTAGTGGTTCTGCCGGCTGGCCTCAAGGCTCGCATACGCGGTCTGCAGACGCACAAACACAAAATCGAGGTGGCCGTCCCTGGCAGTCGGGTCGCCATCAATCTGACCGGTGTAAGCACGGACGACTTGAAACGGGGCAACGTGGTCACCGTCGCAGGCTGGTTGGAGCCCACGCAACTGGTAGACGTCAGGCTCGACTACCTGGCCGATGCTCCCCGCGAACTGCGGCACAACCAAGAGGTGGAGTTCTTCAGCGGTGCTGCCGAAGTGATAGCTCACGTGCGTCTTCTGGGCACGCGCAGCCTGGCCCCTGGCCAGAGTGGTTGGGTACAGCTCCGCCTGGCCGAACGAGTTCCGCTGGTCAAAGGCGACCACTTCATCATCCGCCAGCCTTCGCCTTCCCTCACGATCGGTGGCGGCGTGGTGGTCGACCCCCTGCCGCGCCGCCGGCATCGGCGCTTCCGCCCCCAAGTCATTCAGCGGCTGGAGATGCTGGCCCACGGCACGCCCGCTGACCTGCTGGTGGAGACCCTTGATCGGCGAGGGCCTATGCCAGCCCGGACGCTCATCGCCGAAGCGGCCTTGCCGTCAGAGACGGCCACGCAGGCCTTGGGCCAATTGCTACAGGAAGAGCAAGTCTTTGTGCTCTCACCTGCGTCCGTAACGCCGGGAGACAACCCGCGATTAACCGCTTCCAGCCCCACATATGTCGCGTCAGTGGCTGGATGGGCGACGTTGGCCAGCCGTCTCACGGCCGAAGTAGGAGAGTTTCACCGGGCCCAGCCTCTGCGCCAGGGAATGCCCCGTGAGGCGCTCAAGAGCCGCCTGAAGCTGGAGACGCGCCTCTTTAACGAAGCGGTGGTGCGTGCCGCTGCCGAAGGCGCATTGGTCGAAACCGCGACTATGATCCGGCTGCCCGAACACACGGTCCGTTTCAGCCCTGACCAGCAGGAGGCTGTGGAGAGCCTGTTGCGCGAGTTTCGGCGCGCTCCCTACACCACGCCCTCCTACAAAGACTCGGTGTCCGCTGTTGACGAGGGTGTGGTGCTGGCCTTGATCGAAGGGGGCCAATTGGTGCGCCTCAGCCCCGATGTGTTGCTTCTGGCCGAAACCTACGACGAGTTGGAGGCTTGGGTTAGGGAACGCATCTCCGAGCACGGAAGCGTGAACGTAGCCCAGGTACGAGACGCCTTCAATACCAGCCGCAAGTACGCCCTGGCGCTGTTGGAATATCTGGATGACCGCCGCATCACCAAACGAGTAGGGGATGACCGCGTACTACGCTGATACAGATCTCGATACAGGGCGATGAGAATATTGACAGCATGCACGAAATGGCCTATAATTCTGGGCGGTAATCGGACAAAATCACTCCGAAATAACGACCTCAGATGGGGAGGAGGGTAGAAGCCAATGGCACGTGTCCTCTGGGTAGAGAAGCAGATTGACTATGAACCGCAAGGTATCATGTCAATGTCTGCTGTGCTCAAAGAGGCGGGACACGAAGTTGGGCTCACGATCGCCGCTCAGGAAGATCCCGTGAAGTTCGCCAAAGAGTTTCGGCCGGACATCGTCGGCTACAGTGTGATGACCGGTTCGCAGCACTACTACTTTGCGCTCAACCGCCGCATCAAGCAAGCACTGGGCGACCGAGAGCCGATGTCCGTTTTTGGCGGGCCGCACCCCACGTTTTTTCCAGAGATGATCGAAGAACCCAGCGTAGATGGGGTGTGCGTTGGGGAAGGTGAAGGGCCCATCGTCGATCTGGCCGACGCATTGAGTAACGGCGGCTTTCACCCTGACCTCCCCAACTGGTGGTTCAAAGTTGATGGCGAAATCGTGAAAAACCCGGTTCGTCCTCTCATTCGCAAGCTGGGCGACCTGCCCATGCCCGACCGGGCTTTGATTTACGACAAGCACGAAGCCACCCGCATCAGCCCCATCAAGCACTTCATGGCCAGCCGGGGCTGCCCCTACAACTGCACGTATTGCTTCAATCACGCCTGGTACCAGATCTACACCCGCGAGAAGCGCGGCTACCAGCGCAGCGTCGACTCGGTCATCGAAGAAGCCTTATGGGTGAAAGAGCGTTATCCGATCGAGCAAGCCATTTTCCTCGATGACCTGTTCATCATCTTTGTCGACTGGCTGGAAGAATTTAGCGAGCGATTTCCTAAAGAGGTAGGACTACCCTTTTTCTGCAACGTGCGGGCCAATCTCATCACGCCTGAGAAGGTGGCCTTGCTCAAGCGAGGAGGGTGTAACACGGTGAGCATGGGCATCGAGTCGGGCAACGACGAGCTGCGCAACGGGCTGCTCAAACGCAAGATGCCTCGCGACACCATCGTGGAGGCCGGTCGCATGCTGGACGAGGCGGGCATTAACCTGACCGCCACCAACATCCTGGCCCTGCCTACGGCCACGTTGGAGGACGATTTCGAAACCATGCACCTGAATACCGAGGCCAGGGTCAAATACGCCCACGCTTTCCTGTTCCAACCTTACCCGGCCACAGAACTGGGCGAATTCACCGTCCAGAATGGGCTGATGGCCGGCAGTTTCGAAGACATCGGAGCCATCGCCTGGGATAGCTCCATCATCATTCGCGACGCCCAGGAGAAACTGTATATGGAGAACCTGCAACGCTGGTTCGCTCTGGGCGTGGAATTCCCCTGGCTGGAACCATTCATTCGTGTGGCAATCAAAGTGCCCCACAACTTCCTGACCGATACGGCATATTGGTGGATTCACAAGCTCTTTAAAGGCTACGCCATCACCCACCGGGTACATCCTATCAGACTCAACTTGCGTACCATCCTCAAGCAGATGGTTCACTTCTTGCGGCTGGAAGCATGAATCGGAAATGCCGGGCACCAAAGTTGTGATCCCCTGTAGATGGAATGATTCAGCTGAGCCCTACATCTGTGCCTGCCTCGGATGGAATCTCCTCCATGCGCCCTGTAGCGACAAAGGCAACTCGCTCGCAGATGTTGGTTACCCTGTCTGCTATACGCTCCACGTTGTGAGCACAGAAGAGCAAGTACATGGCTCGCG
>WOR8_10005625_pt1 | contig 12057 bp, 9 predicted proteins | sample DeeMarSeWOR38_10_FD_19890 | JGI IMG/M metagenome (IMG submission 19890) | reverse complement strand
ATTGGGTACCTGCGGCATATTCTAACTTTAAAAAAGAAGGGTGACAAGATAAAAAACAAGAACACCTGTTTAGCTCTTTTCAAAGAGTGAGAAAGACTATGTTTCAAGCCGGAAAAGTATTTGGCAGCCATATCGCACCTTGACTTTGGTCGACGGACTATATATGCTCAAATACTATAGGTGCGACGTTACCCACACAGTATAGGAGTTTTTTCTCTTTAACTATTAGAGGCTAGTTGGGTTATGAAGATTCTTCCCAGAGACCTATCTAGAAGAATGAAGGTTATCCAAAAAGAAATATATAATGGATTGTATATTTTCATAGAGATGAAAAAATATCGGTTGGCTTTATTTGTTGTAGCACAAAAAATTTTTCATATTGTCTTTAAAATTGATATTATCCCTCCACTTCCGATACAAGTGAATATAGAAGTTTCCAGTATATGCAATTTGCGCTGTCCTGTTTGTCCAACAGGGGCCGGATCCCTTAAACGTACGAAGCCTCTCATGAGTTACGAAGATTTTAAGAAAATCATTGATGAAATCAAGTGGTTTACGGGGAAGGTTTATCTGCATAATTATGGTGAGCCGTTCTTAAATAAAGATCTGCTTGAAATGATTACATATGCAAAAGATGCAGGTTTGTATGTAAAACTAAGTACAAATGGGGAATTTTTTCATTCAAGAGAATATGCAAGAACTTTTGTAAAAAGTGGTGTTGATTATTTATTTGTGTCTGTTGATGGCAAAGATCAGGAAACCCATGAAAAATACAGAATAGGCTCGGACTTTGACAAAGTGACTGAAGGTTTTAAATTTTTAACGGATGCAAAAAAAGAACTGAAGTCTTCAACTCCTATAATTGAATTGCAGTTTCTACGAACCAAAAATAATGATCACCAAAGAGATCAGATGAAAGAATTTGCAGGGCAGCTTGGAGCAAATGTCTATGCTGAAAGAATTTTCGGGGCCTGTAGCGGTGATAAAGTATTGGCAGAAAAATATATATCGGATGATCCAGAATCAACGCTGTTACGAGTTAAAGAAAGTGGCACTGTTGATTATGCAGGAGATTTTATAAACTATTGCCATTGGGTCACTGCCTTTATGGTAATAAACTCTGATGGAACTGTTTCGCCTTGCATTGAAGATCCTTTTGTTGAGCACAATATGGGAAATATTCATGAGCAATCAATTAAAGATATCTGGAAGGGCAAAAAATATAAGAAATTAAGAGAAAAAATAAAAACGAACAGAAAAAACATCACCGTGTGTAATTCCTGCTCACATGCAAAAACAGAAAGCTGTCTCTGGAAAACAGAAGATATTATTAGCCATTAACTCAGATTGATTCTTGTTTGCTGAAAGAAATATTCCCTCCACTATCCTTACGCTTCCTGCAGATAAGCATATATCTTTTATATAATCTTTCAAGGTCATTATCTTTAGGGAGTAAATTTCACTTTATGGAGGTAACTCTCATCATAGTAAAACAATCTTTCGACTAAATTCTCGAATCGGATTTGTGGTGACTCACGGTTGCACTGAAAGCCTGTTAATTTGGTTAAAATTGACTCGGCTTCGCGGAGTTTTGCTTCATCAAATCTATTGATACCTTTGACTGACATCAATAACAACCGTGTTGCATTAAAATAGTGTTTGGTAGAATTGAAAATGGGGTTAGGTAATCTCCCATCTTTTATGTTAAAGGTGAGATAGCGGATGTAGTCATTTATCTTTAGGGTAGGTTTAGAATCGAGATACAGTTTAATTGCGAAATCCTTTATAATGCTAAATTCGTCGAATCCTAATTGCTGTTGTAATGGCTTCTCTCTCAATTCTTCAGCTAATATTATTTTTAGCAGTCTGTATGCGTCTTCACCTAGATATGCTTTGTGATTTTCAGCAGCTTCTAAATCATGTCTAAGACTATAGATATTTTTCCAAACCGCGTACCTTAGATTTTCTTTTTTTGCGAACGATAAGAGAAAAACTTGAAAAGCCTGTATCAGTGCCTTTCGCAAGAATCTCTCGTGATTTCCTGTTCCAGAGATGCCACGCAACAGAAACTTGAAAGCACGTTTCAGGTTGTTTGCTGATTCCGGAATTGATAGACGATTTAAAATTTTTTCTCCCCGCTCTTCTCCTGCTAAAATATACCCCGCAACTGTGGTAAGATTTAATCTCAGCGCGCCTTCCCACACGAAAACTAATTCCAGTGGACTCGAAAGGTTGAGTTTTGAGAGGAGAGTTTTGAGTTGCTTTGAAGTTAAAGCCCGTAAGGTCTTATACAGTGATGGTGAAATTACAAAAACGTCATAATCGCTCAATGACACTGAGCTTTCAGCTGATAGTACATATTTCCCTTCACCATAGGCAAGACTCCCTCCAAGCATGATTACACAATCAGAGATCTGGCTTTTAACTGCCTCAACAATCTTTTTTAGATCCGAAGCTACTCGATTGTTCAGAAGCTCGTTTTTTTGCAGGAAATAATTTCTATCGCAGAGGTTTGGCAGATCATTTTTCATCAAAATATTCTACAGGTATTTGAAAAAATATATGAGTAACGTTCCGACCCCCCATTTTTGGTGTTTGGTGCTGGGATAGTGCGCGAGTGGGTATTGACCCTGAGTCTGAAAAAAGTGCACTTCAATCCCTTGAACTTCACACGCCATTCATTAGCGGATCAAGTGGTGGTACACTCAGCTGCATTTTATCACCTCTTAACAGAAAAGAACTAATAATACACTTTACCACCAGATAAAGGGGAAATGCAAGAAAAGGTTTTCAGGGCATTTGGGGATGGCTTAGGCAGGGGTTTTGCAAATAATTGTATCTGCTGATCAGTATGGACACGCCCATGATAGACGAGTTTTTTATCCACAGGATAATCCCGCCAGCCCTGCTCCACGATTTACAACTCTTTTCTTCTTCTGTAACCGATACCTTAAAGCCTTGCTCTTATCATCTTGTATTTGATTTGATAGAGATAGTTATAGCCGTGTCTTTCAATCAGCTTATTTTTGGTTTTTTTCAATACTAAAGAATCAACATATGCCATCGCTTCAGGGTAATCTATGACAATATAGGTATCCCGCAATGTTACTGGAAAGCTGGGAATTCGATGCTGTGCAATATCAAGAAACATCCTGTTTGAGAGAAATGAAAGTATTGGGGCCTGCCACCAGCCGTAGCCGAAAATTTTTGCCTTTTGAGGGAGCATCTCAATGGTTTTGGCAATTCCTTCGGCATCAAGCTTCTCCTGAGTTGGTTTAAATAAAAATGTAATATGCTTACTATAGGTAATACCCTGAAACAACATACCAAGCACTAACACCGTCAATACAATGCCTCCGGCAATCTTCTTCGAAGAATGTAGATTATGCCTAGTCGACAAAAACTTCCATAAAAAATAAAGGGAGATTACAAAAGCAATTTCCTGCAGGATATAACCGTTGATTATTCTTCTGGGCCATGCCCTTGCGGTTGGTGTCATACATAGCCACCAGGCCATATACGTCATAGCTGTTCCATATACTATGGCCAAAGACATGTTTATCTGATTTCTTCTTTTTTTTATACAATGATATAAAAAGTCACTTATAAAGATAAGGTGAGGGATGCAGAGAAAGCAGAGCATGACCACTGTATTCATATTGAAGAATTTACAAAATTCTCTCGTATGTATCTGCATCTTCCTGTATAAATTTGCGGAATCCTCGTATCTTTTCACTACCCCCACGTGAGTCATTATTGAGAAGGATTGTTTTTTCCACCATCCCGGATAAGCATCAGCGCCGAGTTGTATTAGCTTGTAACCTTCAAACGCCAGGATAGGCAGGATAAACCCGATGAGCATAAGCACATAGTGCTTCATTTTCAATTTGTGGATAAACAATAGATCGATCATAAAAAAAAGCAGGATTGAAGGCAGTGCGATGAGCATTACGGTCTTTGTTAAATAAGACAACCCGTATAGAATGCCCGTAAAAAATGATAAAAATATTCTGGACCCATCAGGTTTTTTTTCCAGCTTGTAAAGTAGTACCAGGCTTGTTAAAAAATAGAACAATGCCGGGATTTCACCATAAATGTGGTGCCCATATAGCAACAGGCATGGTGTCGGCAGAAAAAGTAGGAGGCAGAGTAATGCAAAAAATCTATTAGCATTCAAAGCAATTAAATAGTATATGACGACAGCCGTCAGTATCAGATACATACTGTTTACCAGTTGAGCGCCAAATGAGGACTTTCCGAAAACGAGGAACATAACGTATATGGGAAACAAAAGGGGAGGACCTGATTGGATGCTATGATCAAAATCTACGATTGAGTTATAGCGTGTAGCATATCTGCCGAACCTGATAAGGTTCTCCGGCACCTGTAAATTAATCGCACCGTCAAAAGAAGGCAGTGTAAAATATGCCTCCTGAATACTTCGAAGTGCAATAATTAAAATAACAAAGATAACTGCAACCGAACAAATGGCATTGCCTTTCTTATTTATAAATTCAATCCAATTAATTAGAGCCCTTCTTAAATGACTCCCCCTATAACCAGAAGGCCCGATAACCGGTACACTCATTTAATAAAATCCCCAATCTTCTCTACGATTACATCCCAGGAAAACCTGTAATTCTCTTTCTTTACGTTTTCAATAATCATGTGTTCACTGCTTTTATAGAACTGCAGTACCGCCTCAGCAATTTCAGAGGAACTTCTCGGGGCAACCAGAAAACCGGTCTTTTTATCAATAACAATTTCTGACAAGGCTCCAATATTGGTAACAATAACAGGCTTGTTAAACCCGTAGGCCATTTGTACTAGCCCGCTTCCGGTAACAGCGGTATATGGTAAGACTACAATATCAGAGGCGTAAAAATAGAAAGGTGCTTCTTCATTTGGGATATATTTATCTATAATTGTCACATTGCTGCCTATTTCCAGATTTTTAATCAACTCTAGGTAAGTGTCCTTATCACTCCAAAATTCACCGGCAATGAGAAGTCGTACATTCATATTTTTTACTATTTCAGGCATTGCTTCCAATAAATAGTGTAATCCCTTATATTCTCTCACAAAACCAAAAAAAAGGATAACCTTCTCATCATCTATTTCAAGCTTTGCTTTTGCTATATTTTTGGGAATTTCATCTGAATTGAAAAATTCATAGGTAGGATGGAAGGTTTCTTTAATCGGCTTATTCCCTATAAGCTTTCTTAAATTCGCCTTTTCTTCATTGGAATGCACAATATAGTAATCACCTCTGGAAAGCACCGCCTTAGAAAGCAGAACCTTGATAAAACGAGCTTCATGTTCTACTACATTGTGACAGATAAAAAGAATCTTTGTTTTTGAGAATATTTTTAAAAAGAAAATTATAGTTAAAAATTGGGGAGTCCAGAAAATTACCCACCAGGGAATAATTGTCATGTCAGGATTATGCTTTATGATTTTCAGGGCAACTAGTACCCAACTAAAAGGGTTGAGTGAATCTAACATTGGAGTGATAGTGTCATCTTTTAAAATAAAATCGCTGCAATCTTTATCAGTTTTACCGGGGAAGAGGAATGCTGGATATTGTCTTGTGAATGAATAGAAAACAATCTCATGTTTCTTTTTAAGGCTTTTATACAACAAGGTTGTATAATGAGCTATCCCTCCTCTAAAAGGATATGAAGGCCCTATTAAACATATTTTCATGCTTGCCCACTCTCGATATCTTTGAACATCTCTCCTCTCACACCTTCAGCAAATGACCATGATGAGCACAGACTAGAACACCTTATGTATCTGCTTACAATAATCCTTGAACTAATGTTAATCCATGTAAAAACTTCATAAGGAAAAACAAAGCAGGATGCTCCTAATATAATACAATTAAAAAAGACTATACAAGTATTTTTGATAATAGTAACTACTCTTTGACATTTCCTGACAGATTTGATTAAATGGTATTACTGGTTAGATAGGTTATGTGAGTTTCAAACCCGAGAGCCTGCTACCCGCTTAAAAAAGACCCTTGGGACCTTCTCCAGAATAGTTGATACTTGCAAAGGAAGATACATGGGAAAAAGAAATTATCACATGCTTACCAAGAGGACATATGCACAAGAATGGATAGTAGTAATGGGATTTGTGGCAGTAACTTTATTGAGAACATCCCTTGTCTTTGCTGGCTCCTGCAATGCTGATATTAACAGGGATGGGAAGGTTGATACTGAAGACCTGGAGATAATGCAAAAAGAACTGGATAGGGATAACTGCTTTACGGTAAACTGTTACGCTGACCTCAACGGTGACGGGAGGGTGGATGGCAATGATGGAGAAGTATTGATAGCGGAATTTGGCAAAGAGGATTGTTTCTTTGGCACAGGAGATATGTTTGGCGAGCAAACAGACCTGTCTCAAGCTGAAGAGGAACCGGCATTTGATAGTGCTCAAGTGGAGGACGCGGAAGAAGGGCGTGGGCTAACAGAGACCAGATTTATAGATCATGGAGATGGTACCGTAACTGATCCGGAGACGGGTTTAATGTGGACGAAGAATGCGAACATCTATGGAGATACTCTTCTCTTCCATCAGGCACTTGAATATATAGAGGGGATGAATGGGGGGCGCCATGCAAACTTTGGCTACACTGACTGGAGGCTTCCTTCATTAAGCGAACTGGAGAGCCTTATTGACTATACACGGCTTACGAGAAAGGGGCATACATTGCCCTCGGGTCATCCGTTTGACCATGTCAAGTCATTTAATTTCAACGACAAATTATCCTATATCGGTACTAGTAACCATTCCTGGTTTATTTCTTTGTATTGTATGCTGGTGGGTCATAATGTTAATTCCTGCTATGGGTATGTGTGGCCGGTACGAGGAGGGCAATAGAACCGGTTTTCCCAACCTTCTAAAAGACGACTACCTGTTTAATTTTATGACATTCCCACTCTCATCCCAGTAGTTCCACTTACCAATTCTTTTACCTTCTTTAAACTCTCCTTCTGCCTGCTTCTGGCCGTTCCTGTGCCAGTAGACCCACGTGCCCGTTTCCCGCCCTTCTTCATATTCACCCTCAAAATATTTTTCTCCGTTGCTATGCCAATAGACCCATTTCCCGGAATTTTTATCCTCTTTAAAACCCCCGTCCCAAACCTTTTGGCCATTCTCAAGCCACTGAGTACATCTTCCATTTTTCTGATCAGCCTTAAATGAACACTCGGATTTTTTTTGTCCATTTGCATACCAATCGGTATGAATCCCTTCCTTCACACCATTCGTGAATGCCCCATCAGATTTTTTCTTCCCGCTCTCATACCAGGTAGTATGGATACCTTCCTTCTTATTGTTTTTGAATATTCCCTCTTGTTGTTTCTGCCCGCTCTCGTACCAGGAGATATAGTCGCCGTATTTGACGTACGTACCTTCTGCGTCTTTACGCACCCCATATTTTTCCTTGAGTTTACCACTGTCATACCGTGTCTCTAATTTCCGTGTACATCCCAAAAAACACACACAGGCGATAAGGCATCCCACGCCTGCATTTTTAAAACTTACCAGTGGCATCACTTTTCCACGCTCACTAACAACGGTCATTGTTTCGTCCCTCCAGAGAGCAAAAGATTGAAATGAATTTCCCCCCCTGTATATCTTTACGCGTGAAGGTTAGAATAAATTTGCATAAAAATCAACTTGAATTTACCGGCAGGTGCCGAGAAAGCCCCGCCTTGTAGGGGGGGGATGAATCGGCACAATTGAAAAATAATAAAACTTAAGTTCCGGGATGCCCCGCGCTGTGCGCGGGGAGCATCACTCCGCGCCCCATTTCTTTTCTGCAAGAGGATGATTGTTATTCTGTTTAATAATTGAGAATACTTTCACAGAAGGTTATCGCAAAAAAATACCCCACTGTGTTATCATTGTCGGAAAAAAGCTTATAAAACTTAAGGAGTTTTGGACAATTACGCAGCCACTCCTCTGCTCAGCCAGCGGCTGGTTTCCAGCACATAGTATCCCTATACGCTTCTCATGTCTTTCCCCGGGCAGACTGATGAGATGCATGCAGCACAACAGTGATTCCTCCTCTCTGTGGTGAAACTCTTTTCCACGGGGAAAAATCAGCTTGAATTAACCATGCAATAATTATATATAAATTTTTTATCCGCACAAAACAGTACTGACTCGAAGCTATACCAGGGGATAGCCCCATGAAGCAGCTCGCCTATCTGAAAATGTTTCTCGTCATCATCGTTGTGGCCTTTGTTGTTCACGTCCTGTATTTTAACTGCTTTGTTTCGGATGATGCCTACATATCATTTAGATATGCAAAAAATCTTATCAATGGTCATGGATTAGTCTGGAATGTGGGCGAGAAGCCTGTGGAGGGGTACACCAATTTTCTCTGGGTAATCATTATAAGCATATTCATGCAACTGTCCTTTGAACCCGCACCCGTCGCAAAGGTCCTCGGTACATTCTTCGGGCTTGTCACTATGTGCCTTGCCTACCTGTTCCCTGGTTGTATCCTCCAGCGCAAAACCCTTTTAAATCTCATTGCGCCTGCTATTCTCGCGTGCTGTGGGCCCTTTGCCGCCTGGAGCACAGGCGGGTTAGAAACGCACATGTTCACCGCTTTGATCCTGGCGGGAGCACTTGTGTATCTTTATGAACTGCACCATGAGGAAATCAGCCCCCTGTCATCAGCTATACTGTTTTCCCTGGCAAGTCTTACCCGGCCCGAAGGTCTGCTGATATTCGGGCTGACATGCCTGCATCGTTTTTTCCACCTGATTGCATCAAAAAAGAACCCTTTTTGCCTGAAGACGTTCATCTGGTTGTGCACCTTCCTCACCATCTATGGTCTCTATTTTTACTGGAGATTCACCTATTACGGTTACCTCTTTCCCAACACCTTTTATGCAAAGACAGGAGGCGGGATAGACCAGTTCTGGAGTGGATGGACATACCTTAAACTCTTTTTCGTGGATAATACATGGCCATTCGCAATCATCCTGAGCCTATTCATCTTCTTAAAACCACTGCGATCCCCCCTCATCTATTTATTCCTGATCACCATCTCATATTCAGCCTATATAGTGGCTGTCGGTGGTGACTTTTTCCCTCTTTTCAGATTTTTTGTTCCCCTGGTGCCTTTCATGGCCATCCTCACTCAGGAGGGATTACTGCACCTCTACCAGTGGCTGTTGCAGTTAAGCTATCCCCGCTGGGTCAAACTATCCGCTATCACCTTTTGTCTTTTTGTTTTTATGCTTACCCTGACCCAGGGATTCATATCTTCTTTTAATCAACGAGGACAACTTCTTCGGGGAAGAAAAGGATCAACCCTGCGGGGCATCACCCGGGGCAAATGGCTTCGTCAGCATGCATCTCCCGATGATAGCCTTGCTGCTCTGGCCATTGGAGCGATTTCCTATTACTCTGAGCTTAAGAGCATCGACCGGTTAGGCATAACAGATACACACGTAGCACATGTAAAGATGCGTCGAACAGGTGACACAATGCCAGGCCACAATAAACGGGACCTGGGCTACATTGTATCCAGAAAACCCACCTATATTTTTGGCCCATTGATATATAGAAAGTTTAAACCACGTGCCAGCACAGTTAGTAAAATTTACCAGCTCTATGAGCCGTTTTACATAGAATTTGACGGCGTCGAAGAAAGGGCATATAAATTGAAAGAACAAAAAAATAATCATTAGAGATATAAAAGCACTTACTCTCCTTGTATTTCCAATTCCCTCACAATCGCATCACGGCCCATCCCCCTCTCTTTCAGGAGCTCGGCTATAACCTCCCGGGTAACTTTGGTGTGACCCTTCTCCTGTGCGAGCATTTCTGTTTTGCCAACTAAAAAACTGATGGGTGCTTTAGGATTCTTTTCTACGATCTTCCGGAAAAGCGCCCGGGCCTCACCATCCCACTGCATGGCAGAAGCGGGTGCTGAAGCAGCGCTGTTTTTCATAATAAAAACAAGGGGGGTATTGCTCCTCTGAACAGTATGTATAATATCCTCTTTTCTTGGTTCCTCTTTCATTCTCCTGGTGAAACGGAAGATATAGTCAGCTATCTGAGGAGGAACATTTCTTATATTGGGGGCCTGATACACTTTGTAGCGTTTTATCCCCCAGATGTGGATGGTGTAGAGCTTGTTTTTATCCGTTGCTATATTCTCCTTGAACCAGTTGATGGCCTCGTTGTATGAGGCGCCCCAATATTCCGTATCGTATTTTGTATGGGCACCTTCCAGACCACCGACAAGAGAGTTAAAGAAAATGTACTGGTAGGGATGAAGAGAAACGATTTCCCTTCCAATGACTGCGATATTGATGAGGATAATGACAGCGATCACGAGTTTTATAAGTTTTTGTTGCAGATGTTTGAAGCATTCGATGATTGCAATAGTTCCAAGCGTTGTGATGATAGGGAGAAGGAAGAGGAAGTGCCGTAATCCGTCATAGACGACGGGGCGTATGATCGCGTACAGTGTGCTGTTTGTGACGAGCACGAGCAGGAGGAGTACGAAAATCCTGTTGTGAAACCGTTTCTTTATTACCAGTGGAGACAGGACTGCCGGTATGAGGATGATGAGCGGTGTTGCGATGGCAAACCAGGTGAGAAGATAGTGCCCTGGAAGTTTCGTCCCTTGCAACGCTTTTCCCTGGTAGATGACGGTGTGCTGCCAGGGGAAATTGGTTCGTACATTAAGGAGTTCTTGTAGGTTAGCAAGGACATTTATACCCAGATACGGCCAGGTTAAGACTGAGAAGAGGGTTGCAACAATTCCAATGAGGAGAATACTTTGCACCTCTTGTATAAAAAACTGTCCCCAGGTGATCGCCGCATCCGGCTTGTTTTCTTTTTCCAGGTAGTGGGTGTAGGTGTCAAAGAGGAATAGAACCACATACAGGGTGATTGCAGCAGCACGCACGTCCTGGGTTACGCCGAAGAGTACTCCAATGACAAGTATTTTTGTAAGTGTTTTCCTGCTTGATGCAAAAAAGTAGAGCGCTGTGCAACTGATGAAGTACATTACGGCAAAGGGTACATCTTTGGGATTTCCCGGGATATGTCCCAGAAAACGGGGAGTCAGGAACAGGAAAAGCGGTCCGAGAATAGCTATCTTTTGATCTTTATAGTAGTGATATAAGAGGGCATAGAGAAAGACAAAAATTCCCAGAGAAAATATGATATTTAAGAGGTGGTACCGCTCTATTGATTTATCCTTGTTGAGAGCAAAGAGTACCATGGGGTAAAACCCGCTATAGGAGTAGTAGTCAAGCAACCTGGTATACTTCGTATTTAAGTAGTTTTTATACGAGGAGTATGTATCCGGTACGTCTTTGACATCAAGATGCCCATTCCTTTTGTTAAACTGATATGGGTTATCAATTGTTTTTTTAAATAGATGTTGATAGGAAAGCACACCCCTGTCGTAGTTTACGGTTTCATCCCAGGTCAGGCCAAAGTCCTTATAGGTTGCCAGGGCAATAGCAACATAGACTGTAATAAAGAGTATGAGTGCTATATGTTTCTTGATGAGGTTCAAGGCGTTAACGGCTTTCATGGGATCGTTTTGGAGTTTTATTTTTGCTCTCGGTTTTTTTGTCTCTGCACGCTGAAAAAAAAGCTCTGGGCAATCGAGGGCCCATTCTTCATAGATTGCAAACTCCGGGTTCCATCACCAGGGTACCAAGAGAGAACCGGGCCACATGATAAACTATACTAGAAAAATAATAGACGTGAAACAAAAATTATTTGATCTTTTCTCGTGCAGTCTATTTTTTACTGGTACACGATAGGGTACCTGTGGTAACCTGCTTTTAAGGAATGACCTCTCACTATATATCACATACGGGCTATGGACACTACAAAAGAACGCACACCATCTGACGATGAAAAGGAGATCATATCGAGTTGCCCCCACGACTGCGGGGGGAGGTGCATCCTGAAGGTACACGTTAAGGATGGGGTTATTACCCGCATTGAGAGTGACACGGGAGAAGAGCCTCAGCTCAGGGCCTGCGCACGTGGCCG
>WOR8_10005620_pt1 | contig 12060 bp, 4 predicted proteins | sample DeeMarSeWOR38_10_FD_19890 | JGI IMG/M metagenome (IMG submission 19890) | reverse complement strand
CCCGCTTGATCAGCATACAAAATCCGACGACTCTCAAGACTTGCTGAGTCTGCCCGGCATGATCATCTGCAAATTTATTTGAAAATTCAGCCAAACCCTTTAGGGTATGGGTATCATAGTCGATTCCTTTTACCAGCTGATGGCCTGAAACATAGTTGGATCTCGGCCCGACGATACCGATTTCGGGTCGCTTCTCGGCACATGAGAGCATTCGTTTAAGCCATCCGGGAGTGACGACCACATCATTATTTAATAAAAGGATGTAGTCACCGCTGGCTGCGGCAATCCCCTGATTGTTACCGCCTGCAAATCCTTTGTTTTCATTATTTTTGATAATTTTTATCCTGACATCCGTATGTTTCCTCAGAACTTCAGATTCCAGATATGCAACTGTACCATCCGTGGATCCATTATCGACGATAATGAGTTCGTAAGGTTTTTGTGTATTTTGAAATATGCTTTCGATACACGCTTTTGTGTATCGAAGCTGATTGAAAGTGAGAATGATTATCGAAGTCAGCGAAGATTCTGCCTGCCAGTCCTGGGCCCATATTTTCTGGAATTCATTTAATATTTCTTTTACATTAGGGATTCGATTGATTTCATCCTGATATTTGTCATAAATTCTCTGTCGGTTTTTCTTGAATTCAGCGCCCAGCATAGATGTCATCGTTGTCCCGTCGCTGCGCCAATTGACTTGAACTGTCGGCTTAGGGATATGCTTGAAACGAGTGAATGATGAAAGTCTAATCCAGAACTCCCAGTCTTCAAGCGTACTCAGGGTTTCATCAAAAAGCCCGGCTTTCAAAGCAAGACTTTTTTCGAAGACAAAACAGTTAACCGGTGATAGGTTACTCACCAACAGTTTATTTCGATCAAAGTCTATAGAATAAGGAACATTTTTCTTGATTAAGCGATAATTATCCCCACACCTTTCATAGGTCGCACGAACAGCATCCGTGTAAATAACCGGAATTTCTTTGCTCAACATATCCACCGCTGTTTGGAGATGTTCAGGATAAAAAATGTCATCGTCGTCGAGCAGCGCGATGTATTGGCCTGAAGCATTTCGAATGCCTGTGTTCCTTGCAGCCGCAAGCCCCTTATTTTTTGTATGCGATATATATTTAATCCGGGGATCTTTAAAATTATCAACCCGTCTGGAGACATCCAGGCCTCCGTCATTTACGACGATAATTTCAAAATTTTGATAGCTTTGCGCTAAAATACTTTTTACAGATTCCAATAGCATTTGAGGTCGGTTATATGTGGGAACTATTACGGAAATATTTGGGCCGCTTTCTTCAAAAAGCCGTCCCTCTTCTGCGGCATAAAGATCTGGAGCGGCTTCATTGTCCAGAAGTTGTTGATTATTGGCTGAAATTATTTTATTTAGATTTTCAATTAACTCTTTAGCATTCTCCTTTTGTGGGTTTATTCTAAGCGCTTCTTTGAATGCCCGGATTGATTTCTTAAAATCGCCTGCCTGAAAATAGGCTGATCCCAGTGCACTATAACAGTCATCGGCCTTATTAATTTCCAGACATTTTTCATAAAATTCGATCGCTTCTTTATAGCCTTTCAATTGATAAAAGGAATTTCCAAGAACAAAGTAGGCCGTTTCCAGGCTTTTCTTTTCATCGTTCCAGTTGAGCTGCGGAAAAAGCGTTTGAAGTGAATGGGTTTTTAAAAGACTTTTCTTTATTTCAATGTCAAAAGAAGTATCAAATTGAACGGAACCGGAGGACATATTGGCATCGTGCCACCTCCACTTACACACAAAAGCACCGACGTGTTTGAATTTGATCTTATTGACGACCCGGGCCCAGAACTCATAATCATGGGCCCTTTTAAAATCTAGGCTATAATCACCGTATTTTTGATAGACGCTCTTTTTAACAAGAGTACCGGGATTGGGTATCGAATTGCCAATCAGTAATCTGCTCAGAAGTGTATCATTTTGCTGATAATAATCCGGGTATTTCAGCTCTTGCCTGAAATTTCCCGATTCATCGATTATCGCCAGATCGCCATAAAATACATCAACGTCTGGAAATTTAGAAATTGCAGCGACGTAATTATCAATCACATCCGCCAATAGCATATCATCACTATCGAGCCATAAAATGTAATTGCCCCTCGCTTCCTGAATTGCTCTGTTTCTGGTATCCGGAGCACCGCTATGCTTTTTCCTGATATATCTTACATGCGGATAATTTTTCGATGAAAACAAATTCTCAGTGTCATCTGTTGAGCCATCATCGATCACTAACACTTCATATTGCTCAGAATTGTGCTCTGCTATACTATTGATTGAACTTTCTAAATATTTGGCTCTGTTGTATGTTGGAATGCAAACAGAGATTAACAGCGGTGTTTTACGCTTCTCTTTTGCATTTTCAAGAAAATCTTTTTTAAGGCCGGGAAAATCGAAAAGCGAAAAAACTTTAGATAATTGCTCTGAAACTATTTTAGTACTATTGTTTTCACTTATGAATAACCTGGACTTGATACTGAAATTCGTCCATGTGACCGGATCACTGATGATTTGTCTGCATTTCTCTGCGAATTCATCCGGGTTATCGGCGATAAAACAATGTTCTCCATCAATAAAGTTAAACCCTTCAGCTCCGATGGAAGTTGTCACAACAGGCAATCCAACCGAAGCCGATAAACCGATCTTCCCCTTCATGCCGGCACCATATGTAAGCGGGCATACGAACACTCGATAATTGCTCAATAATTTTTCTAAATTTTCAACATGACCTAAAACTTTTACATTATTTGAATTAAACAAATGATAGTATCTTTCTGAAAAGCTACCAAAGATGTGAAATTCAATGTCTGGATGGAATATAAGAATATTGGGAAAAATCTGGTTAATAAAATGCTTGGCAGCATCTACGTTATGGTTAACGTTGAAATTGCCGAAAAAGCATAAATTCCTTCGTTGATAAAAAGAAGCTGAGACATTCTTGACATCATGAATATTGGGCACAACTTCGATCGGCGTTTGAAGATTCAAAGAACTTTTAATATCATCTCTTTCTGATTCGGTAACAACTATTACTTTATCGGCAATTTCGTATATCTCTCTTTCACATAACAAAAATTCGTTCGCCAATTTCAGATCATTTTTATCTATACTTATTTTGTATTTTCTTAAGTATTTTTTGTAATGAAAATCCATGGTATCTACAATCAGCTTGGATGGCAGATTTCCCTTAATATAATGACCCAGTTTCGATAAAAATTTTATTTGGCCGGTGGTCCATAAATTCGTCATCCAGACATAATCAGGATGGGATGAATTCAATAAATCAACATACTTTGTGATATCTGGCTGAGAAAAGATAAATTCAATATTTCCATTTGACCGGCTTTTATATTTTTGCTCATTAGAAAATTTATTAAAATAAACATAAGTGATTTTGAATTTATTTTTCAGTAAGATATCAATGACTTTTTGGATTCGATCGGCTGAGGAGCAGATATCAAAAATCGGGAGGTAATCACTTATGATCAAAATTGACTTAGGATCTGAATCAAACTTAGTAACCCTCGATGAATCCTGGATGTTTTTTGATCTTTCGTCCAGTTCTTTGGGAATAGTGACCTGGAACAATTTATTATTAAATGCACTTTCATGGCGGTTGGATGCGCCTTCAAAAAATCCATGTCTTTTCATCACCAAAGCGGTTTCTTCATGCATTTTTTTTCTGATGCTTTGAGTTTTTGCAGTGTTATGTATAGTGGCATTGGCGATAATTCCATTTACCTTCTCAAACTTTCCCTGTTTCGTAATTTTTAGCCACAAATCCAGGTCCAAAGCGCAGTCAAGATCTCGATCAAGTCCGCCAACCTCATTTACTTTGAGGCGATTCAAAAAACAGGCCGGTTGATAAAATTGATTCCCGGACCAATTTTGTCCTATATTTTCCCTGCTGATGTGATTCGGATAAATCACATTGATAGTCGCCCCGGCTTTAGTTACCCTTTTGCACGCACCGACCCACCCGGAAGCAAATGATTCTTCAAGATATTTTTTCGCAATCTTAAATAACCCATTGGGTTCAAGGTAGTCATCCGCATTCAACCAATTAAAGATTTGCCCGGTCGTGATCGCTAAACCTTTATTTATTGCATCTGACTGCCCCCTGTCCTTTTCGCTTACCCAATAATCAATATTTTTTTGATATTTTTTAATGATATCAACACTTCTGTCAGAACTATCACCATCGATGATAATATACTCTAGATTAGGATACTCTTGATTTATTACCGAGAGGATACATTTTTCAAGGAAATCGCCCTGATTAAAGCTTGGGGTAACGATTGTTATTCGGGGATATTCAATTTGTAAAGACATGATTTATTTTCTACACTTTCCTAAATTTACCCGGTTGTTTGATATGGATTACAAATATTTGAATTCAAATATACACAGCCTGCTTGTGGCCAGATTGACCTAATAAATGCTATTTTGCATAACCAGAATACACCTGTGGTTGTTCTTTATTCATTAGATGGATCAATTTATCGTAATGGTATTTTGCTTCGGCATTATCCGGATCAATCTTCAATATCTCGGAGAAAAAATGTTTTGCATCATCATATCTTCCTAAATCGCTACAAATCTTTCCTATGGCATTTAAAGTTTCCATTTCATCGGGTTGCGTGGCCAAAATATTTAAATAAATTTCAAGAGCTTCTTCGTTTCGACCTAACCTGTAATAGCAAAAGTCTGCCAGATTTTTCTTGTATATTATATTTTCCGGGTTAATCTTTAGAGCCTCTCTAAAATGAAACAACGCTTCTTCATTGCAGTCCATTCTGCAGAATAAAATTGCTATGTTGTTATGAGCTTTGTCGTTCTTCGGATTTTTTCTAATTTCAGCTTTGCATTTTTCTATAATAGCCAATTCGTGATTTCCGCCGATCGTGGTTATTTCACCATTATCATTTTGATATGGGATATTACGATTATTTAACGGTTCTTCTATGATCAGCTCTTTTTTATCAAGTTTGGCCATCGTTTCATCATAGGAATAACCAAGTTCGGCTATCAGTTCTGGCCCTAATTCTTTAAGATATTTCTTGCCAAAGTCACACAGATTTGGCTCCGAAAGGTTTTCAATCCACTTTTCAACATAATCCGTTACGGCTGCTTTGTGTTTAAAAACGCCGACCTGGTCCCCATATCTCCCGATAAGTGGCTTACTCGATCCGTATTCAAGTATCCCGCGCTGATACGGGATATTAATTTTTCCGCAGAGCCTGTGAACAACCTTATCAGGATTGCTTACAAGCTCTTCATACTTTACACAGATTGCACTGCTTTTTAATGCGCGTATGCCTTGAACGATTAACCCGGGTCCTTTTATAATGTCCGCCCAATTTGAACTGGAAATTAATTCCTGCGGATTATTATTAAACCACGTTTTGAGAACAGATGATAATACCGCCATCGGATTTCTAAGCAACACAATGAATTTCGCTTCAGGGAAAATTCGATATAATTCTTCAATGATATAATAATATCTAGGTGTTTTATCTAAAAAAAATGTCTTGCTGGTTAATTCAGTCATTCGATTATAAAGGGTTGCAGAGAACCTGCGTAAAGCAAGGTAATATAGATCTTGACCTTCCGGGATTTGGTTTAAAAAATCATCTAGTGCATTGCGTGCCAGGGAGGAATCGTATTCTGCATTGCACCCATTTTTCTTCAAAGCATAAACAGGGTGGAGCATTATCCAGGGTTCGGCAATGGAATGGATTTGTGCATGTCCTGATAAAATTCGCTGTAGAAGTGTTGACCCTGCCCTGGGTTGTGAAATGATGAAAATTAAATTGTTTCCCAAATATTCTTCTTCCATTTTTTTTACCTTAATTTGCTCTTTTGCTCTTGATACTTCGATAGATTTATCCTTCGTTTGATATCCTAAGACATTGAGCAAATCACCAGCTATTGTATTAAACGCTTTTATATGATTTTCGTTAAAACTTTCCCGCCAGGCTCCAATTTTACCCTTTCTAAACGTAACTGTACCTCCAAATACATTATTCGTAATTTTATCTATTTCAGATTCAGCTAAGTGGAAGCCCAGATGGTCTGATATATTTCGAATCTCATCTTTTTGATCTTTTTGCCTTCCTCCCCCTTTCCGCCCGACAAGCTTCTCGAAATATGTTGTATAAGTGAACGGTTGTTCAGACCATTGCAGAACACTTCTAACTCTTTGATTAATATCCGGCATCCTTAAATTGCCTTCCACGCCTTTAATAGATGCCATTATTTGTTCGTCAGAATTAAGGGTTTGATAATATGTAAAAAGAGGATGCGCTGGTGAAGAACGTACATATTTTGCATGAGAAACCACCACGTCTCTTGGATCACGCAGAATGAGCAACATCTTAAATCGCAAAGACTGCAACAGTTGAGCTAAACTCGGAGAAAACGGCAAATGCGCGGTGGCAAAGGTTTGTGGTTCTAAAGATTGCAATGCATTTTTTATTAGATCAATATTAGCTTCGGTTGGAAAATCAACTCCGATTTTTACTGAATCATTTTGATCATTGTAATAATGATTGAATTGATCGATGTTCGAAAATCCTAAATGAAAGGCTTCTTGTGAAAATCCCGATAATAATTGCAGCACTTTGGCAGCCATATTTGTTCCGGATTTGGGCAAACTATTTATTAAAACAGGGCCCGGAGATTCTAAAACTGCACTGAAATTTGGAAATTCGATTGTTTCATATTCAATTTGAGACAAATCGGCCAATTTATCTAAAAGTGTTCTAATGTTTCTTTTGACATATACGATTTCATTTTTTGGACGTGTCTTTAACAGATGCATATTTTTTCTGACGACGTAGTTTGCAGATTTGAAAAGATCATTAGCTTTGGTTCTATGTATTCCTTTATCGTGATTTCGATACTCCACCAATGCATGTCCTGAGTATGCAACTTTGTATTTTGCGGTTAATCTGATTTTTTTATCCCAATCAGTATGGATCAAATTATCATCCAGATCTTTATATCCAATTTCTTTTAAGACATCATAATACATCAACTGGTTTCGGAATACGTTACGATTTGTCTTGAAAAACCTTTTTGCAAAAGTTTTAATAAAGACATCGCCGGAAGGTGGGCATTCGCCATTACCATCATACCAAACGCCGATTTTTTCACCTAATTCATTGATTATAAATACATTTGAATAAGCCAGTTTTGCTTCAGGATACTTTTTAAGCGCTTCCCATTCAAATTCTAATTTTTGGGGCAACCAACGATCATCACCATCAATTGAGCTTAATAACTCACCTTTGACTTGATCCTTGCGTAATATTCCGCACTGTTTCATTCCAATATTTTTTGATGTTTGAAATGCGCGGATAAAATCCGGATATTGTTTTTGATATTTCTGAATTATTTCCCACGAATTATCGTCAGAACAATCATCCGAGATAATAATTTCGTAGGGTTGCAATGTTTGAGCTAAAACACTTTCAATCGCTTCTGCAATATATTTCGCAAAATTGTAGCAACCCATGTCAACACTGATTTTCGGATATTTGTCAGCAGTGTTTTCGATCGAATTTTTCATAAAATTGAAACCAATGCCTTGATCATTTAAGAAATTTTAAGTATTAATTTTTTGTTTTTTTAAACGCTAATTTGTTCACCAGAAATTTCTTGATAGGCTTCAATTATTTTTACTACATCCTTATGGCTAATCCTAATACGATTAGCAGAATCGAATTTGTTCGGTCCTGCGTATTTCCAGTTTGCTTTATAACCTTGTTCTTCATATTTTGATTTTATTTTTATAAATATTTTTTTGGGGTTTTCACAAAACTTTTCATAATCAACGTTTAAGTATTTTTTTTTCTCAATTCGTGCCAACCCCTCTTCAATTGCTTTATTTTTAAAATAAACTTGCCCGGCTACCTGTTTAATAGGGTTCAACTTAATCAATTTTTTAAATTGCTTAGGTCTTATTGAGTACCATTTATTTAGATCGCCAAAGAACTTCAGTCTTGATTCAATTAAGGACTGGATATTATAAAAAGGGTGCCTTTTTAAGTTTAAAAAAACTACTTTCCCGAAGATCGAATCTAACAAGTGCAGATTTTGTTCTAAAATCATGCCCTTCATTGCAAAAGGCTTTTTAAAGACATTTTCAAGACCCGCTATTTCAGAAAGCAATCTTTTTTTATTTACCTTTTTTTCCTCATTTTTTGTTAAATACCTCGGTACTTTATTAGGTATGAATCTTCTCCAAAAATACCAAAAATCATTCGGTTCTAAGACTCCTTTCGTTTTCCCTAAATTTGATTTGAAACAAAAATTATTTCCAAAATTATTTATTTCATCTCTAAAATTATAATCCGGGTTTGTTAACATAAGTTGTATTTTTGCCCCGATATAAGGTGCCGCATAAAATCGAGATAACAAATTTGTTGGATAAGCAAAAATATTTAAGCTTGCTATCCATTGCATCATAAGGGTCGATCCGGTTCTCGGGCCTCCTACTACCAATAAAACAGGGTATTTAGGTTTTTTATATTTTTTAATAACTTTCTTTTCGACACCAATTAACAGCGAATTGATTTCATAAAGCAATTTTTCTAAATTCGTATTTCGCTTAAATTCAGGCTGTCTACCTTTAATCATTTTAGATAATTCTCCTAAAATAATCTGATAAAATTATTTTTATAGCTAAATCAAAATTTATTATAATATTATTTTATTAATAATTAATTGCATTAAGGTTTTATTAAATCGTAGGCATCTAACAATTTTCTGACATCTGAGACCGAATTAAACATCATGACATCGATAATAGACAGTGATGAATTGAATTTATCGCAAAATTGATTGTAACGAATATTTTTTGATTTAAGAAAACTTAAATTCAACCCTTTAGATCGAAAAAATTGCTTGGAGTATAAATTAAATCCTCCAGAAAGATTTAAATACTCATTAATATTTTCCTTAATGCAAATATCAAGAATTCTATTTTGAGCTTTAAGTTGATAATTATTATACTCCGAAGAAGATTCCACTAAAATTACTTCTATTTTTAAATAATTTGCAACAGAGTGGCATGCCTGCACATTCCAATCACGCAAAAATGCACTTTTTATATTTACAACATCGCTTACTATTGAAAAAATGCTATCAAAAAAAGGTTTTTTTTTGTAAGCGAATTCAAGTGTTTTCAAGAACTTTCTTTTCCATTTTTCTGTAACAGCTAATTTTAAATCCTTAATTAGTGTATTTTGACTCGCATTTTGAAGTGGTATAGTAAATAAAAATGGTTTTTTATCTACCAAAATACGATTCCTGTTAATCCATCCCTTTTTGATAAAATTTACATCATCGTAAATTACAAATTTATTGACAGCATGCATTAATTGAAAGTAGCCAATGTAAGGAAAGAAATATGGCTGCATGATCGCTATTTTCATGATAGTATAGAGACAATTTTTTTTATTTCATTATCTTTCAAATCCGGATAAATTGGCAAACAAATCACTCGTTTGCTCGTATTTTCAGCAACCGGCAGATTCGATGCTAAAGATGAAGGTAATCCACGATAGGTAGGAAAATGACTTATTAATGGATAGAAATATCGTCGGGCGTATATATTGTTTCGTTTCAACTCATTATAAATATTATCTCTGGATCTTCCGTACTCTTGTTCGTCTATCAATATTGGAAAATATGCATAATTGTGTTTAACCATCCTTTGATCGCTAAGGAAAATCAAACCCTTTATTTTAGATAATTTTTCTCTGTAGTATAAAGTAATTAATCGGCGTTTTTTAATCATTTTATCAATATATTTTAGCTGCAATAAACCAAAGGCTGCTTGTAGTTCATTCATTTTCGCGTTAATACCTGGACCAACGACCGTAACTTCGCCCGCGAAACCGAAATTTTTAAGATAATCAATTCGCTGCTTCATTTTTTTATCGTTGCAAACTAGCGCACCACCTTCGAAAGTGGTAAAAACTTTTGTGGCATGAAAGCTCAATATCGATAAATCACCGAAATTAAGAATCGAACTACCATTAATTTTCACTGAAAAGGAATGAGCCGCATCATAAATAACTTTTAAACCATATGTATCTGCAATCTTTTGAATTGTTTTTATTTTACAAGGATTTCCGTATACATGAACTGGCAGAATGGCAGTTGTCTGTGGATTTATGGCTGCCTCTATTTTATCGGGATTCAATGTAAATGTGGCCGGTTCAATATCACAAAAAACAGGTTTAATTCCATTCCAGTGCAACGCATGAGCTGTTGCGACAAAGCTAAATGGAGTTGTTATAACTTCACCTGTTATTCGAAGGGCTTGAAGCGCGGTTATTAATGCGAGAGTGCCATTTGCAAATAATGAAATATATTTTACCCCTAAATAATTGCACAATTCATGTTCTAAGCTTTCGTGAAAGGGTCCTTTATTGGTGAGCCTCCCACGATTCCATATATCTTTCAAATAAGGGATAAATTCTTCCAGTGGAGGTAAAAAGGGGCGCGTTACGTTTATTCTATCGCTATCTGTATCGTTATCTAAAAAATAATTATTAACGATTGCACTGGTTTTCATTTTCAAGAAAGCTTCTTTTGCTTGACTGTTGGCAATATCGTTCAGCTCTGTCTCTCACCGGTTGGACAAAATGATGCTTGAAAGAATTGAACGGCATCCGGACGCATCTATAGATGTGTTTAACCCAATCCACATGGCTAATTTATTTAGAACCCGAATAAAAATTTTCTTTTAATACAGCAAAAAATATACCACTACATAACATTTTAAAATTTATTGTAATTTTAGTATAATACGGCCGAAATAACCATGATATGAAGATGAAAAGTCAATAATGTGACACCCGTGCTGAAAATTTTGCCTATTGGTTCTGTAATCTCGAACCATTTCAAAGTGGGTTGGGGCAAAAAGACAATTAGGTTTCAGATTTGCGCTGGCAGAAAATATGTTGTTGAATTAATTAATAAATAAACACCATTGATTTAGATGTTCAGCGAATATCTATCGGTTAAGATTACGATCAATATATTTATTTGAACTGCCATCATTCATCTAATTGATATAATTTCTTTATTAAATCAGGTAATTAACAAAAAGTATTGTAAAAACCCATGCATCTTCTTATGTATTGCTGAAATTCAATTTTTCAAATAATTCTAAATTATTTCAGCTATTTGAAAATATTTTTTCCCAACAAGCCCTTCTAACGCTTCGGTCGGAGACCCGAATCAGTCATTGCTGCGCACGCAAAGCCCGTATGGTGCAGAACCTCGAGTCGCCTCAAACTTCAGTAGATCAGTTCTCCAATATTGCAGCTTTGGTAAAGCAGCACATCCAAGTTCCTAACGAATCGCGCATCTTGATACCCCGCAATTTCCAGTAAATCATTTGATAAATTCATGTTCCAATTGTTTCCTGTCTTTTGCTTTCCCGCTGAAATGGAGATCATACCGAAGATTTAGCTAGTTTGGATTCCTATGGATATTGACTGAATCGCCGAAAGACGCAGACTCAGTTTATAGTAGGACGGTAAATAATACGCTAAGTTTAGACGAAATTAATCGTAATTTAAGATCGTTATGACAAATTTTTATATTGTGCACTTTGAGAAATTCGATTTTATGGCGAATAAAATATGCCTACTAATGAGCATACGTCTTTGAATAAAAGATCTAAAGATAGCTGCGCAAACGGCCGATATAAACTCTGGATAGGAGTTTGCCCTTATAGGGATTACTATGGAATCATTCGCCATCGGTTATAGAGACATATTCTCATCGACGATCCCGCAGACCGCTCAGCTGGAATCGTTGGCCAATGGTGCGCTTTCAAAAGGTATCGACCTTTATCGGCGGCAGGACTATGAGGGCGCCATCAGAGAATTCCGGCGCTCGATCGGCTTGGCGCCGAACTCAACATACTCAACCGACGCCTCCAGCTATATGGCCAACGCTTATATGGCGCTGGGAGATACGGCCGGCGCCGTAAAAGCCTA
>WOR8_10005619_pt1 | contig 12061 bp, 11 predicted proteins | sample DeeMarSeWOR38_10_FD_19890 | JGI IMG/M metagenome (IMG submission 19890) | reverse complement strand
GATGTTCCAGCATATTTTCTGGTTTTTCGGGCATCCCGAGGTCTATATCATGATCCTGCCCGCCTTCGGTATCATCTCGGCGATCATCCCGACCTTTGCCCGCAAGCCCTTGTTCGGCTACAGCTCGATGGTGTATGCGACGGCCTCGATTGCGTTCCTGTCGTTCATCGTCTGGGCGCATCACATGTTCACCGTGGGGATGCCGCTGGCCGGCGAGCTGTTTTTCATGTATGCCACGATGCTGATTGCGGTGCCTACGGGGGTAAAGGTCTTCAACTGGGTCTCCACGATGTGGAAGGGGTCGATGACCTTTGAGACCCCGATGCTGTGGGCAGTAGCCTTCGTCGTGCTGTTCACGATCGGCGGCTTCTCCGGCCTGATGCTGGCCATCACACCCGTCGACTTCCAGTACCATGATACCTACTTCGTGGTGGCTCACTTCCACTACGTGCTGGTTACCGGGGCGGTATTCGCCATCATAGCGGCAGCCTATTACTGGCTACCCAAGTGGACCGGTCACATGTATGACGAAAGGCTGGGCAAGCTGCACTTCTGGTTGTCGACGATCTCGGTGAACGTGCTGTTCTTTCCGCAGCATTTCCTGGGTCTGGCGGGTATGCCCCGGCGTATCCCGGACTATTCGGTGCAGTTTACGGGCTTCAACCAGATCTCCACCATCGGCGGTTTTGCGTTCGGTCTGTCGCAGCTGCTGTTCCTGTACATTGTCATCCAGACGATTCGTGGCGGCGCCAAGGCGACTGACCAGGTCTGGGAAGGTGCGCATGGTCTGGAGTGGACGCTCCCGTCCCCGCCGCCTTACCACACCTTTGAGACGGCCCCCAAGGTCAAGTAAGGGGCGACGAGGCGCCAGGGCCAACCTGGCGCCTCGGCGCCGGAAAACAGACCATCAATGACAGTGGTTATGCAGTCGGATAAACGGCGACGCGCCAACATTCGCCTGGCGATCCTGCTGGGAGTGGTCGCGCTGTTCATCTTCATCGCATTCATATGGTCGATCGGCGCGGGTGGCAAATGAACAGGGATAAGCCGCAGCAGGCCAACGCCCGGATGGTGCGCCGCCTGCTGTTTGTCGTGGTTGGCATGTTTGGCTTCGGCTTTGCCATGGTGCCGCTGTACAACGTGTTCTGCGAAATAACAGGACTTAACGGGAAGACAAATTCCAGTGCGGCCACTGTGCCGAACCTGAAGGTCGATGAGGACCGCACGGTGACAGTCGAGTTCCTGGCCTCGGTCAACGAGAACCTGGCCTGGGATTTTGCGTCGCAGGTCACTAAGCTGCAGGTCCATCCGGGAAAGCCGTATACCGTCAGCTATTCGGCAAGGAACCGCGCCGACCATGCCGTGGTGGGGCATGCTGTTCCCAGCGTGGCCCCAGGATCTGCCGCAGAGCACTTTAAGAAGACCGAGTGTTTCTGTTTTACCGATCAGTTGTTTCAGCCGGGCGAGCGCCGCGACATGCCGGTGACTTTTGTGATCGACCCGGACCTGCCCGAAAAGGTGGAGGTAGTGACCTTGTCCTACACCTTCTTCGATACCGGTAAGGTGGCCACGGTCGCGACCGCCCCTGGGCTGGAGGATATCGAGCCTGTGCCCGAAAAGGCCCAATGAGTCTGGCAGTACGGAATCAATAAGGAATACGACACCGAAAAGAGGAATATGGTATGACGCATGCAAACGGAGGTTATTACATTCCCCACGGCAGTCACTGGCCCATGGTCGGTTCGGTGGGGCTGATCACTATGCTGGGTGGTTTCGCGGCGGCGCTGAACGGATCGGAGTCCGCATGGACGGTCATGGCGGTCGGCTTGGCCATCATCCTGTTCATGATGTTTGGCTGGTTTGGCACGGTCATCCGGGAGAGTGAGGCCGGGACCTACAATATGCAGGTTGACCGCTCCTTCCGGTGGGGCATGAGCTGGTTCATTTTCTCCGAGGTGATGTTTTTCGCGGCGTTTTTCGGGGCGCTGTTTTATGCCCGTATCTTCTCGGTTCCGTGGCTCGGTGGTGAGGCGCTCTCGAACGCCGCAACCCACGCCCTGCTGTGGCCCGGTTTTGAAGCGACCTGGCCGACCAATGGTCCGGCAGACGCGGGGGGTGCCTTCGAGATTCTGGATCCCTGGCATATCCCGGCACTGAATACCCTGTTGCTGCTGTCCAGCGGTGTGACGGTAACCTTTGCCCACTGGGCACTCAAGCAGAACAAGCGTGGACCGCTGGTGCTGTGGATGCTCGCCACGATCGCCCTGGGTGCAACCTTCCTGGGATTCCAGGCATACGAATATGGTGAGGCCTATACCCACTACAATCTGACGCTGGAATCGGGCGTTTATGGCTCCACCTTTTTCATGCTGACCGGCTTTCACGGGCTGCACGTGACGATGGGTACCATCATGCTCACGGTAATCATGTTGCGCTGCGCCAGGGGCCATTTTACGCCGGACCGGCATTTCGCCTTCGAAGGCGTGGCCTGGTACTGGCACTTCGTTGACGTGGTCTGGCTGGGACTCTTTATCTTCGTTTACATTCTGTAACGAAAAAGCCGGGAAAAGAACAAGGCGCTGCCCCATGGCAGCGCCTTTTTTGTTACTGTTCGCGCCCTTCAATGACCGGTGTTAAGGTCATCAACACCGCAAGGGGAGCGCCCAGAGCGGGCTGAGGCCGGCATCCCGGCGACCGGAGCTGGACACAGCCGTTGCCTGCGCTGTTGGAGCCGACAGGGCGGTTTGAACGAACCCGTACGGGCTGCCGTGTTGCGTGTCGTTCTGAGAAGGGAAGCGCGGGACGCCGTGGCGGTTTCGATCTGCGCTCTGAGCAGCTTCTCGCAGCCGGGGGTTAGTTGGCGGAAACTTGCCCGGACCGCGCGGCCGAGGGCTGCGGGTAGATGCCATGGGGCTTTACCAGTCCCAAGGCGTAACCCAGCACCAGCAGCGCAAACAGCGAGACCGAGAGGGCGATCCGTACCGTGAGGGCCTTGACCGTACGGGTCGACTGGCCATGGTCCTTGACCAGAAACACGAGGCCACTGGCAAGACTGCCTACGATAGCCAGCAGGACCAGCACGATGAGTACCTTAATAATCATGGGTAATATAGCCGGATGGGTGGACGCAGCCAGTATAGCCGAGCGAACCCCCGTTCGCGACACCTGCGTCGTCAGCGCTGGCGGTATGGGCTAAACTCCGTGGCCCTATGCGAATTCCCAGCCTGAAATTCTCGCCACCCTTCTGGCCTACGGTCGGGATGCTGTGCATCTTCGTTCTTCTGGCCGGACTCGGCCTGTGGCAACTGGACCGGGCCGAGCAGAAACGCCAGTTGCTGGACCGCTATGAGCTCAAGGCAGGTACGGAGCGGATCCGCCTGGGAGGGCGGATGGAGGTAGACAGTGCGTTGCGCTATCAGCCCGCGGAGGTTCAAGGTGTCATGGATACGACCCATCAATTCCTTCTGGACAACAAGGTGGATCAGGGGCGTGTTGGCTACCATGTGCTGACACCCGTGAGAATTGCCCACAGCCGCTCGGCGGTCTTAGTCAATCGTGGCTGGGTGCCACTGGGTGCCACACGGCAGCAGCTGCCGGAGCTTCCCGCACCGGCGGGCAGCGTGGTGTTGACGGGGATCCTGGACATTCCTCCCGACAAGGTGTTCGTCCTGGGTGAGGGCGAGGACCGTGACCCCGGTTGGCCCAAAGTGCTGCAGCGAATCCGCCTGGATCTGCAGCAGACTCAGCTCGGTTACCCCTTGCTGCCGGCTGTTCTGCTGCTGGACCCTGAGCAGCCGTATGGCTTTGCCCGGGACTGGCGACCGGTTGTCTTTGGGCCGGAGCGGCACGTGGGTTATGCCTTTCAGTGGTTTTCCCTCGCTACCGCCCTGGTGATCATCTACCTGGTTCTGAATACCCGGCGTGTGGCCGGCGGGAATCCACCTGGGGGGCCACCACAGTGACAGATCGCAAATCTGGGATCGCGGGCGGACGCTGGGCGCTGCTTCTGATTTTCGTGCTGTTTCTGCTGCCGGTTGTCGCGGCCTGGATTATGAATTTCGGCTCCGGGGGCTGGAAGCCCGAGCAGACGACCAATTATGGCCAGCTCGTCACGCCGGCGCGGCCCTTGCCGGCTGTCGCGCTGGCGGGGCCTGGGGGGGATCATCTGCCGGGAGATTTTCTCAAACAGAAATGGACGCTGGTTTACCTCCACTCGGGCAGCTGCACGGACCCCTGCCAGCAGAATCTCTACAAGATGCGCCAGGTGCGCCTGGCCCAGGGCAAGAATATCGACCGTGTGCAACGCCTGCTGGTCGTGGCTGAGCGCCGCGCCGATGCGCTTGACAAGGAACTCCAGGCGGCCTGGCCGGGCCTGGTCATCGCCCAGCCTGTGGGTGAAGGCGCGGCCCAGTTTCTGGAGCAGTTCCGGTTGCGCACGGATGAGCCACACGTAGCCATGGAACGTATCTATCTTGTCGATCCGTATGGAAATCTTATGATGAGCTACGAGTCGAATGCCGAACCGGGCGGGATGCTCAAGGACCTGGAACACCTGCTCAAGTGGTCTTCCGGGGACTGAACTGTCACGTATCCGGGATACAATGGGTGAGTTCACCGATGGGAGAGCATATCGCTTTGGTAACGACAGCTGCGTATAGCCGCATGGCCCACTGGCGCGACTACCTTGCGCTGTGCAAGCTCAAGGTGGTGGCACTCATCGTGTTTACCGCCGTCGTCGGAATGTTCCTCGCGACACCGGGCATGGTGCCGCTGGGGGCGCTTGTTTTCGGGACGCTGGGCATCGGTCTCGCGGCAGCCTCAGCCGCGGCCATCAACCATGTCGTTGACTCCGAGGTCGATGCGCGTATGGCGCGGACCCGTAACCGGCCACTGCCAACCGGGCAGCTGAATTCCCGTAACAGCCTCGTGTTCGCGCTGTCTCTGGGTGCGCTGGCCATGATCATCCTGGTCGTCTTTGTGAACACCCTGACGGCGCTACTCACCTTTACCTCGCTGATCGGTTACGCGGTGATCTATACCATGTATCTGAAGCGTGCCACGCCCCAGAACATCGTGATCGGCGGCGCGGCGGGTGCGGCGCCGCCGGTCCTGGGCTGGACGGCGGTTACCGGGCAACTGGATCCGCATGCGCTCTTGTTGTTTCTGATCATCTTTACCTGGACGCCACCGCACTTCTGGGCGCTGGCGATTCATCGCCGGGCCGAATATGCGGACGTCGACATTCCCATGCTGCCGGTAACCCATGGGGTTCCCTTTACCCGTCTGCAGGTTCTGCTCTACACCATTCTGTTGCTGGTGGTCAGTGTCCTGCCCTTTGTGACCCACATGAGCGGCCTGCTGTACCTGGTCGGGGCACTGCTGCTCGGCGCCGGCTTTCTTCGCTACGCCCTGCGACTCATGTGCACCGACACCATCGCCATGAAGACCTTCGGCTATTCCATTGTCTACCTGATGGGTATCTTTGCCCTGTTGCTCGTCGATCACTATGTGCCGGCAATCCAGGCACATCTGTTCTGATTCAGTCGACTCGTGCAGCTTTGAACCGCGCGTGTGGCCGGCGGTGCACGTTCGCGACGAACTGGGGGAACCTTGAGCTCGGCCATGTCGGAACGACCAAACCAGCCGGCTGATCAGGCAAACTGTTTCCACTGCGGTCTCCCGGTTCCGCATGCCAGTCGCTATGTGGTTGATATTGATGGGGAGAGTCGGCCGATGTGTTGTCCCGGCTGCAAGGCCGTCGCCGAGGCGATTGTTAATGCCGGCTTAACGGAATTTTACCGTTACCGCACCCAGGCATCGCCCACGGCCCAGGAGCTGGTGCCCCAGGCCTTGCGGGACATGGCGCTGTTCGACCGCCCCGATCTGCAAAAAACCTTCGTCACGGTCGATCCGGAAAACCGCTGCGAGGCATCGCTCATCCTCGAGGGGATTGTGTGCGCCGCCTGCGTCTGGTTGAACGAACGTCACGTCGGCGCATTGCCCGGTGTCCTGGAGTTCCACGTCAACTACACGACCCACCGGGCGCACGTGAAGTGGGATGCAAGCCGGATTCAGCTGAGCGCCATCCTCCGCGCCATCGCCTCAATCGGTTACATTGCACACCCCTTTGATGCGAGTCGCCAGCAGGAGGTGTACCGGCGTGAACGCCACCAGGCCCTGCGGCGCATTGCCGTTGCCGGTCTGGGGATGATGCAGGTCATGATTCTCGCCGTGGCGCTCTACGCGGGGGCCTACCAGGGCATGGATGTGGATCTGCGCAACTTCCTGCGCGGCGTCAGTCTTTTTATTGCCGCCTTTGTGGTTTTCTATGCGGCGCGGCCCTTCTTTCAAAGTGCCTGGCGTGATTTGCGGCATCGGCGACTGGGGATGGACGTGCCGGTGTCGCTCGCCATCGGGGCCGCCTTTGTGGCAAGCCTCTGGGCGACGGTGCGTGGTGCCGGGGAGGTGTATTTCGACTCGGTCAGCATGTTCACTTTCTTTCTCCTGACCGGGCGGTTCCTGGAAATGGGCGCGCGGCACCGTGCCGGCCAGGCGACCGAGGAACTGGTACGCCTGTTGCCGGCAACGGCCACCCGGATCACCGGCCGGGGTGATGAGCGCGTTCCGGTCGCTGATCTGGTTCCCGGGGATCGGGTCCGCATCAAACCGGGTGAATCCGTGCCGGCCGACGGCAAGGTCGTTGAAGGGCTGAGCTCGGTCGACGAGGCCCTGCTGACCGGCGAGAGCGTGCCTCTGGCGCGGCGACCCGGCGATCAGCTCGTGGGCGGCACAGTGAATACCGAAAGCCCGCTGGTCATGGAGGTCGAGCGGGTGGGGGAGGACACTGTGCTGTCAGCCATCCAGCGCCTGCTGGATCGCGCCCAGTCGGAAAAGCCGGCGCTGGCCCAGCTTGCCGATCGCGTGGCGGGGTGGTTTGTTGTCGCGCTGCTCGTGCTGGCGGCCGCTGTTGCCTGGTACTGGTGGCAGACGGATCCGGGTCGCGCCTTTCCCATTACCTTGTCGGTGCTGGTCGTTACCTGCCCCTGCGCGCTGTCGCTGGCAACGCCGGTTGCCCTGACCGCGGCGACGGGGGCACTGGCACGCCTGGGGGTACTCACGACCCGCAGCCATGCGCTCGAAACCCTGGCCGGTGCGACGCACATCGTATTCGACAAGACCGGTACCCTCACGGAAGGCCGGCTGCGGCTAAGCGAGGTAAGGCGTCTCGGTCAGCTCACGCGCGACCAGTGTCTGACGATCGCGGCAGCATTGGAGCAAGGCTCCGAACATCCGTTGGCACAGGCCCTGACCCGCGACAGGCAGGTGTCTCGCGTGGCAACTGACCTGCGAGCCCAGCCCGGTGATGGTATCGAGGGGCGGATCCAGGGAAATTACTACCGGCTCGGTACCCGTGACTTTGTTGCCGAGTTATCCGGCAGGGCCGTGGACACCAGCCTGGCCGATGCCGATGACGGCGCGACGCGCGTGGTGCTCGGCGACAAGCGCGGTCCCCTGGCAGTCTTTGTGCTGGAAGATCAGTTGCGCGCGGGCGCCAGGGAGGCCGTCGCGGGGCTGCGTGAGCTGGGTCTGCAGGTCGAGCTCCTGAGCGGTGACGGGCCGGCGCCGGTGCAGCGGGTTGCGGAGGCCCTCGGGATCGAGGTGGCCCGGTCGCGGATGCGACCGCAGGACAAGCTCGACCATATCAGGACACTGCAGCAGCGTGGTGCGGTTGTCGCGATGGTCGGGGATGGCGTTAACGATGCCCCGGTCCTGGCAGGCGCGCAGGTGTCGCTGGCCATGGGCAGTGGCACCCAGCTGGCCGCGGCTTCGGCGGATATGACGCTGCTGTCTGAGCAGTTGCAGCCTCTGGTAATGGCCGTGCGCAAGGCGCGAAAATCCCTGACGGTGATCCGCCAGAACCTCGCCTGGGCGGTGCTGTATAATGTCATTGCCGTGCCGCTGGCGAGTCGCGGCTGGATCGCGCCCTGGATGGCGGCGATCGGGATGTCGACCAGCTCCCTCATCGTGGTATTGAATTCCCTGCGACTGCGGGACCGGTCTGGCAAGTAGTCTGAAGCCTTTGCGGTCATTGAAATTCAGCACCCGGCGCCCGGCAGTCCCACGCTAAGCCAGCGGCGAAGCCGGTTGCAGACGCCGGGTTGCGACCCCTGAACAGCTGGTGCCAGCTGTCCGTGTAATCTGCATTCGAGGCAGCACCGTCATGAACATACTTTACCTGCTGATTCCGCTCGCCCTGGTGCTGCTCGGCATCGCCATCTGGGCGTTTATGTGGGCCGTGCGCAGTGGTCAGTTCGACGATCTCGAGGGACCTGCCCACCGGATTCTGATGGATGACGACGACCCCCTCGTGCCGATGCATCCGCCGTCGGCGAACGATGAACCCGCTGGCGAGAGGCGTCGGGAAAAACCATAAAAAAACGGCCTCACAGAGGCCGTTTTCCTGTTTCATGCCAAGGGCCGGTTTCAGGCTGCCATCGTCGCCTGCAGCTTCTGCATGGCGCTCTTTTCGATCTGGCGGATACGTTCCGCCGTAACCCCGAAACGGTCGGCCAGGTCCTGCAAGGTGGTTTTTTCCTCCGCAAGCCACCGTTGCGCAAGGATGGTGCGGCTGCGCTCATCGAGCTGGTCCAGCGCCTTGTACAGCATCCGCGTGTTGTGCGCCTCCCAGTCACTGGTTTCCAGTGCCAGGGCCGGATCCAGGCGCTGGTCCTGAAGATAGGCGGCCGGGGCAAAGGACTTATGATCGTCCGCGTCATCGTCGGCGCCGGGATCGAAGGCGATATCCTGGCCGCTCAAGCGGGATTCCATCTCGCGTACGGTCTCGGGTTTGACGCCGAGATCTTCAGCCACTGCGTCCACTTCCTCGGCCGTAAACCAGCCAAGGCGCTTCTTGGAGCTGCGCAGGTTGAAAAACAGCTTGCGCTGCGCCTTGGTGGTCGCAACCTTTACAATACGCCAGTTCCGCAGGATGAATTCGTGGATTTCGGCGCGGATCCAGTGGACCGCAAACGACACCAGGCGCACCCCTACGGCCGGATCAAAACGCTTGACTGCCTTCATCAGGCCGATGTTGCCTTCCTGAATCAGATCGCCGAGCGGCAGACCGTAGCCCTGATAGCTGCGCGCGACGTGGACCACGAAGCGAAGGTGCGCCAGAATCAGGCGCCGCGCGGCGTCCAGATCATTGTCCTCTTGCAGACGGACCGCCAGCTCGTGTTCTTCCTCTGCCGTCAATATGGGTACCGTATTGACACCCTGGATATAGGCCGACAAGTCGCCCATCGGCAACGGCAGGGTAACATCCAGATTGCCGGGGACTAGAGCCTTGCTCATATCCGCGTGTCCTCCCCTCTCGTTCATACTAATCATAACCTCTTGGTTTTCCGCATTTTAGCACTCCTGAACTTAGAGTGCCAGCAGATGCAGAAGTTCCAGGGATTCCTGCCTCTCTGGTGACCCGTCCACGCCGGCGGCTAGCGGGGCTCGATGGCATTCAGGTGCCGTCCCACGGCGAGCCATGACCCCGCGAGTCCCAGGGTTGCACCCATGAGCAGCAAATTGGCGATCTGACCGAGGTCGAAGGTGCGTAACAGAAAGCTGCTCTGATACAGACCGGCGAGGTATTCCACGGGATCCGCGATCAGCCAGAAGGACAGCTCCACCAGCATCCACGCCAGTGTGGCGCCAAAGATCCCGTACCAGAGCCCGGTGTAGAGAAACGGTCGCCGGATAAAGGCATCGGTCGCGCCGATCAGCTTGGTGACCTCAATCTCGGAGCGCCGGCTCTGTATGTCCAGCCGAATGGTGTTGCCGACGATCAGCAGGACGGCAAGGCCGAGCAGTGCGCCGACTACCAGTATGCCGCGCCGACCGATTTCCATCAGCGCGGTGAAGCGTTGCACCCACTGCAGGTCGAGTTGTGCCATGTCGACCTCGGGACGGGCGTGCAATGTCTCGGCCAGTGCCTGGGCGGCGTCGGCACCGCTATAGGCTTCGCTGGGTTTGACGACCAGGACCGCCGGGAGGGGATTGTCCTCGAGGCTGTTCAGTGCCTCACCGAATCCCGACAGGGCACGGAATTCTTCCAGTGCCTCGCTGCGACGGATGTGTCTGACATCCTGAATCTGCGGCGAGTTGCGCAATTGCGCGGCAAGTGCGTCGGCTGCCTCGTCGTCGAGGGATTGTTCGAGAAACAGCGAGATCGTGGCGCTGCCGTCCCAGCCGATACTGACGCGTTCCAGGTTGTCGAGGAGAACGAGCAGGCCGGTGGGCAGCGCCAGGGCGATGCCGATAACGGCGGCGGTCATCAGGGTCGAGATCGGACTGCGGTAGAGTCGGCCCAGGCTGGATATCAGAACCTGAGCATTGCAGCGCAGGTAGGCACGCACAGACGCCGGCAGCCAGCGTTGCACCCCGGCTCGCGTCTGACCGGCCAGCCCGCCGCGCAGCCGGTTCATGACCGCGTTGCTGCGGCCCCGGGTCGCAGCTGTCAGTGCCGGAGGGTGAGAATGGGGTATGGCAGGCGCGAGATCAGATCGAGGTCGTGACTCGCGACCAGCACGGTCACCCCCACCTGATTGAATTGTTCGAACAGCGCCATGATTTCGCGCGACAGCTCCGGGTCCAGATTGCCCGTCGGCTCATCTGCGAGCAACAGAGGTGGCTTGTGTACGACCGCGCGGGCGATACCGACGCGCTGCTGTTCCCCGCCGGACAGGGTCAGGGGAAAGGCCCGCTCTTTGCCGAGCAGACTCACCTTGTCGAGTGCGGCACGCACCCGACGACCGATCTCGCGGTGACCCAGCCCGGTGATAACCAGCGGCAGGGCGACGTTGTCAAATACCGTACGGTCGAGCAGCAGATGATGGTCCTGAAAGATAATGCCGAGCTTGCGGCGCAGAAAGGGAATTCTTCGCCGCGGCAGGCGCGACAGATTTTGTCCATCGATCAGGATCTGTCCACTGCTCGGGCGCTCGATCAGGGCGATCAGCTTGAGCAGGGTGCTCTTGCCCGCCCCCGAATGGCCGGTCAGGAAGGCCATCTGGCCCCGCTCCAGATGCAGGCTGAGCGCTCTCAGGGCATCGTAGCCACCGGGATAGCGTTTGCTGACGTTGTCGAAACGGATCATGGGTACTGCCAGGCGCTCGGTGCCAGGGGAGAAAGAGAGATTCTACCGACTCCTGTGTCTGCGCCCGCGATCGGATCAGTCTTCTGCAATCTTTCCCCCTGTCGCCGGCATCTGAGTGTCGAACAGTGCGTCTACGAACTCATCCGCATCGAAAGGCCGGAGGTCCTCTATCCCCTCGCCGACCCCGATAAACCGGATGGGTATACCCAGCCGGCTGGCGATGGCGAAGATAATGCCGCCCTTGGCGGTTCCGTCGAGCTTGGTGAGCGTGATACCGGTGAGACCGACGGCTTCATGGAACTGCAGGGCCTGGTTCAGGCCGTTCTGCCCGGTTCCGGCATCCAGGACCAGCATCACCTCGTGCGGCGCCCGGCTATCGAGTTTCGCCAGCACACGCTTGATTTTCTTGAGTTCTTCCATGAGGTTTGACTGGGTATGCAAACGCCCCGCGGTATCTGCAATCAGGACGTCGGCGCCGCGCGTCCGGGCGGACTGCAGGGCGTCAAAGACCACGGAGGCGGAATCGGCTCCCTGGCGCTGGCTGATCACCGGAATGGCATTACGCTCCCCCCACACCTGCAGCTGTTCGACGGCTGCCGCACGGAAGGTGTCGCCGGCCGCAAGCATGACCCGCAGTCCCTGATCCTGGAGGCGGCGCGCCAGTTTGCCGATGGTGGTGGTCTTGCCGGCGCCGTTGATCCCGATCATCAGGATAACAAAGGGTTTCTCATCCTGGGCCAGCGACAAGGGAGCCGCGCAAGGGGCAAGAATGGCTTTCATATCGGTCTTCAGCGCCTCAGTCAGCGCTTCCGCGTCCGCCAGCTGCCGGCGGGCGACGCGCTGGGTGAGATCCTGAATGATGCGCTGCGTTGCCTCGACACCCACATCGGCTATCAGCAGCTGGGTTTCCAG
>WOR8_10005981_pt1 | contig 12065 bp, 9 predicted proteins | sample DeeMarSeWOR38_10_FD_19890 | JGI IMG/M metagenome (IMG submission 19890) | reverse complement strand
AGTAATTCGTAGATAACGAGTTTTTCTCTGGGAGGTTTTTGAAAATTATTTATTAACCAGGGATAAGGCGACATTCCTGTTTCAAATGTTGTAACAGGTAATTTTGTTTTGCCATGTGGATAGGGTTTAAGATTGGGATACGTTTGCGGATCTATAAACTGATCATTCTGAGGATCTAAAACTTTATGTGCAAAGGGATCTCCAATTCTCAGATCATTGTCACCATCTACATAGTACTGATATGCATATTCAATCCCGGGACTAATATTATTAAGTGTAATCCACCATACCACATCATCAGGCCCAGCTGCCCAGCGATTTAAAAAATATCCTGTTTCAACTTTCCAATCATTAAAGCATTAAGGTAACGGTTGTCTGATTTATAATATTTATTCCAGGTTCAATCCCTGCTGGTGGTGCTTGATTAACTAAAGGCGGATTTACAAACACTATAAAATTTGATGAGTCCGGTACACCCGCAGTATCAATACCAACAGCTAAGACATCATGCGGACCGGGAGTGTAATTACTATAACTAAATAAAAATGTTAAAGAATCTACATTCGACTGTGCAACCTGCGAATTATCAACAAACAGTATTAAAGATGAAATTTTAGTACCTATTTCAATTACTTTTACATCAATAAGCACTGATGAATCCTCTTTTACAAAAGCAGGTGATCGCAGCGGGTCAGTAAATTCAACCCTGACTTCAGGACTGCGGAAGACAAAATTTAACCCTGGTTCAAAAATTGGAATGAAAATATCAGGTCGGGTCTGTTTTGATGTATCCTCACTTCTAAATACAAATGCTAATTCAAGAATTTGTTCAGATGGATTAGTCACGCTATAAAACTCTCTTGGAAATCCAACAACTAGCTGATAAAGGTTAGCACCCAATCTTGTTAAAGCCGGTTGGTTTTGGTTGTTTCCCCAATCTCCAATAACATGTTGCCAAACTGTTCCACCTATATTTGTAATCACCCCAGTGTGCGCATAAACTGTTCCATTGTAATTTAATAACTCTTCTGCACCTGGCTGAGTTGCATCAAAAGTGATGGTAATGATATCATTTTCAGTTGGAAATTCCGGTTCTGTAACAACTATTTGCGGATGTATTGATTCAGTTATCAGAAATAAAAATGCTGTGATTACTAATTTTTTCATCATTTCCTCAAAGGTTATCAGTCTTATTTTTTACCCATAAATTGAAAAATAATATTTCGATTTCTTGGCCTGTTATCAAAATCAACAAAAATTACCTGCTGCCAGGTTCCAAGTAGCAATTTTTTATTTTTAAAGGGAACTGTTAAAGATGCACCCTGAATTGCAGCTCTAATATGAGAATGACCATTTCCATCATGCCAGGTATTATCGTGCTCATAATTAATTTCAGCAGGTGCAATCCTTTCAAAAAAATCCGGATAATCTTTCAGCAAACCAGGTTCATATTCAATTGTTGTAATTCCCCCGGTTGACCCGCCTGCAAAAATCAGAACATTTCCCTCAACCATTCCTGTTTTGTTTAGAATTTTTTCAATTTCAGCCGTTATATCAACTATATCGCAATTCCCTTTTGTGCCTATGCTGATTGAATGAGTCTCTATATCCATCGCGCCTTTTTTACAAAAATTAAAAATGAAATTTTGAATACAAAGTTACTAATTAATTCCTTTTTAACTGTCCAAAATGCGTTTGTTTTTCATTGTAAATCAGGCTTTCAAAGCTTAACTTATCAAGACATTTTTTCAACATATTTCCGGAAAATAGAATGACTTCTAAAGATTATATTAAACTTGAAGATAAGCATGGCGCACACAATTATCATCCAATTGATGTAGTAATAGACAAAGGTAAAGGTGTCTGGGTTTGGGATGTGGAAGGTAGGAAATATTTAGATTTTCTCTCCGCATATTCTGCTGTAAACCAGGGACATTGCCATCCGAAAATTGTAAATGCTTTAACTGGACAGGCACAAAAACTTACATTAACTTCACGTGCATTTTACAACAGTGTTCTCGGAGAATACGAAAAATATATTACTGAATATTTTGGATACGATAAAGTTCTGCCGATGAATACCGGAGTAGAAGGCGATGAAACTGCATTTAAATTAGCCCGCAAGTGGGCTTACTCAGTGAAAGGAATTCCGGAAAACAAAGCAAAGATAATTTTCTGCGAAGGTAATTTTCATGGCAGAACTATGATGGCGGTATCCGCATCGAACGACCCGGATTGCAGAGAAGGTTACGGTCCCTATTTACCAGGAATTGAAATGATTCCATACAATAATATCACGGCATTAAATAAAGCGCTTAAAGATCCGAATGTTGCGGCATTTTTAGTCGAGCCTATCCAAGGTGAAGCTGGTGTAGTTGTTCCGGATGAAGGATATCTTAAAGAAGCATACGATCTGTGTAAAGAGAAAAACGTGTTATTTATTGCAGATGAAGTTCAAACAGGGTTATGCAGGACCGGAAAAATGCTTGCCTGTGATTATGAAAAAGTGAGACCAGATATTCTTATTCTAGGCAAAGCACTTTCGGGTGGTGTCATACCAGTTTCGGCTGTTCTTGCAGATGATGAGATTATGCTAACAATAAAACCGGGACAGCACGGATCAACTTTCGGCGGAAATCCTTTAGCCGGAAAAGTTGCGATTGCTGCACTAAAGGTACTTAAAGAAGAAAATCTTGCGGATAATGCTGAAAAGCTGGGTGACTATTTTAGAAAAGAAATGCAAAAAATTGTTGATGATCTTGATATTGCAACCTTGGTAAGAGGAAAAGGCTTGCTGAATGCAATCGTAATTAAGCCCACTCAAACTGGTAAAACTGCTTGGGATGTTTGTGTAGAATTTAAAGAGAACGGTTTATTAGCAAAGCCTACTCACGGGGATATTATTAGATTTGCACCTCCATTAGTTATAACAAAAGATGAAATTGATTGGGCTCTTAATACAATTAGACATGTCCTGATGAAATTTGAAGAGAAAAATATTCCTGTGGAATTATAAAGTTTTGCTCTTTAATTATTTTAATCAAGGTACTTTTTAAGTTCGAGTTTTGTTTTAGAGATCGCTATTCCTAGTTTAGTGATTCTATCATTTACGTTGTAAGCATCTTTGTTTTTTCCGGATAATTCAATTGCATAAGCTTCATCTCCGACTTTAATTGCACCGACGGAATAACTTGCTCCCTTAATTGTATGCGCTAGTTCCACTACTTTGTCTAATTCCTGTTCTGAGCCAAGATCAACTAATCTCTCCATCTTTTGCTCAATATCGTTTAAATAAGATTGGAGAAGTTCTTTTTCAAATACAGAGTCGCCCAGGCTTACATTTTCAAGTCGTTTATAATCAAATATCTCATTGTTTTTAATAGAAGCTTCTGCAGTATGGGACTCATTATTATTATTATAAATATCCAGAAGATTATCAATTTTATTGATTAACTCTTGTCCTATAATTGGTTTTGAAATATAATCGTTCATTCCGGCATTCAAACACTTATCCTTATCCCCCATTAAAGCATGTGCAGTAAGAGCTATAATAGGAATATCCTTTTGCGGCGAGTCTAACTTCCTAATTTCGGATGTGGCAGTAAACCCATCAACTTCCGGCATTTGAATATCCATTAAGACAGCATCAAAATTACCATCCTTAACGGCATTAATGGCTTCTCTTCCATTATTTACCGCGGTTGTTTTATATCCCGAGAGACTTAGCATCTTTAATGATACAGCCTGATTCACCTGATTATCTTCAACTAAAAGAATATGGTAACGAGCTCTTTTTTCAGCTAAACCGTTTGAAGCAAACAACAAATCATCTGTGATAGCAGTCGATTTTTTAAATGCCTCGGAATTAACTTTCTCAATATTCTGCACTTCAGATTTTTGTTGAATTTTACAACGTACTCTGAATTTAAAAGAACTGCCCTTTCCTACTCTGCTTTCGACGTTTATCTCACCACCCATCAGATCAACATATTCTTTGCAGATGGCCAGACCTAAACCTGAACTGCCAATTAAGTTTGTTTGCGAGTCCTTAATCTGTGAGTATGGTTTAAACAAATTATTGAGTTTATTTTCAGGGATACCTAAGCCGGTATCAGTTACAGTAACTATTAGATCAACCTCATTAGTTGAAAATTTTTCGCTACTAAATTTTAATGTTATATTTCCATTATTAGTAAACTTTACAGCATTGCTTAAAAGATTAATTAAAATTTGTCTTAACTTCGTTGCATCTCCAACAAGATTTGTTACTAAACCCGACTGAAATTCCTTTGTAATTCTAATGCCTTTCTCCGCTGCTCTCGGAGAAATAACTGCTAACGATTGCTCTACAACAATGTTTAGATTAAAGTTAACATTATCAAGTTCAACCTTACCCGCCTCTATTTTAGATAGATCTAGTACTGAATTTATTATTTCTAATAGTGATTCGGCCGATTGCCTTGCATTCGACGAATAGTGTTTAAGTTCTTCATCATCTCTATATGCGCCTTTCTCAATAAGAGTTAAAAATCCCAGCACACCGTTAATCGGTGTCCTTATTTCGTGGCTCATATTTGCTAAAAATTTACTTTTCATTTCACTAAATTGCATTGCTTCTTTAGCAAGTCGTTCAGATTTTTCCTTTTCAATTTTTAAAGCTAATTCTACTTTATTTCTTTCCTCTTCAGCTTTTACCTGTGCTGTTATATCTGAAATATTTCCCTCGAGATATTCAGTTCCATCATCAATTTTTACAAGCCTGTTATTCAACTTTACGACTGCAACCGAGCCATCTTTTTTTCTAAGTCTGATTCGGTAGTTTTCAACTCGTTCAGTACTCTTAAGTATTTGTAAAAGTTTATCTCGTTCCCAGGGGCTTACATAAATTTCACGTACACCAACGTTTAATAGTTCATTGGCATCATTATAACCCAGAATTTTTGCAAAGGCTTTGTTTAGAGTGATCCACTTGCCATCAACAGATGACTGAAAAATACCCTCGGAAGAGTTTTCTATAATCGAACGAAATTTGTGCTCGGATTTTTCAACTTGAATATTTCTTTCAGCAAGTAATAACCTCATTCTAAAATTTATCGCACAGGCTATGATCGAAATCATACTAAACACAATTACAAAAGCAACCGATTCTACCACGTTTGGAAGAAAATAGACTATCTTTTCGTTAAGCAATACAGCAACCGCAAAAACAATGTTATAGTAAATCGCTACAATAATCTGGTGCTTAACTTCCCAACTAAAAAAAAGCGCCGACGTAAAAATTAGTAATCCAACAATACTTGAATTTACCAGCAACGTGTTTGGAAGTAAAAATATCATCAACCCAGAGGAAATAATTATTGTAAGCAATAAAATATGAACAAGCACAACTGGATTTCTGTGAGCCAGAGGTGTCGAAAGAGCAGTTAATATCAGAAATGCTATTACTGTTGCTATTAATCTTATTAAATATATTTCAACGGAATACTCGGGATATAGTCTAACTTCGAATACCATCGCCAGTAATCCAAATAGGGCAACAAGTAATGAAATTATCCTCATTGGTAGTATTAAAAGCAGTTCGGCCTGCGTTTTTACTTTATGATAACTTTTAGTGGAAAATGGTATTTTACCTACCAGAATAAATTCTAGTAGAGAATTACCAATGGCATTTACAATTCCTCTGTCCTTAATATTGTTTTCTGCTATCAATGTAATTCACAAAATTTTTTAGAAAATGTTCTCTTTTTATTAGTTTTTGTAACAAAATCTTACTTCATATTTAGTGCCATCATGGATTTCTTATATTCTTTTGATTTAGCAATATTCTATTTTATCAATCATTCCATTTCTACCGGATTCCTGGATAAATTTTTTTCAACAATTACTGATGTAAATAAGTGGTACATAGCCTATATAATCCTTGCCGGTATTGCATTTTTTAAAGGTGGGATTCGTGGTAAAATATTAGTGATTGGATTAATTCTATTGATTATTGTTACAGACCAAACCGGATATAGAATTTTAAAAGAACTTTTTGAAAGAGTAAGACCGTGCCGTGCACTTTCAGATGCAATTACTCCTTTAGGATGTACCGGTGGATACTCATTCCCATCCAACCATGCCTTAAACAATTTTGCAGCAGCAACTTTTATTTCCAGATTGTTTCCAAATTACAAATGGGTAGTATTTATCGTCGCAGCATTAATAGCTATATCAAGAGTTTACCTTGGCATGCATTATCCTTCTGATATTTTAGGTGGTGCTTTGATTGGCGCAGCTTTCGGATATTTATTCTCACTCGCCGCTTTACCTGCTGTTAAATATTTTCAAAAGAATAAAATAGGCAATTGATTAATAAATGTTCTTAAGAATATTAATCTTTACATGTTTCACCTGTTTATTATTTCCAATCCTCGGGCAATCTGAATCTTTTAATGATTCTACTGGAAAGCTTACTGTAAAAGTAATTGGTTTTAAAAGCGACCGTGGAGACTGCTGGTTTGCACTCGATAATAGTTCAGAAATTTATGAAAGTATGGATTCTGTTTGGATAGGCAAGATTCTTCCAATAAAAAACAATCAGGTAATTGCGATAATAGACTCACTTAAATTTGGAGAATACGCAGTGCGTGTTTATCATGACGAAAATAAAAATGGAAAACTTGATACAAATTTTTTAGGTATTCCAACTGAGGATTACGGATATTCGAATAACGTCAGCGCATGGTTTGGTCCACCCAGTTGGGAGAGAGCAAAGTTTTTGTTTAATATTAAAGAAATGCTGATTGAAATTGATATAGATTAGACATTAATTCATATTCGATCTGATTCTCTTAAAATCATTATCATAAAATAAGAGAAAAATTTTATACCTTGCTACAAGTTCAGATGGTATATCGCAAATTGTGATGGCAACGTTAATTAGTTTTTTACCGATGGCAATTATGGAACACACCATTTTTAAATACCATTGATGAAATTTTAATTGGCAGAAACACTTATGAAAGGGCTCTTGAGTCTGGTTTACAATACTATTGAGCTAAAAAAATCTAATGAAGTGGTGAGCATTTAAAAAGAAGCCATTTCTTTCAATAAAAAAATTAAAAAAAAAGACAAGCACATCCGCCTTTTGTGCGGGGAATACTGGTTTCTTCACGTGAAAATAAGAACCTGATTGATGAATACCATTTGATTGTACATTTAATAAACTTAAGAAACCGGATTTTGCTTTTTCAAATTTGAAATATCAGAATGATCTTAAATAAAAGGGACGCATATAATTTGAGGATGGATGAACTAAGTTGTCATATAGTGGAATGAATCGTAACTAATCAATATAAACTCTCGGGACTCTTGTATTTATATTGGTCAAAATTTCATAAGGAATAGTGCCTGCCCATTCAGCAAGATCCGCGCAGGATATTGCATTTATTCCATCACTTCCCAAAAGAATTACTTCATCGCCATTGTAAGCACTGTCTCTTTCAATATTAACTACTATCTGATCCATAGATATAGAACCTACAACTGGATATTTTTTCCTATTTAACAAAACTTGTGCTTTCTGAAACATACCCCTAAAATATCCATCACCATAGCCGACGGGTACTGTTACTGCTCTTACATTATGGTTCGTGTTCCATGTCAATCCATAGCCAACGGGATGCCCTGGTTGTATAACCTTAAAATAAACCACAATTGATTTCCAAGTTAGTGCAGGTACAACTTCAAAAGCTTTTTTAACCTGCTTGGAAGGATATACTCCATACAGTGTTATTCCCGGGCGTACCATATCAAGATTTGCCTCCGGCATTTGTAATATTGCTCCAGAGTTTGCAATATGCCTTAAAGGAGTTTTTACAGATCGGTTTTTAAAAAAAGTTAACACCTCATTAAATCTCTCAAACTGAAGTTTGGTATGGGTTAAATCAGTAGATTCAGAATTCGCGAAGTGAGAATAAATTCCATCCACAATTATATTTTTACAACTGTATGCTGTTTCTAAAAATTTCTCAGCGTTATAATAATGTACGCCTATTCTTTCCATTCCGGTATCAATCTTTAAATGCACTTTAGCTTTAGTTTTCATCTGAGTCGCTATATCATTTATCTGATTCAATTTATCAATTGACGAAGCTGTAATTGTAAGGTTATGTTTTAAAAATAATGGAACCTGATTTCCCCAAACACCTCCTAAGATTAATATTGGTATTTTAATTCCCATCTGCCTGAGCAAAATTCCTTCTTCAACCACAGCAACTCCAAGATAATCGGCATTTAATTCCTCATAAAGTTGTGCAAGACGAACCAAACCATGCCCATATGCATTTGCCTTTAAGATGGGCATTACCTTCGAAGGTTCAACATAGTCTTTTATCCTTATAAAATTTTTTTCTAGGATTTTTAAATCGACTTCAACACGCGTTGGACGGACAATTTCGTCTATGCTAATAATTGGATGATTTGTGTTTTTGTTCATAAAATTATTATTTGAAATTAACGGTTCGGTATAAAGATAAAGTATTTACGTTTAAAAAATTTTGTTATTAATCCCAGTTGTAGATATGATTGAAATTAGGTACGTTATAATAAAGTTAAAATTTAGCTAATAAAAACTCTGCTTAGCATAATTGAATAAAATGGAGATTAAATGAAATCAAAAATATGGAATTTAATTAAAGGAAACTCTCCTTTAATTGCTACTGCAATTCATGATGGACATACTGTGAGGCAAGAATTAAAAGATATAATGGATTTAAATGAAGAGGATAAATTAAGAGAGGAAGACCCTTTTACTGGTGAATTGACTGAAGTTGCCCATACAAGATTAATATCTCTTAGATCTAGATTTGAGGTAGATTTAAATCGTCCCAGGGAAAAAGCAATTTTTACTAAACCTGAAGATGCGTGGGGTCTAAAAATATATAAAACTCCTCCATCTCAGGATATGATTAATCGTTCCCTTGAAGAATATGATTTGTTCTATAATAAAATTTTTAGTTTGTGCTCTGATTTTCAAAAAAAATATGGAAGATTTGTTGTCTATGATATTCATTCTTACTGCTACAGACGTAATGGTCCAGATAGCCCAGAAGCGGATCCCCTTTTTAATCCAGAAGTAAATATTGGCACAGGTACGATGAAGCGAGAATATTGGGAACCAATTGTAGATAGCTTTATTACTGATTTAAAATCGTTTGACTTTTTAGGCTCTCATCTTGATGTGAGAGAAAACATTAAATTCAAAGGGGGTTATTTCCCAAAATTTATTCACGAAAATTTTCCTAGGGCAGCTTGTGTGCTTTCGATCGAGTTTAAGAAATTTTTTATGGATGAATGGACGGGAATATTGTTCAAAGATAAATTCAGAACCTTAAAAGAGGCCCTTCGTTTCACAATACCGGGTGTGATTCATGAACTAGAAAAACTAAATAAATAATTTAACAGCAAAAATTTTACTTTTGCATTCGCTTGCTTAAGCAGACGATTTCACTTATATTGTTAAAAAACAAGTAATAATGGCCTCAAAATCTACATATACAATCCCTAACTCGCTAATAGTCAAAATTCAGGACCGACTTTCGAGGGGGAAACAAATTAGACGCAGTTTACCATTAGATGGACGATTACATATCGATAGAACCTTACCATTCCTTATTGTTTATCGACGCCCTCATAGAGATTCAGACAAAGGTACCGAACGATTAGTTAAAGGTGAAGCCTCTTACCTTATCATTTCTGATGACCCACGCCTTAAATCCAGCTTGGGAAAACTACTTAATACAATTGTTACTACTCTATCACACGAATGCAAGGCATTTTTAATTATTGAAATCTGGGCAAAGAAAAACGATTCGCAGAATAATAAAAATGAATTAATTAATCTGAAACCTGCTTTCAACATTTATACTTCCAAATTAAGACCCCCGACCGGAACAATTGAGATGTTAGAACTAGCATTGAAAAGAGTAAAAATACAAAGACATTCAGCAAAAGTAGAAGTAATTTACAATAATATTCTCTCCAATCCTGAATTACCGTCGCTTCTTCCAAACAAAGCGGTCAAAAACTTAAATTGTTTTATAGTTGGTCTTGAGATTGAGCCTATATATCGAGATTTCAAGACAGGGAACATTTTTCCTTTATTACTTCGTACACTTCATCAGGGTTTAGCTATTGCTTTAAAGCAAGCTGTCTTTGAATTTTCACTTAATCAAACAACTCACCGACCGCCGAATTATCAAGCGTTAGGACGAAGAGCAGTTGTAAAAGCAGTGTGGGAGATAGACAGTCAGTTATCCGATATAAGCAATTCCTTTGATTTTTTACTCAATGTTACGCCTATTAATACAGAATCAGCATGGAATAAATTTAAACAGTCACATTTCGAAAAAGTGCCGCCTCTATATTACCGGCCGTTGCCTGTTTCACCACCTATTGTTAAAAGAAAGTTATATGACATCAGAATAGAAAGAGTTGAAGATCCTACTTTAGCTTACATTTTTCGGGAAAAACAAATAGAATTAGAACGGCAATTAACAATGCTTTGGGACCGGGGTAAACCTGAGTTTCTTTATGAAAGTTTACAACTTTACGGAAGAATAACAATTGAGTTGGTGAAACTTGCAAAAAATATATTGACAAAAATTCCTCCGCGTACAAGAGAAAAAGGTGACGGTTATTCAATAAAAGCAACCGAGTTTGCTTCATATGCAAAAGTAGAGATTGATCACTACAAAAAAATTTATCCTGAATTTTCAAGTAAGGTAATAGTACGGGATGATACAGTTGGATTAATGGTATCACGTGGAAATTTACTAATTGGAAGTGAAATAAAAGTACATCCATCTCGTGTTGATGCATTATTACAGCACGAAGTTGGAACTCATATTGTCACCTATTTTAACGGAAAAGCTCAGCCTTTCCAACAACTCTACACTGGATTAGCAGGTTACGAAGAACTACAGGAAGGATTAGCTGTTCTTGCAGAATACTTGGTTGGCGGATTAAGTCGGCCGCGTATGCGTTTGTTGGCTGGTCGTGTTATTGCAGCAGAATGCCTGACATCAGGAGGTACTTTTATAGATACATTCAGAGAATTAAATAAAGAATATGGTTTTGACCAAAGAACGGCATTTACAATTACAATTCGAATTTTTCGTGGTGGTGGTTTAGTTAAAGATGCAGTCTATTTACGTGGACTAGTTGAGCTCTTAAAATATTTAATTAATGATGGTGAGCTGGAGCCTTTGTTTGTTGGAAAGATCGCTACTGATCACGTTTCTTTTATTCGTGAATTACAGTATCGAAATATTTTAAAGGTTACACCGCTGCGTCCCCGCTATTTAGAAAATCCTCAAACAACTGATAAAATTTTAGACTTGAAAAATGGCTTAAACCCAACAGAGTTAATTGAAAGGAGAATGACATGAGAATTGGATTTATGGTTAATGATATAAATACAGAACAAACTGGTTACACAACTACTCGTATGGCAATGGCAGCCATCAACAGAGGGCACGAAGTTTGGATTATGGGCTCAGGTGATTTTGCTTACGATGTGGATGAAAAAATACATGCCAGAGCAAGATCAGTTCACAAAAAGAAATATGTATCTTCAGATGTTTATCTTTCAGACCTGCAAGGTAAAAAAGCGAAGCAAGAACGCATCACAGTTGATGATCTGGATATATTGATGCTTCGTAATGATCCCTCTACTGATACCGGATTTCGTGCCTGGGCACAAACCTCGGGTATTATTTTTGGACGAGCTGCTATGCGTCATGGAGTTATTGTATTAAACGATCCGAACGGGCTTGCAAAGGCTATGAATAAGATGTACTTTCAGCTATTTCCAGAAGAAGTAAGACCGCGAACATTAATAACACGTGATCGGCATGAAATTAAAAAGTTTGCAAATGACGAAGGTGGAAATATCGTTTTAAAACCCCTTCAGGGTTCCGGAGGTACGGGCGTGTTTTTGGTGAAGAAAGATGATCTTGCAAATTTAAATCAAATGATAGAAGCTGTAAGCAGAGATGGATATATAATCGCACAAGAGTATT
>WOR8_10005617_pt1 | contig 12065 bp, 8 predicted proteins | sample DeeMarSeWOR38_10_FD_19890 | JGI IMG/M metagenome (IMG submission 19890) | reverse complement strand
AAACGATAACCGTGCTCTGCCGCATCAACATATTTTTTCGTCCTCATAGCCAGCGCGGGCCAGACGGGCAAAGAGCCACATCGCCCTGGCCTGAGCTACAATCATCTTTGTCCCCGGGCCTTTGGGCTCGCCTTTGGGGCCAAAATTAATTGTATAACCGCCATTAACCTGATCCAGGCTCTTGTTATACCAGAATGAAGCGATATTCTCCTGTAGGACCTTTTCGAGCCTAGGAATGGCGTTGTCGGCCAATTCTGCCCGATCCTGGGCCGCGGTTAGTTTAGAGCAGACTGAAAGTGAGATAATGAAAACTGGAATCAGACAACATTGAATATTTATGCGTTTTAAACTGATCATTACTTCTCCTTTTCAGCATATTTTATATACATAAAGAAAGTCACCGTGGCGAATGTACAAACGTCCACCACAAATAACCGGATGAGCCCAACTGTTGCCCATGCCGCCTTTTGGAATATCGAACGAACTGACAAGCTCATAACCGACGGCTCCAGGTCGAACGAGTCCCATAACACCGTTTTCACTAAGCATGTACAACATTCCATCGGCATAAGTAAGTGAGCCCTTGCCCACGCCTTTGTCCATATACTTTTTATCGCCGGTTTGCCAGTCGAGACAAACCCATAATTTACTGTTTTGGAACGTGCTGTTGCCATGAAGATTCCCATCGACAAGCACCGCGCCGCCGTGGTGACAATCAAGTTCCTGTGTCCGCCACAATTCCTTCAGCGAAGCTTTGTCACTTTCGACATTAAGCTTCCATTTGACGGAACCTGCTTTTAGTGTACTGATAAAGACATGACCATCATGAAAGATGGGAGTCATAACGTTTTCGTCTGCGTAAGATTCGTGCTTTAGATGCCAGTATAACTCACCCGTATCAGCATTAACGCCGATTATACTTTTTGCCATCAGCGCGATTATAATTCGCAGTCCCTCATACTCAACCAAGGATGGGGAGCTATAGCCGGCCAGGTCTTTTGTGCTCGGAGCGGTCCAGATCACCGAACCTGTATTCTTATCAAGAGCAACCATAGAAGTCTGCGGCCCTCCCGGACAGCAGATAAGTTGTTGTCCATCAACCAGCAAAGATTCGGCCAGTGCCCAGGTGTTTGTCTTACTTTTAAATTTCTCAAGCGTATTAAAACTCCAAATCATCTTTCCCGTCCTGGCATCGAGGCAGACAAGATTTCCAATGGGACTCTGATGATAGAGCCTGTTTCCATCGATGGTTGGAGTAGACCGGGTGCCGGGTCGGTCCCCAGTCCAGCCGGGTCCGTTTGTTACCTGCCATTGAATTTCCCCATCCATATTCATGGCCGTGATGACCGTATCATTCTCAATGCTGCCAGCGGTGTAAATCATCCCACGGGCAATCGATACGGTTGAATATCCATGCCCTAATCCACTTGTTGTCCAAAGTAACGCCGGCCCATCCTCCGGCCACTCTTTCAAAAGACCTGTTTCTGTCGAGCGGTTGTCCCGATTCGGGCCGTGAAATTGAGGCCAATAGGAATTCGAATCAGCACCGCTAACAATACTCGTTACGACCATAACACTAATTAGAACGAGAAAGACACATTGTCGGATTTCACTTATTGACATTTGATTTGCTCCTTCCATTCAGATAATGTATTCCGACTCCGATTTTCTAACACATTAACAAAGAAGATTTTATCCTTAGTCGGCTTTACTCTTCCGGCTGAGCAGCTTCGCTACCTTGTCTCTCAAGACGTCAAAATCCACGGGCTTTTCAAGAAAATCCGTGACCGGCATCCACTCACTGTCGATATCATTGGGTCCAAAGCCCAGGGGGAACTTGGCATTAATCGCTGTAAGCATCAGAATTGGAACCATTTTGAGTTCTTCGTTCTCCTGCCGCATAACACGGGCCAATTCAAAACCTGCCGAAGAATCTTCAGGAAACATCACATCCAGAAGTACCAAATCCGGAGTTTTACATTTCATACTCTCAAAAGCACTTTCAGTATCATATTTCATCAGTACTTCGTGCCCTTCTCTTTTTACAACAATTGCTATAGTTTCTGCAAAATCCTGGTCATCATCCACAATCATAACATACGCCATATTGTTTCTCCTAATTTGTTAAATATTCGTGTTTTCATCAAAGGCAGGAAATCTCAGCTCAAACTTCGTTCCGCACCCAAGTTGACTCTCCACCCGTATACGAATTCCATATATTTCAGCCACATGCTTAACGATAGCCAAACCCAATCCGGAAGACTCTTTATTATGCTCTACGGCCTCTTTAGTACGATAATGCTCCTCAAAGATAAGAGGCACTTTATCAGCAGGAATGCCTATTCCGTTATCTTCAATAACAACAACAGGCTCCATATTCGGCCCCGGTTTGCAGGAAACATTTACCTGCCCGTTTCTCTGTGAGTATATTACAGCATTATTCAGCAGGTTGACAAATAACATTTTAAAGTGATCTTCAGCACCCAACATCGCAACCGGCTGGATATCAGCTTTGATAGTCACGTTACGCTCCTTAGCAATAATTTCAACCTGAGATATGCACCACTCCAGCAGTTCGGTTGAAACCATCCTGACCTGAGTAAGGGATTCCATGCTCGTAGAGCTGAGATTTGCCAACTGGAGCATCTCCTGGATTTCTGCAGTTAAGCGGCGGCATCTCAACGATATCCGCTCAATCACCCTTAGTGATTCGTCCGGTATCTCGCCACAATACCCCTGTAAAAGTAATTGCGCGTTGGAATAAATCGCTGCGAATGGAGCCTTTAACTGATGTGTAGTGGTCAGCATATGCCGGGATCGTTCCTCGGAAGCTGCTACAAGCCTGCGGTTCGTCTCGTCAAGTTCGAAATCCCTCTTGTGTACCATTAACGCCAGATGAGAAGCAAGGTACCACACGGCTAACCAGATTCCAATCGTGAGGAAAAAATTGAACGCCAGCATTGTCAGTATCGGTGAGTCATATGCATCGCGGAACGAACCTGTGAAGATACTCATGTACGGCAGAATTTTAAAAACATATTCAGCCATGATACAAGCCGCGAACATACTGATCGCCATTACCGTGACAATCAGACTCTGCCTGCCCGAGAAAAACACACACGACAGAACAATATGAAATAGATAAGCAAACGCGATACTCGTTTCAAGGCTGCCGATAAAATATACAACTCCAGTGAGTATCACTAAATCCACTGTTATCTGACACCACAAGTTAGTTATGATCTGAGCTGGAGCAGTCCGCGTGCGAGCCAAATAAAGAAAGGTAAGATTGCTAAGAACCAGAATCGCTGCCGTAGTGAAAGGCCATAAGCCGGGCCGGCGGAGACCGAAAGGTTCGATTAATCGAGGAAACAGACCTATAACACCATAAGATAGAAAAATGGCAATCACTAACCATCGGAACTGGCAGAACCATGACACATTATGAAGAAGCAAAGATTCTGAAAAAGGTCTTTCTGAGCCTTTAATTTCCGGATCGGCCGGCATATTCTTTGACGACAATAGTTCGTATGTGGCTGGTTGATTAGTCTCATCCGAATTCATAAGAAATAATTTTCTCCAAACTTTTTCTTACAAAATCAATACCCTGCTCATCATAGCATAATCGGATGAATCCGACAAGCCGACTTCTTGTATAGTTGTATTTGAGCCATGAGCACTTTTGGAAATCTCATATTATAAAAAAACAGTTGAATAATTGAAAAGGATTTGCTAAGCTGAAGATGGAATGACCATAATTAAGATAGTGAATTTACGTATATGGCAAATTTCAGATTAAAAAAACAATTCTATAAAAACACCACATATAGCCTAATTTAGGCCCCTTTTCCTATTACAGGAGTACCGATTTAATGTTGAATGACGATCACAGACTCACATTGAATGTAAGTATCGATTCTTACATTAATCGGTATTTTTACCTTTTGATTATTATTAGCTTTAGCCTCGTCCCAGCAATTTTTTACCCAGCCATCGCACACGGAAACGATTGGCCTATGTGGCGTTATAATGGACAGCGTTGTGCGGCATCTCCTGAACAACTGCCTGCTAAGCTGAATCTACAATGGATTCGTGAAATGGCGGCTCCGAAGCCCGCCTGGCCGGCAAGCCAGGACAGATTGGAATTTGATGCTTCCTACGAACCCGTCGTTGCCGGCAAAACCATTTTTGTCGGATCGATGGTTGCAGACAGCTTAATTGCTTACGACACGGACACGGGAGTCGAAAAGTGGCGTTTTTACGCTGATGGGCCTGTTCGTTTTGCTCCTGTTGTATACAGGAACAAGCTTTACTTCGCCTCGGACGACGGGCATTTATACTGCCTCAACACCGAGGATGGTTCTCTTATAGAGAAGTTTCTCGCCGGCCCGGCAACAAACAAGGTAATCGGCAACGATCGACTGGTCGGTATGTGGCCGGTGCGTGGCGGCCCGGTGCTTTACGACAGCACAATATACTTCGCAGCCAGCATCTGGCCTTTTATGGGGACATTTATTTACGCAATTGATGCCGAGTCGGCGGATATCATCTGGACCAACAGCGGCAGTGGCTCGACTTATCTTATGCAGCCTCATAGCAGTCCTGCTTTTGCCGGCGTAGCGCCGCAGGGTTATCTGGTAGCAACAGAAGATAAACTGCTTGTAGCCGGTGGTCGTTCAGTACCGGCCGCTTACGACCGCAGGACGGGACAGTTCCTGTACTACCACTTGAATAAGTACGGCAAAATGGGCGTCTGCAACGTCATGGCCTCAGGAGATTATTTCTTCAACGACGGGTCAATATACAAGCTCTCCGATGGATTCGGTATCTCTCGTGCACCAGCATCTGTTATAGCGGACGATGTCATCATCGGCATCAAAAACAATGCAGTCATAGCCTTTCAGATAGAACCGTCAGCCAAATCAGCAAAAGATATCTGGCAAACAGAGACATTGTCACAACTCGACAGGATTCATATCGCAGCCGGCTCTCGCGTTTACGGCAGCGGCGAAGATGGTATTATCATGGCGATTAACATCCCTTCTGACAAGAATAGAGCCGAAGTTTTTTGGCAGGCAAAAGTGGATGGCGAAGTCTGGAGCATGCTCGCAGCGGACGGCAAGCTTTTCGTAGTAACTCTTGAAGGAAAACTTTATTGCTTCGCAGAGAAGAAAGCCGAGCCTAAACGTTATGCTTTAGAACGCAAACCTCTGCCGGTCGGCTTCACTCAATGGGCGGATAAAGTCAAGCAGATTTTGGAAATGACAGAGCAAACAGAAGGATACTGCCTATTACCCGGTGTTGGAACAGGTGAACTTCTCTATGAGTTGTTGAATCAATCGAACCTGCATGTAATTGCGCTCGATCCCGATACCGAAAAGGTTGCTGCAATTCGCAGAACACTTGATGAGGCGGGGATGTACGGAAATCGAGCATCTGTCCATGTTGGTGACATAACAACAATGCAGCTTGCCCCTTATATGGCAAATCTTATAGTATCGGAAGACCTGAAAGCTGCCGGCTTTGAGATGGGCAACATTTTCATTGAGCGGATCTTTCATTCACTGCGCCCTTATGGCGGAACCGCCTGTCTTTCGATTCCCCGGAAGAAACAAACAGCAATTTTCAGGCGAATCACCAAATCTGAACTACCCAGATGTGAGATTGCAAGCTCAGGTGATTTTTTCAGGTTGATCCGGGTGGGCCCACTACCTGATTCTGCCGACTGGACTCATCAGTACGGTGACTCGGCAAACACTGTTATGTCCTATGACAAAGCCGTTAAGGCCCCGCTGGGACTTCTCTGGTTCGGAGGGCCGCCGAATGACAAAGTTTTGCCGCGTCACGGCCACGGGCCATCGCCTCAGGTCGTTGGCGGCAGGCTGTTCATCGAAGGACGAAATATGATTCGGGCGGTGGATGTCTATACCGGACGTCTGCTGTGGGAGAGAGAATTCCAGGACCTCGGTAAATTCTATGACAACACAGCTCACCAGCCGGGCGCAAACGAAATCGGCAGTAATTACGTCACCGTATCTGATGCTGTCTATATAGTTTATGGCGACAAAATCCACGTTCTCGATCCAGCTACGGGTAAAACAACAAAAGAATTTTCTATGCCGGGCCAAGACCAGCCCAACTTTGGCTCGCTGGCTGTCTGGGAAGACCTGTTGCTGGCAGCTTCTTCGCCGCTACACGTTCCGTTGATAGACGGGACAGGAAGTAAAATATTACCGAAAGACAGCGAGCCGATCATCAAAAAGGGCGCCGATTGGAAATATTTGGCCGGCAATCATCCCAGCAGAGAATGGATGCAGCCGGACTTCGATGATGGAAATTGGCAAACATCAGCAGCGGGATTTGGCTTCCGGGACGATGATATAAATACTACGCTGAAAAATATGTGGAATCGTTATTCAGTTGTCTATTTACGCAAGTCGTTTAACCTGACCGAGCCGGACAAGATTGCAGAGCTTGGATTGGTCGTGAAATACGACGATGCATTTATCGCCTACCTTAACGGCCAGGAGATACTCCGAGTGGGTGTCACAAACGGCAGCGGACGAAGAGCATCGGGTGTCGGGAATCACGAAGCTGATGATTGGGAACATTTCAGAATTGATAACCATGCAAATTTTCTGCGAGCCGGGAAGAATGTGCTGGCAATCGAGGGGCATAATGAAAAGTCCAGCAGCAGCGATTTCTGTCTCCACCCATACCTTGTTGCTGTACAGAATGGAAAACCCGGAATAGCAAAGAGTACAAGAGACTTCGCGCTGAATAATACAACAGGCGTGACATTGAACGCAGATTATTCATCCGGCAGCAAAATGATTGTAGCTATGAATCGCCACACCGGCAATATTCTCTGGCAGCTCAACGCAAATTACTCCTTTCGTCACAATGCAATAGCAATGGCCACTGGAAAAGTCTTTTGCATCGACGGCATGAGCGAAGCCAAGCTGGCCACTTTAAGACGCCGGGGGATAAAATCCTCAAAAGAACACACGCTATATGCATTAGACGCTCAGACGGGCGAAGTAATCTGGCAGGCAAACGAGGGCATCTTCGGTACATGGCTTGCTTATTCAACCGAGTATGATGTTCTTCTCGAGGCGGGAAGCCGGTCCGGTGACAGAGCACATGATGAAATAGATAAGGGTATGACAGCTTACAGGGGAACCGATGGACAAGTGCTCTGGCGAACCGATGACCAGTATAAAGGCCCGCCTATACTATATCATGACAGGGTTATAACTCAAACCGGCGGCGGAAGCGGCTCTGCGGCGGCCGAGGCAAAGGTCTTCAATCTGCTCAGCGGTAAATACGTCACGCGCGAGCACCCAATGACCGGCGAGATGATTCCCTGGACATGGATCCGCTTCAAGGGATGTAACACGGCAATAGCCAGCGAAAATCTGCTGACTTTTCGCTCGGCATCAAGTGCTTTCGTGGATTTAACCGCAGGGCAGGGAACAGCAAGTATTGGCGGATTTAAGTCCGGCTGCACATCGAATCTTATCATCGCCAATGGTGTACTAAACGCCCCAGACTATACAAGAACCTGCACCTGCAGCTATCAGAATCAGGCCTCACTGGCCCTGATTCACATGCCGGAAGTCGGTTACTGGACTTTTGATTATTACCTCAAGCCGAGCGAGCCAACCCCGGTCAAACAGGTGGGAATCAACTTCGGAGCCCCGGGCAACCGCTATATGGACAATGGAACTTTGTGGCTGGAATTCCCCAGCGTCGGCGGCCCTTCACCGGATATTCCCGTCCGAGCCGAGTATGAAAATCCACAATGGTTCCGGCATCATAATTCGCGAGTGGAAGGTAAGCATAACTGGATCGGCGCCTCAGGTGTAACTGGACTCAGGGAAGTGAATATTCGCATGTTCATTCAACCGGGCAGGAATCCATCCAGTGTTGACGCTTTCGATAAACACATCGAAAACATTCCCACCTGGTCTGAAGAGCAGATACAAGGTGCTTTCGAACAGCCCCGGCCATATACAATCCGCCTGTTCTTCGCTGAGACCGAGGGATATGGAATCGGCCAACGTCTTTTTAATGTCTCCATACAAGATCAACAGTTACTCGAAACATTCGATATCGTCAAAGAAGCCGGCCGAATCAATCGGCTTGTGGTAAAAGAATTCAAAGGCATCATCGTAAAAGATGATTTAAGGATCGCACTGTCTCCGACGGCAGAAAGTCAACTCGATCCCCTGCTTTGCGGAATTGAAATCATAGCCGATGGTTGGTGAACCAAAGCACAGTTTGCAAATCACCAAAGACCCCGTTACCGTATTCTATGGCAGTTTTTAAAGGCTACATCTTTAGTCTTAATTAAACTTGCTCCTTTTGCCTGTATCTTGCGTAAAGCCAACTTAGCCTCTTTTGTGTTATGCGAGCCAAGAGCATCGACTATAATTCTCACTTTTTTGCCCCGGTGCAGCAATCCCATGGCAGTAGCCCTGACGGCGTCTTCTGTGCCTGAACCGATTAAAATAAATTCATCAGCCCGCACTTCACTAAGCAGCCTTTCTATTCGGGGTTCATCAAAAGGATCGATGCATCGCTTGTGTAGGATGACCTGCCTATAAGCCAGCAAAATATCAGCCGGCAAAGCATTTTTGTCATCAGCAGGGAAACTTACTCGATTTGTTAATAATGTACAGGGCAACTTTTTCTGCCCATCAGTACCGTCGAGGCAGTAGCTGATTTCACTACAGCCGTTATTGTTGGGGTAAACTTCAGCAGTTGAAATGACATGAACATTCTCACGCCTTGCCCAGGCCATTATACGACGAATGTTAGCCACAACCTCAGCCTGATTTCTGACGCATGCACAGCCGGTGGGGAGCAAAAAATCCTTTTGTGTATCAATGTCAATCAGGAGATGACTACGCCGTCTTGGGTGTAATTGCAAAATCATTTTCAAACTACCTATCACAATCACTCCCACCCCGTCCCTAACAGCTCATTTTCATGTGTGTCTAACTAATAGTGCCGTCTCGCATGTTATATGTAACACTTTTCCTTTACTTTGGTTTTACAATCCTACGATGAATATGTTTCTAAGACGAATATAGAATAATATCGTGGTTAATTGAATATTTTATAGGACTATACCTCTTCAAGACAAATCCGGACGAATAAAATGCTCTGGAATTGATGTTATAAAAATATGGTTATTCAACCACAATTATTTCGTGAAAGGATAGACAAGGATTATCAGCTATCGAGATAAACAAGTTCTCATAGAGAGACAAAAAACAGCTCAATACCGCTATTGTCTTTAACATTTTCAGATACCCACAAAACTATTTTAAGTACCTTGAAAAAGGCTATACGAGCTTTTCATAGACTTGGCGGATATTATCAACTATATAGTTATTGATTCGCTCAGTGTACTTCGCACCGACACGAATCTGAACGAAGCGATCGAAAATCCCAATTGTCTGCCTGCAGCTATCGGGGCCGTACTTAATTTGCTTGCCTTGCTCGCTATTAAACGAAGGCCAATCCGGATGACGCGTACGCTTGTTGATCACGGATTCGGCGACGGGCAACAGTACTGAGCCTGTCATAGTTGACGCAGGGACTTTTCGTTGCCTTAATTCCCGGATGCACCGATCACGGGTACCCTTATCCTGCATCTCAAAAAAGACAGCATACCCGATATCACCCTCTGGATCGGGACGACGTCGCAGACGAATATCAGCAAGTTTTTCGATGCCGTCATAAATAGCATTCGCATTACCACGGAGCTGTTTCAGCATAGTTTCGAGTTTGGACAACTGAGCGCCGAGTACAGCCCCTATGAACTCGCTCATTCTGAAGTTTTCCCCTGCGAAGGTTTCCACCTGGCTGGGACCTGAACGGTTAAGAAATAGCTGCCGGATTGTGCCCATATCGTGGAAGCGGGCAGAACGTTCATAAATAACCGGATCGCTCGTAACCACGGCGCCGCCCTCGCCCGATGTAATCATCTTATTAACCTGAAAACTGTATATTCCAACGTCGCCTATGGATCCGAGCTTCTTGCCGTGATAAGAACCGCCGACACACTGTGCGCAATCCTCTAAGACTGCAACTTTATGTCTACTGGCAATCTGCATAATCGGATCCATATCGCATGGAGTGCCGAGCAGATGTACGGCAACGACGGCCTTGGTTCGAGGAGTGATTTTTCGTTCAAAGTCCTTCGGATCAATGTTCAAGGTACGGTCTATATCGGCAAAGACCGGCAGTGCCCCGGCGTGAACTACGCATGTATAGTCCGACCACCAGGTGTATGCAGGTACAATCACCTCATCGCCCGGGCCAATACCGAGACCGGTCACAGCACAATCGAGCGCCGCGGTCCCCGATGTAACTCCAAGTGCAAAACGCGTTCCCATGTATTCGGCAAAATTTTCTTCGAATCGCAGCACCTTTGTCGGTTTACTCTCGCCCCAATACCGGAAAGGAGAGCGGGATTCCAATACTTCCAGCAAGGCCTGTTCTTCACGTTCATCGAAGAATTGTGGCCCAATGTATCCCGGATCTATGTTCGGCATCTCATTTGATGCTGTGCTGTTCTGGCCCGGCAGTTTTTGTACATTCAGTGCCAAGGCCGAGCCGGACAAAGCCAGACAACTTTTCGACAGGAATTCCCGGCGTGAAACATTATTGTCTCCGGCAATTTTAACAGTTTTTTCCGCGGTCATTTTCTGCCTCCTTATTCAACCAGCTATGTCAAGCGACTGTATTCAAATCAGTATACTAAATGGGTATTTTTAAGCTACCATCACCATATCATAAGTTCACAATTAAGTCCAGCAGTCTGATATGAAGTAATCGTCCCAAGGATTGTTGTAGAATTTTGCATAGGATTTTCCAGCCCCTTATAAGCCCTCAAATGACCCTCCTTAGGTCAGATACGCCGTTTTCACCCCGTAAATATTGCGACAGATAAGGATGTGCTAAAGCCTTGTCCCAACTCTTAAATCCTCTCATGGTCTTGCTACGTATCTTATACGTTAGCCCAATCAAGCGCTCAGTAACATTGTTAGTCGGATCCCCCGGACCGCGGCCTACAGAAGACCAAGTACGCTCGATGTGCTGGAGCAACCGGTTCGCCTTTCCGTGAATACCTCTGTGACAATTGATGAATCGCCGAACCAGACGTTCAATCTCCTCCGGCAGTTTAGGAGACTGCCACTTCTCATGCAGCAATCGCTTCAACTCAAGCATCATCTCAGACTCGTACAACAGCCCCTCGCCAGCAAATTGACGCGACAATTCCCAGGCTCGCCTACATTTGCTCTTGAGCCAGTGTGCCAGACAGATTGTATGTTCAATTCCCTCAGCCGCTCGGTCATACACACTCAATTCATCTGTACGCAGTTGCTCAGCTCCGACCATAGCCGCAATCTCCTGAACGTGACGACGAACCTGTCGACTGTCTGTCTCTTTAGCACGGACCGCAAACAACAACTTGCCATTATCTATATCGACGAAGAAAAGCATCCCCGCACGACTCTGGCCTGCCATCCTGGCTCCGGTACCGTCCACACCAAGAACCTTGACGCCCATACGCAACGACTGCATATGTAAGACTTTGGCCTTTTGGCCAGACCGAACCAAATCCCGCTCAATAGTGCTTTTTGAGCCTTGCCAGCCGAACATCCTCAGGAATTGCTCGACGCCGCGGTAACTCAGCCCCAACATATATAAAACCACGCCGATACAAATCAGCCGGTCGGTTCGTTGACGGCCGTCGCTGACACCTTGGAGGCGGACGGTCCAAGTGGTCTTGCAGAAAGGACACATCATCCGGCGTTGGATTACAGTCTCTATCTTCGGGTCGCTAATACGCCGCTGGGTGATAGAAGAGTGAATTCTACCGTTAGGCCGGTTACAGTGAGGACATGTTCTTTCAAGTTTTAGGCTGTTGCCGACCGATGGAACATGATAACGAATCATTTTTAGCCTCCTTGTCGAGTGTTTTTAGTTCACATCGGCAAAGAGGCCTTTTTTCTATCACTCAAAACCACAATACTTAGGACGATTAC
>WOR8_10008541_pt1 | contig 12066 bp, 9 predicted proteins | sample DeeMarSeWOR38_10_FD_19890 | JGI IMG/M metagenome (IMG submission 19890) | reverse complement strand
CTGAAGCACAAAATAAATATGATGCTGTTGTCACCCGCCTGAACAATATCACCGGGGATGCCAACGACATAGAACTTGCCATCGCGGCTTCAGATCTGGCGATGGCTGAGGCACAAAAAGTGGATGCGGAACGAAGATATGCATTACTTGTAGATGGTCCAGATCCGGATGATGTTGCCATGACAGAGGCTCGTCTCAATAAGGCTGAAGCTAATTTAGAAGCTGCATTAGCGAAACCCAGCAGTGAACAACTGGCTTTGGCGCAGGCTCAGGTTGATGCTGCGGAAGCAGCTATTCAGGTATTAACGGAGCAAATAGAAAAGCTGACATTATTATCCCCAATCGATGGGATAGTTTTGGAGAGAGCAATAGATCCAGGAGAAGTTGCATTACCGAGTACACCATTATTTACTTTGGCTCAGTTGGATGATTTGACTATCACGGTCTATGTTCCCGAAGATCGTTATGGTGAGATCATGCTGGGTCAATCCGCACAGGTTGAAGTGGATTCGTTCCCAGATGAAGTGTTTACAGGTCTTGTGGTGAAAATAGCTGATCAAGCAGAATAGTGCAAACCCAGGAGGGTCGCAGGACGACAGTCTTCGCGATCAAGTTATCAGTTAAGAATCTGGATGGCAGGCTAAAACCTGGAATGCCGGCTGATGTCCTTTTTGAGCAATGAAAACGATGATCTCGGTAACCAATCTGGTTAAAAAATTTGGAAATCTCTGTGCGGTTGACGGTATTCATTTGGAAATCCTTGCTGGAGAAATTTATGGCCTCGTAGGCCCAGATGGGGCTGGGAAAACCACAACCATGCGGCTTTTATGCGGGGCTCTTGGTCCCGATCAAGGCGAGATCGTTGTTGCTGGATATGATGTCGTCAGGCAAACCGAGCTCGCCCGAACCCAGATCGGGTATCTCCCCCAAAGGTTCTCGCTCTACGAAGAATTAACCGTAATTGAAAATCTACGTTTTTTTGCTGAGGTACGTGGTTTGAAAACGGAAGATTGGAAACCCCGCTGCATAGAGATCCTTCAATTTGTCGGTTTGGCCGATTTTGCAGATCGATGGGCTGGTAAACTTTCGGGAGGAATGAAGCAGAAGCTGGGTTTAGCAGTCGCATTGGTCCACCAACCAAAAGTCTTGCTATTAGATGAACCCACAACGGGAGTGGATCCGGTAACTCGTCAGGATTTCTGGCAGTTGATCATCCGGCTCGCAGAAAGTGGGGATGTTGTTGTGTTGGTTACCACACCATACATGGATGAAGCATCACGCTGTACTCGAGTAGGGTTTATGAAAAAAGGACGATTATTGGTCGAAGATTCACCAGAATTGCTGCAAAAGCGACTCGCCGATCGGGTGATCGAAGTCAAAGGAGAGCCATTACCGTTAATCCGACGCATTGCTGCCGAAGATGCGGATGTTGAAGATGCACACATGTTTGGCGATCGAGTTCACTTACGTATACGGGTCGGTGAGATCGAGGCAGTCTCAAATCGGTTAGAGAAGCAAATCGTTCTCAAGCATGGCATAGTGACCCAATTGCGAGTCGTTCCTCCCCAGTTGGAGGATATCTTCATGGAATTATTGGAACTGAATACCAATGACTGAAGAAGTGATCGTCGCAGAAGGCTTGACCCGTCGTTTTGGTGATTTTACGGCAGTGGATCAGGTAACCTTTTCCATGCAGGCGGGTGAAGTGGTAGGATATTTAGGACCTAATGGCTCTGGAAAAACCACCACCATTCGCATGTTGTTGGGGTTATTATTACCGAGCGAAGGTGAGGCGAAAGTTCTCGGTTACGATATTGTCAGGCAGTCGGAACAGATTCGTGAAAGGTCTGGGTATATGTCCCAGAAGTTCGGACTTTACCAGGAATTAACCGTTGCAGAAAATCTTATGTTCTATGCTGGTGTCTACGGAGTGAGCCAAAGTGATCGGCAAAAACAGGTAATAGATTTAGTCGGTTTGGGTGGTCATGAAGATACTCGGGTGAGTGATCTTTCGGTTGGTTGGCGGCAGCGCTTGGCACTAGCTACTGCCATCGTGCACAGCCCAAGACTATTGTTTTTGGATGAGCCTACCAGTGGGGTTGATCCAATTGCGCGGCGTTCCTTTTGGGATTTAATTTATAACCTCGTAGAAGAAGGAGTCACAGCATTGGTAACCACTCATTACATGGATGAAGCTGAGTATTGTGGTCGAATTGGGATCATGCGAGACGGCCAATTACTGGCCATGGATAGTCCCTCCGTTTTGAAGGAAAGTGCATTACCTGGGACCGCCTGGGATGTGACCGCCCAACCGGTTCTCGTTGCATTGCAAGGATTGAGCAACTTGCCTATTGTGTTGCGAGCGGGATTAATAGGGGATCACTTGAGAGCAATTACTCATTTTGATGTGAATGAGGATATGTTTCGGGAAGAGCTTCGAGGGGTAGGGATAGAAGAGGTTCGCTTAGAAAGAGTTGAGCCATCCCTCGAAGATGTTTTTCTTTCTCTGGCGGTTAAGAGTGAGCCAATTGGGAATGGTATCCCTTAGATCGATTGAGACAAATAATGAAAAAAATGCGCATAGACACTCTGCTTGTAGAGAAAGGACTGGTTGACAGCCGTTCTCAAGCTCAGCGTCTTGTCATGGCGGGACAGGTGAAAGTTGATGGACAGCTGGTGCCAAAGCCATCTGTCTCTTTTCCGGAAAATGTGAAAATCATCATTGAACCTGGACAGCGCTTTGTTTCCCGCGGAGGAGAGAAGCTTGCTGCGGCCTTAAATGAATTCTCCATTGATGTTCGCGGCAAGGTGTGTGCTGATGTGGGAGCGTCAACCGGAGGATTCACGGATTGCCTTCTGCAATATGGTGCCCAGAGGGTTTATGCTATTGATGTTGGTCGGGGAATACTACATTGGAATTTACGCCAGGATGATAGAGTCATCGTGATGGAAGGGATCAATGCGCGCTATTTGGAAAAATTACCCGAACAAGTTGATCTGGTAACCATTGATGCCTCTTTCATTTCCTTGAAGGTATTGCTCCCGGTGGTTAAAGCTTGGTTCGATGATGAAGGTGGAGATGCGATTGTATTGATCAAGCCGCAGTTCGAAGCGGGGAAGTCTGAAGCAGCTCGTGGCAAAGGGGTCATCCGGGATGTAAAGGTGCATGAAAAAGTCATTTTCGATGTTTTATCTTTCGCGGATGAAGCAGGTTACCAAGTCATGGATGTAATTAAGTCGCCGCTAAAGGGACCGAAAGGGAATATTGAATTTCTCGCCGGAATGAAATTTCCCGCTCAGGACAGGAGTGATATTCGAGAACTAATTTCTACACTCATAAATACCCTGTCAACAATAGAAAGTGATAATGATGGAGACGGGTGAAAATCGTGTATACTTCAGCGAGTCTATGACGGAACGCATTCGAAATTTTTGTATTGTCGCCCATATCGATCACGGGAAATCAACTCTTGCTGACCGATTACTTCAGCTGACCGGTACAATTTCTGACCGCGAAATGACAGAACAAGTACTTGACAGTATGGATCTGGAGAGGGAAAAAGGGGTAACAATCAAAGCCTCCGCAGTTAGAATGAATTACAAAGCCCAGGATGGTCATTCATATCAGCTTAATTTGATCGATACACCCGGTCACGTTGATTTCGGATATGAAGTATCCCGGGCATTGGAGGCATGTGAAGGGGCGATATTAGTCGTCGATGCAAGCCAGGGTGTGGAAGCACAAACACTGGCCAACCTTTACCTGGCATTGGATGCCAACCTTGAGATTATCCCTGTGATAAACAAGATCGATTTGCCTTCAGCGGAACCGGATTTGGTCGCAGTTCAAATCCAGGATTTGCTGGGTGTTCCGGCGTCAAAAATATTACGCATCTCGGCCAAAAAAGGTGAAAACATAAGCGCCATTCTGGAAGCCGTCGTCCAGCAATTTCCTTCACCTGGAGGTGATCTCGAGCAGCCGTTGCAAGCGTTGATTTTCGATTCGCACTATGATTCTTACAAAGGGGTTGTTGCCTATGTCCGGGTGATCGAAGGACGAATGAATACAAATCAAAGCCTGCTTCCTATGGAGAGCAAATCTTCCTTTAAACCGATAGAGGTGGGAATTTTCACTCCAAATCTTCGACCAGTCGTGGAACTAACCGCTGGTGAAGTTGGCTATGTGGCTACAGGATTGAAGACAATCCGAGAGTGTAGAGTGGGTGACACCCTGACAACCACATCAAATTCTGCACCTGTCCCATTGCCGGGGTATAAAAAAGTAAAACCAATGGTCTTCGCTGGGATTTATCCTGTTGAGGGTGAGAATTTCAGCGATCTGAAAGATGCACTCGAGAAATTACAGCTCAATGATGCCTCTCTTAGTTTCGAGTTGGAGACATCGCAGGCACTGAATTTTGGATTTCGCTGTGGTTTCTTGGGAATGTTCCATATGGAGATCATCCAGGAGCGTCTCGAGCGCGAGTATGATCTTGATATCATTGTTACTGCTCCTTCTGTGGAATACGAAGTTGTCTTGAAATCAGCAGAATTAATCCGCATCGATTCTCCAGCTGAATTACCCGATGAAGGAGAATATCTCGAAATACGCGAGCCGTGGATGCGCATAGAAATTTTCACGCCAACTGATTATTATGGCACTGTAATGGAACTGGTGAAGAAACGGCGGGGTTTGTTTGTTGAGCAAGATTATCCGACTACCACTCGAGTGCAGTTAATTTTCGAGATACCGCTGGCGGAGATGATCATCGATTTCTTTGATCAGTTAAAATCACGAACGCGTGGCTATGCATCATTGGATTATCAATTTTTAGAATATCGACCAGACGATCTGGTGAAGCTGGAGATCTTGGTTAACAATGAGAGCGTTGATGCACTCGCAACAATAGTTCATCGTGATAAGGCTTATCCCAAAGGACAGGCACTCATCTCGAAATTAAAGGATTTAATTCCCCGGCAGTTATTTGCAGTACCAATTCAGGCTTACGCCTCAGGTAGAGTCATCTCGCGAGCTAATGTAAAAGCTTTACGAAAAGATGTCTTAGCAAAATGTTATGGGGGCGATGTTACTCGAAAGAGAAAGCTTTTGGAGAAACAGAAAAAAGGTAAAAAACGGATGAAGACAGTTGGCAGCGTTGAGATACCACAAGAGGCATTTTTTGCTGTCTTGCGCCTGGAGGAGGATTGAGTACACTTAGTCGATCAAAGCTGGGTGGAATCGGTCGCTGGCTACCTGGGCTCATCATTAGCGGAATCGCAATATGGCTTCTAATCCGGACTTCAAACTGGCAGGATGTTATCGAGACGATTGCCGTAATGGAGCTGGAGTGGTTGATTCCGGCGGTAATATGTTTTTTGACCAGTATGATACTTCGTACTCAATCATGGAAGATCCTGCTTCAGAATAAAGTGCCATTTGGGAGAGTTTTTTTTACCTTAAATGAAGGGTATTTATTGAATAACGTATTACCTTTCCGGTTGGGGGAGCTCGGAAGAGCGTTTTTGTTATCTCAAGCTTCGGAATTAAGTGGATTTTTTGTGTTGTCAACCATCATTATCGAGCGAACTTATGATTTAGCCATTGCATCAACATTACTCCTGGCGACAATCCCATTGGTGTTGGGTATAGAATCGAGTCAGACTATTGCAATGGTTGTATTGATCCTGGTCACATTGGGATTGCTGGCGATGTTTCTATTAGCGCGATATCGAGAAGTGGTAAATTCTAAATTAGAAAAGTTTGGTTTATCTCGGCCAATATTTAGAGAAAAAATCTTACCTCGCATTAATTCAATTCTCTCCGGATTTGAAGTAATGGCCCGAATAGATCAATTCATTTACAGCATCTTTTTCATGATCTTGAGTTGGTTTTTTGGTGCGTTGATCCTATATTTTTTAGCCGAAAGCTTTGGAGTTGATGTTCAACCTTGGTGGATTGGTTTTGTCCTTGGGGTGGTTTCCTTGGGAATCGCTTTACCATCCGCTCCAGCAGGTTTAGGAGTCTATGAAGTGGCCATGGTGGGCGGGTTCTCTTTATTGGGTGTGCCCACTGCCCAGGCCCTTGCGATTGCTGTGGTGGCTCACCTGATCAACATCACCATCACTGGATTCTTTGGTATGTACGGTCTATTTCGAGATGGCGAGACCATTTCAAATATTTATCAGCAGCTGAAGAATGTCCGCTACCTCAGGAGTGGATAGTAGATGAGAATTCTTGTATCGTTGATGTATTACCGGCCGCATTATTCTGGTCTTACTATTTATACCGAACGTTTAGCACGGGCATTAGCAAATCGTGGCCATGATGTAACGGTGCTGACATCGCGTTATGATCTGGCCTTGCCCAAGCATGAAGTTCGAGATGGTGTGAGGATCATTAGACCTCGAGTGATGTTCAAGATCAGCAAAGGTGTGATTATGCCCAGTTTGCCGCTTTGGGCTTGGAGATTGATCCGCGAGTCGGATGTTGTTAATGCGCATGTCCCCCAACCCGATGCGGCAGTGATCACAATGTTGAGCAGACTGATCGGAAAACCGAGTGTAATGACCTATCATTGTGATTTGCAGCTCCCAAAGGGATTCGCCCATTATCTGGCAAACCTGGGATCCCATGTTGCAAACTACATCTCGGCAAGATTCAGCAATGTAATAGTTACGAATACCATCGATTATGCTGAGAACTCACCTTTTCTATCCAATTACCTGGAGAAGGTTCACCCAATCCCACCGCCAATTGAGTTGGCTCCGGTTGATATGATGGACTTACAAAACTTCCGTGAAAAACAAGGTATTCAGGCGGATCAGCGCATTATTGGGATAGCTGCAAGATTAGCGACTGAGAAAGGCATTGAATATCTGGTTGAGGCCATGCCAGCCGTTTTGGAGAAATTTCCAAATGCACGTGTGCTGTTCGCTGGTCAACATCGAGATGTACTCGGTGAGGAAAAATATGCTGCCAAGTTGGCACCATTAATTCAAGATCTCGGCGACCATTGGACATTCTTAGGCGTATTGCCAGCGAAGGATTGGTCGGCGTTCTTTCATGAAGCCGAGGTCACCGTTCTACCGAGTATCAACAGAACAGAATCGTTTGGAATGGTGCAGGTGGAATCGATGACCTGCGGAACGCCAGTTATTTCAACTGATCTTCCGGGAGTTCGTCAACCGGTTTCTTTAACGGGGATGGGACTTACTGTCCCTCCAAAAAATGCTCATTCCTTGGCAGAAGCAATAATTAAGATCTTGAATAGTCCGAATGGTTATGGGGGTGACCGCTCGAAGTTGATGAGTAGATTTTCTCCTGAAGCAGTAGCGACTGAATACGAAACATTATTTCTAGAACTGCTGAAGGATTAATGTTTCCCAAGAGGGTGCCCAGGTCCTTTAGATCGAAGATAGAATTTAATTTATGGATGAACCACACTCGGATCTCCGACCATCTTTCGATAACAATTATTTTTCATCCGGTCCATATGCGCAGGTTTCATTCACCCGCTATAGCCAGTACTGGTGGTCGAATCGATTTTATGCCAAGTTAGTTTACAGGTATAGACCCGAAGGTGGTAGAGTCTTGGAACTAGGTTGTGGTTTAGGGCATCTGTTGGGTTGGTTGGTGAATGACTACGAAGTATTTGGTTCAGATATTAACCATTGGGCACTCGTTCAAGCGCGAAAAAATGTTCCACTAGGAAAATTTATCCTATTATCCGCGGAAGACTTGGGTGCATTTCCTGATAGAAGCTTTCAGGTTGTGATCGCCAAACACGTTGTTGAGCATTTGCCTGATCCCGCCCATGCATTCTCTGAAATCAGTCGGGTGTTAGCTGCCAAGGGGCTGTTGTTGATGGCAACTCCTAATACTTCCTCCTTAGCGAGGGCTGTAAAAAAAAATAATTGGATTGGCTATAAAGATCCGACTCACATAAGTTTGTGGTCTCCAGATAAGTGGCTTGGTACATTAAATGCACACAAGTTATCACCCCGGAAGGTATTCTCAGATGGATTTTGGGATGCGCCATATGTCTCCTGGTTGCCAACCTCGATCCAAAGAATCCTCTTCGGCGCGCCAGGAGGGTTACAGGCGATTTTTGGTTGGAGTGTCATCCCTCTTCGTATGGGTGAGAGTATGATCGTTATCGCGAACAGAGCATGAACCAAGAACCTACTGTACTCGATTATGTGAAAGCATTGCTAACTCCTTGGCGGGGTGCGCCGCCAGCCATTCCCCCTGTTGATGTTGAGGATGGTGGCGATATTTATTATGGATCAAATTCGGCGTTGGAAGGAATACCGCAAGAAGAGGATCATGAGTTATCAGAGGAAAAGTGGACCACTGTCGATGAGGTTGTAATAGGTGTAAAATCCGTGCCCTGGCGAACTTTCAGCGCGCTTGGGCTTGGATTGATGGCACAGCTCTCTCTTGAACCTGGTCCTGGCAGAACCTGGGGGTTGGGTCTTGGTCTTTACATCCTTGCAGCTGCCATGGCAATTTGGGCGAACATTCGTGGTGAATGGGAAATTCATCCGTATCCTTCCGTGCTGCAGCACAAAGATCCTTTATCAGTTCACCAGGTGTACTTATGGATTGGATTAGTATCTGGTCTACTGGCCTTCATGACTTTTGGTGGCAATCGTTTCACCTTATTAAATACGGCCTTGTGGTTAAGTGCCATCGCGTTCACAGTTTTAGCTTTCTGGTTACCTATACCTGAGCGAACCTCGTGGTGGTCTAAATTAAGGGAGAAGTTTACCGGTCGAGGATTAGAAATCCGAATTTCACGCTGGACTTTATTTCTCCTGATTGCTGCAGCCGTTGCAATATTTTTCCGATTTTATCGACTCTGGGAAGTACCTCCCGAAATGGTTAGCGATCATGCTGAAAAGATTCTTGATATCTGGGATGTGACCCAGGGAGAGATGAGTATCTTCTTCCCACGTAATACGGGCAGAGAAGCGTTCCAGATGTACCTGACAGCATTGGTTATCAAACTATTTGGAACAGGGTTTACATTCGATAGTCTGAAAATCGGCACTGCACTAAGCGGGTTGGTTACGCTACCGTTTATTTACCTTTTGGGGAAAGAGATTGCCAACAAACGCGTAGGTTTGTTCGCGCTATTATTTGCTGGAATCGCTTATTGGCCAAATGTGATCTCACGGGTTGCTTTACGCTTCACGATTTACCCTCTTTTTGTTGCTCCAACCCTTTTTTTCTTAATCCGAGGGATCCGCCGATCGAATCGCAATGATTTTATTCTGGCCGGTTTAACATTAGGTCTTGGTTTACATGGGTACACACCATTTCGAATCGTTCCAATTGTCATCGTAGTTGCGGTGGGATTATATTTGCTTCACTCTCAATCAAAAGGATATCGTAAACAGACCTTAAGATAGAAAATCCGGTTAACTTTGGATACCGGGCGTTCACCAGATTTGGGACTTTAGAAAGTCCATTACCTGGACCAGGTTGGCAAATTTTTCTCAATAATCTTTGGAATGCTGTGGTGATGTTTTTTTGGAGCAACGGTGAGACCTGGCCGGTATCTATCCCCTATCGTCCAGCCCTGGGAATCGTTTCTGCTGCACTTTTTTTCTTGGCAGTAGTTTTAATGTTCTTTCGGTATGTAAGGCAAAGAAATTGGTTAGATCTATTTCTTATCCTGTCTGTACCGATGCTGATGTTACCTTCTATTTTATCCTTGGCGTTCCCTTCTGAAAATCCTACCTTGAACAGAACGGCAGGAGCACTAGTTCCAGTCTTCATTTTGGTGGGTCTTTCAATGGATGGAGTTTTGGGCAGCGTTGAAAAAAATCTTGTATCTCTAATTGGGCGGCGTGTTGCCTGGGTTGTTGGCGCAGTTCTACTGGTTTGGTCAGCGTATCAGAATTATGATCTGGTATTCAACCAATATCAGGACAGGACAACTATGCAAGGTCTTCTTGGAATACGAGTGAAATTGGACAGGTTATCCGGGATTACACCTTGACAATCGGATCTCCCGAAAGTGCTTATGTTGTCGCATATCCCCATTGGGTGGACACTCGATTAGTCGGCATAAATGCCGGATATCCAACAAGGGACTTTGCAATTTGGGAGGAGGATTTTCCTCGGACATTGGAAATAGAAGGACCGAAATTGTTCATTCTAAAGTTGGATGATAGCCAATCTCTAAGCACTCTGCAATCTCTGTATCCACAAGGTCACCTGCGGCTTTTTGAATCTCAAGTATCAAATAAAGATTTTTATGAATACTATGTGTTGCCTGTTAGTGCCGGTGAAAGTTAAGAGAATTCAAGGTAAATTCATTAATGGTTGAACAAAAGCCTAACAGCAGAAGAAACCTGGTTGTATACGGAATCTTGCTTGCCTTGATTATTTTCGCCGCGGCATTTCTGCGTTTCAGAGGCTTATTGTGGGGTGAGTATCAATACCTCCATCCCGATGAGCGGTTTTTAATTTGGGTTGGCACAGATATATCTCCTGTAAACAGCTTATCGGAATATTGGGATACTGCGAACTCGAGTTTGAACCCACACAATCGAGGTCATGGTTTTTATGTTTACGGCACTTTGCCATTGTATTTAGCGCGCTATGCTGTAGATTGGGTCTATGGTCATTCAGGTTTCAATGAAATGACGGATGTAGGTCGCTTCCTTTCCGCAATAGCTGATTTGCTGACGGTCTTATTTGTTTATCTCATAGCGGAAAAAGTCTACAATCGACGAGTCGGATTGCTATCAGCAGCATTTTCTGCTTTTGCAGTATTACAAATTCAACAATCTCACTTCTTTACCGTCGATACCTTCACAACATTTTTCTCAATGCTGGCAATTTATTTCGCTGCAAAAGTGGCCTATGACAAAAATAAGTTAGGAACTGATTCAAACGAGCGCGATCCAACATCTGACAAAGATTCACCAGAACTTCACCCCAGCCGGATTAGACAATTATTTGCTAATCCAATTTTATTGCCCTCAATAGGATTCGGAATCGCTCTTGGATTGGCAGCGTCATCGAAGATCAGTGTTGCGCCGTTGGCACTCTTGTTGCCGGTAGCCATGTTTATACGTTTGATCGATCTTAAGGGTATCGAACAACAACACCGGACTCAAGATGCCTTATTGTCTCTGATATTGGCTGGGTTTGTTAGTCTACTGGTTTTTCGCATTTTCCAACCAATGGCGTTCACTGGTCCAGGGTTCTTTGGCATCATACCAAATGAAGCTTGGCTGGCCAACCTTAGAGAGCTGCAGAACCAGGCAAGCGGCGATGTTGATTTTCCACCAGCCCTTCAATGGGCAAGGCGGCCAATTTGGTTTGCCTGGCAAAATATAGTCCTATGGGGGATGGGACTGCCGATGGGTTTGTTGGTATGGTTCGGATTTCTATGGATTGGGTGGCGGATAGTCAAAGGGGATTGGCGAAAACACATCTTGTTGTGGGGTTGGGCAGCGCTGATCTTCGTCTGGCAATCCTTGATTTTCAATCCATCAATGCGTTATCAGCTACCGATATATCCTCTTCTAGCGATCTTCGCAGGTTGGGTGGTAATCCGAATTTTTGATTGGAGGACGAAGAAGATAACTGCCGAGGAAAGACCCGGCAAAGGTTGGCAAATCGAGAATGCAGCTGCTGCAGGTGTGAATACTCGCAGCACTTTTAATTGGACTAAAGTCATCGCCATCATTATCGGCAGTGGGGTATTGATCGCTACAGCTGTATATGCGATCTCATTTTCAAATATTTACACTCGACCCATCACTCGGGTTGAGGCTTCCCGTTGGATCTACCAAAACATACCCGGACCGATAAACCTGCCCATCCAAACACTGGATGGGGAATTCAACCAGCCCATACCTTATCCATATAACTATGTGATCAATTCAGATACACCTTTTGTAAATGGTTTTTCTGCCAAGCAGAGCGGTGACCTGGCTGGTGTAAAACTAGGCAGCATTATTGATCCATACGCGAATTTTGGTGACAAAGAGTTTCGCTTGACGATTTCTGAGGATCCTGGCGGGAGAGGAAGATCTGAGTCAATC
>WOR8_10005614_pt1 | contig 12071 bp, 7 predicted proteins | sample DeeMarSeWOR38_10_FD_19890 | JGI IMG/M metagenome (IMG submission 19890) | reverse complement strand
CACCGCATAGTCCGGTTTAATACCCACCGCCTTGGAATAGTGCTCACTTGCTTCTTTAAGGTCGCCCTTTTTTTCTAGAACATCGCCAAGGTTGAAGTGGGCCAGGTAGTTGTTCTCCGTCACCCTTAGGGCGTGATCGAAGAGGGTGAGGCTATTTTTCCAGTGTTTGACCTGCAAGGAAGTGCACACCATCAAGGCGACAAGTAGGGAGGCCGCTGCCACGGTAAGAGCAGGTTTGGCATAGCGCCGACCTCCCAGCAAGTCTGGAACACCCCAGGCAACCATGATGAACAGACCTATAAGTGGAACATAGGCGAAACGATCAGCCATGGCCGGCCACAGACCGGCCCGAACCAGTCCTATGGTCGGCACCAGTGTGCCCAGATACCACAGCCAACCAACCGCAAGGTATGGGCGTGTTTTCAAGGTACGGCTCACCACCAAGGATACAATCATCAGAAACAGGACAGCTACTGCAAGCTGCCACCATGATATCGTTTCAGGGGGAGGATAATAGATTGCCAGGTTGCTCGGCCAAATCATCTTGCCAACGTAGCCCATATAGGAAATGAGTCCGTTGCCAATCCGAAGAGACAATGGCGCGGAGTCGGTAGTCACCAGAGATCCTAGATACTGGTTTGACAAAACAGTGAGGACGATCGCCATGGCTGAGACAGCAAAAAAGGGAAGCTTTTCTCGAACCAGGCGAAAAGCGAGCGACTTTACACTGTGTGGTTTTGCAGGGCTGGTGGACGGCTGGTCAAGATGACCAGCAGAACTGAGAAGCTGGAGTCGATTAAGGGGCCAGTAATCCAGCAAAAGCAGGACAAATGGTAAGGTAACCAGGGTGGGCTTGCTCATAAGTCCCAGAGCAAAGACTATGAGGACGAGCAAATATCTTCCTATGGTCGACCGCTCAACATAACGGGCATAGGACCATAAGGTGAGCATCCAAAACAAACTACTCAGAACATTTTTCCGCTCTACAGCCCAGGCCACCGACTCCACGTTGAGGGGATGGAGGGCGAACAAGGAGGCGACAAAACCGCTTTGCCAAAGTGAGCCGGTCATCCTGTTCAAGGCGAGAAACAGGAAAAGAGCGCTGAGTATGTGTAGGAGTAGATTGGTAAGATGGTAACCCTTCGGACTCAGACCGTAGATTTCATAGTCCAGCATGAGTGATAGCCAGGTCATGGGGTGCCAATAGGCAACATCAGTGAAAGAAAAAGCCCAGACCAACCCCTTGCCGGTGAGTCCTGTCTGCACATGGTAATTTTCGGTAATGTAGAGTGGGTCGTCGAGGTTGACAAACTCAAAGTTTGCCGCCTGCCAATAGACGGCAAGGGTAAGCAATGATAAGAGCAAGCACATCAATAGGAGGTGACGCCGCATGGACTGCTCCACCAATACAACCCATCGTGAACTCTAGGGGCTGCCACCAGTTTTGGCAGCATGGTCGGCCCTTCTGACTTCCTCCAAAGCAAGCTTCAGATTGGCCCGAGCCTGAGCATAGTCATCTTTTAGTCGCAGGGCTTCGGTGAAATGGTTAATGGCCTCGTGGAATTTCCCCTGACGTGCCAGGGCAACCCCAAGGTTGTTATGGGCTTCCGGGTAGTCGGCTCTGATTGTTAGAGCCTTGGCATAGTGGACTTTGGCTTCAGCGAGCCTTCCTTGCTGGGCCAGTCCATTTCCCAAATTATTGTGGGCCTCGGCGTAATCTGGTTTCAGTTGAACTGCGGTCATGTAGTTCTCAATGGCACCAAGGACATCTCCCTGGCTGTAGAGAGCCACACCCAGATTGTTGTGTGTCTCAGGAGACTTTGGTTTAATCCGCAAAGCCGCGGAATAATGTTTTATCGCATCTTCCAATCTCCCTTGCTTGGCCAAAGCAACTCCAAGGTTGGTGTGCGCATCAGCATAGTTCGGGCTGATCTCGAGTGCTTTGGTATAGTGTGGTATAGCCTCTTGGAGCATTCCTTTCTGAGTCAAAACATTTGCCAGATTATTGTGTATTTGGCTGTTGTTGCTGGTTACCCTCAGGGCATGCTCAAAGAGGGAGAGGCTATTTTTCCAGTGTTTGACCTGGAAGGAAGTGCACACCATCAAGGCGACAAGTAGCGAGGCCGCTGCCACGGTAAGAGCAGGTTTGGCATAGCGCCAACTTCCCACCAAGTCTGGAACACCCCAGGCAACCATGATAAACAGGCCGATGAGGGGCACATACGTATAGCGATCAGCCATGGCCTGCGCTCCCACCTGCACCAGGCCAATGACCGGCACCAGAGTGCCAACATACCAAAGCCAACCTACTGGAAGATAGGGATATCGCCGCCCTGCTCGCATTACCACAGTGGATATGAGCAACAACAACAAGCCGGCTGCCACCGCCTGCCAAATGGGCAAGCTTTGCCCCGGGTGGGGGTAGAAAATCGCCAGATTCTGAGGCCAGATCATCTTGATTATATAACTTACATAGGCAAGCATAGCGTTGGCGATACGTATGTTGAGAGGATATACTTCCAAAGCCACCACGGCTCCCCCACTTTTTTGGACGATAAAGGTCACAACGCTGGATACAGCCGCAAGAGCAAAGAAGGGAGTTTTTTCCATTAGCAGTCGAAAAACTTGTGTTCTCGGCTTTTTGGCAATTATGGATGGGTGGCTTTGCCCAGTGTGACCCAAAAAAGATTGGCCAAGTTGGATGCGTTCGAGAGGCCAGTAGTCCAGCAAAAGCATCACAAATGGCAGGGTCACCAGCATGGGCTTGGCCATCAGGCCGAGAGCAAAGGGGACAAGGGTCAGCAGGTATCTTTTTACGCCAGGACGTTTTACATACCCAAGATAAGCCCACAGGGTGAGGATCCAGAAAAGAGTGCTCAAGACATCCTTGCGTTCAGCCACCCAGGCAACCGACTCCACATGGAGGGGGTGGAGAGCAAAGAGTGCGGCAACCAAACCGCTCCGCCACAGTCCCCCAGTCATCCGCTGCAGGACCAGAAAAAGTAATAAAGTGTTGAGCAGGTGCAAAACTACATTGGCCAGATGGTGTCCCTTGGGATTCAAACCGTAAAGCTGGAAGTCCAGCATGTGTGACAGCCAGGTTAAAGGGTGCCAATTGGCCATATGGTTAGTAGTAAAGGCCCAGGTGACGCTCTCGCTGGTCAGTCCTTTCTGTACATGAGAATTTTCAACGATGTACTGATCATCGTCCAGGTTGACAAACTCATAGTTTCCCACCTGCCAGTAGACGGTGAGCGTAGCTAAAACCAAAAACATGCATAACAAAAATTTACGACCCATGCGAAGATATTCATCCTCGTTTTTGAGCAGAGTTCTCTATTGACGACTTAGGTCGGTCGTCCCTTAACTGTCAGATTTTCTGTTATCCTCGGCAATCCCACGAGTTTTTTCTCTTTGTCGCAAAGCCATGCTCAAGTTATTTTGAGCCCTTATAAATCCTGGCTTAATTCGCAGGGCTTCAGTGAAGTGAGCTATTGCTTCCTCGTTTTTTCCCAAATAAGCCAAGACAACTCCAAGGCTGTTGTGCGCTTCAGCAAAGTCAGGCTTAAGCTGTAATGCCGTAGAGAAATTGGATATGGCCTCTTCAATTTTGCCCTGCCGTGCCAGCAGGTTTCCCAGGTTGAAATACGCCTCGGCAAAGGTAGGATCAAGGTGCAGAGCAGTAGAGTAATGGAATGCGGCCTCCTTGATCTTTCCCTGCCTTTCGAGAGCGTTGCCCAGGTTTAGGTGAAAGCCTGGGAAGTTAGGCTCGACCTGCAGTGCCTTATAAAAATGGCCAATAGCCTCCTCGTCCTTTCCTTGCCGGGCTAAAGCATTTGCCAAGTTGTTGTGGGCCCTGGAGAAATTCGGCCTGATTGTCACGGCCTTGGTGAAATGAACCATGGCCTCCTTGACTCGGCCCTGTTCGTTGAGAGTGGTGCCCAGGTTGTTGTGAGCCACATAATTGTTTTCGGTCACGGCAAGGGCGTGTTTAAAGAGTGTATTAGAGTTTTGCCAGTAGCGGAGTTGGTTCCAGGTGAGGAGCATCAATGCTACCAGCAAAGCTCCGCTGCCCCAGGTAAGGGCACTACTTTGATAGCGCCACCCAGTGGTGAGATCGGGGATGCCCCAGGCGACGATCATAAAGAGGCCGATGAGCGGCACATAGGTAAAACGATCGGCCATGGCCGGCCAGAGCCCCACCTGCTTCAAGCCAATAAGCGGGATAAGAGTGCCAAGGTACCAGAGCCATCCCGTTACAAGATACGGGGCTTTCCTAGCCCTCCAAAAAATCAAGAAGGATATACCCGCCAGCAACGCTGCAGCCCCAGCACCTTGCCAAATCGGGACGACACTTGGATATGGATAAAAAACTGCCAGATTCTGAGGCCAGATCATCTTTGCACCGTAGCTCACATAAGAGACCAACCCGTTTGCAATACGGAGCTTGATTGGCACCGATTCGGCGGATATGACCATGCCAATCCGCTGAGCCGCCAGAGAAGTCATATAGGCCGAGATCCCTGATAGAACGAGCAAAGGCACTTTCTCCAGGATCAGAATGCAAGGGCGCGTTCTCTGATAGCCGGAAATGCCGGATGCGCTCTGCTGTGCATTCATGTCACCTGCCAACTGGCCGAAGCGAAGCCGACCGAGTGGCCAATAGTCCAGCAGAAAAAGAACACATGGCAGAGTGACAAGCATTGGCTTGGTCATCAGTCCTAGCCCAAAGAATAGAGCCAACAGCAGATACCTGGGAAGACTGGGCCGGATGGAATAATGGCTGTAAGCCAGCAAAGTGAGCATCCAGAAAAAGGTGCTCAGAACATTTTTCCGTTCAACCGCCCAGGCAACCGACTCCACATTGAGGGGATGCAAAGCGAACAATGCAGCCACGAATGCGCTTCGCCACAGAGATCCAGTCATCCACTTCAGAATCAGAAACAGAAGGAGCACATTGAGTGTGTGCAAGGCTACATTGGTAAGATGATAGCCACGGGGGTTTGTGCCATAAAACTCATGGTCCAGCATGAGCGATAGCCAGGTCAACGGGTGCCAATAGGAAATATCAGTTATGGAAAATGCCCAGGTGATGCTCTCTGAGTCCAGCCCCTTTTGGACATACCGGTTTTTGGTAATATATTGAGTGTCATCCAGGTTGATGAACTCGTGATTGCCAACCTGCCAATAGACGGCAATGGTAGTGACAACCAAAAAAAGGCAGACAAAAACCTCACGGCGACTGTAAAAAAAAGTGTTTTTGCTGACATTTTTTTTGGCAGACATCAACTCAACTCAATCAATTACTCATCATGGCTCGGCTATTTTTCTGCAAACTCTGAGCCAGGTCACAAGATCGGATGGAAGATGTATAAAGAGCATGCTGTAGAGATAATGGGTAATTGTCTGACCTGGACTTCAGACAAATTTAATCCGTCGCATAGCAAACAACACCATGCGCAACAACAACCAACCGTGTTTCCAGCGTTGTATGTTTGTTGTTCCATAAGTTCGCTGCTGGTACCTAATTGGCAAATCAACTATCTTGTGGTTAAGCTTGGCGGCGCCGAAGAGCAAATCGAAATCTCCGAAAGGATCGAAGTCCCCGAAGTGAGCTCTGTTGTTAGCAATCAAGGCATAATCCTCTTTCCATAGAACTTTGGTTCCGCAAAGCGTGTCTTTAACAGGTTGTCCCAGCAGCCAGGAAAAGACTAAACTGAAAAATTTATTACCCACCAGGTTCAAGTAACGCATGGCGCGCTCTTCCATGGGATAAACGAGTCGCACGCCGTTGATGAAGTCACCTTTTCCAGAACACAGGGCCTCATAAAAGCGCAGCAGATCTTCCGGCGGCACCGTCAAATCAGCGTCGAGGATCATCAATATATCCCCGCTGGCGCTGGTAAAGCCCAAACGAACAGCGTCACCCTTACCCGCGCCGCTTTGCCGAAACAATTTACTACGCCGGCCAGGATGGTTTGAGATCTCTTGTTCAATGGCAGAATAAGTGTCGTCTTTAGAGTGACCTTCGATAAAGACCAGTTCTGTTCCTCTGCCCATTTCAGGAGTACGAGCAAATATCTGAGGAATGTTGCCAGCCTCGTTGCGAGCCGGGATGATGACCGAAACCAGTGGTTCGCTGGCTCGTGGCTGGGTAGTCGGACGAGGCCGAGCTATAATAAAATTGGTTAAATTCAAATGATAGCAGGGCCATATTTTTGCAATGACACGGTTGAAAAATGCGGCCAAAACCGGAGTGCGCAAGGGCCATAGGATCTCCGACCAATGGCGGATGACTTCCCAGTCCACCAGATTCAACAGCGCCCTGATATCTTCTACGGTCAGCCAGTTCTGATTGAGCAAGGGTGTGGCCAGGCCACGCTTTTTGGCGAGCATGAGAGGCAACTCCCACAGCCGGCTATATGTGTTGACGATGATCCGAGTCCGGGGAGTCGCCAAGGTTTGCAGCTGGCTGAAAACTGTTTGTACATCCCATACATCGTTGACCAGATCGGACAAGACGATCACATCGAATTTCTGCTGCAAACATAGATCATGAGCATCGCACTGGATGAAGTGAAGTCCCGGATGTTGTTGAGCGGCACGCTGAACCATTTCGCCGGAAAAATCTATGCCGATCCCTAAAGCTGGCTTGAGCTTGGCAAGCAACTCGCCGGTGGCGCAGCCGATTTCCAGAACTCGCTGTCCAGGAGCAACCAGGAACTGATAAATTTCTGTAAGCCTTTCTTGATAATAGGCTCCCCAGGAAGTCCAGGTGTCCTTCTTGCAGGCCACAGCATCCCAATGTGCTCGACGCTCATCCCGGTAAGTGGAAGCCGGATCTCTTTCTCTCATCATAAGAACCTTTCTTCTTGAGGAAGATAAGATTGCCAACGGCAGATTGACCCATTACGACTCAACCGATTTTGAAAGAGTGGATAGCATTTCGTTCTCCAATTCACGGACCAGGGTCTTGGTGGTTCTCTGGGGTCTTTATCGTGTTGGCCATTTTCTGGAGAGCCAGGTCCAGATTGCCGCGAGCTGGGGCATAGTCCGGCTTGACTTGGAGAGCCGCGGTAAAATGGGCAATGGCATCCTTGAGTTTACCCTGACGGGCAAGGGCAACCCCGAGTCCGTTTAGCGCCTCAGGATAGTCGGGTCTGAGCCGAAGCGCATCTGAATAATGGGCAATGGCCTCATCGAGCCTCCCTTGTTTGGCCAAGGCAAGTGCCAGGTTGTAGTGCGCTTTTACATGGTTGGGCGAGATTCGCAGCGTTTCCATAAAATGGGCAGTAGCTTCCTCGTATCTGCCCTGCCTTGCTATTGCAGATCCCAGGTTGTGGTGAGCCAGAAAGTTGTTTTCTGTTACATTGAGGGCATGAGTGAAAAGCGTAATGTTGTTTTTCCAGTGGCGTACTTGTAGCGATGAACATATGGCAAAGGTTAAGAGCAGGGTAGATGCCGTCACAGCGAGTATCATACGTCGATGACGCCATGTTTTTACCAACTCGGAAGCACCCCAAGTAATCATAATAAAGAGACCGATGAGCGGCACATAGGTAAACCGGTCAGCCATGCCTTGATCTCCCGATTGCACCAGACCAATCACCGGCACCATAGTTCCCAGGTACCATAGCCATCCCACGACAAAGTAGGGGTGCCGCCGCGCTGTCCGTAGCACCAAGATGGAAACAAAAACCAGCAGCAGAAAAGCTCCACCGACCTGCCAAAGGGCCCAATTGTTGCCAGGATGGGGATAGAAGACCGCCAGATTCTTTGGCCAGATCATCTTGCCGATGTAATTTACATACGAAACAAGAGCGTTGACGATGCGATCTGTGAGTGGATATTGTTCCGTGGACTTAGCCGCCCCTGAGCCCTGCTGAACGAGGAAGGCCATAACACTAACAATTACAGCAAGAACAAAAAGTGGCGTTTTTTCCAGAACCAGGTGGAGAGTACGAGTTCTTTGCCCAGGAGCACTGTAAGATTTGCTCCTGGGCAAATGATTGCTACTAAGCCATTGGTCAGGCTGGAATCGCTCCAGCGGCCAGTAGTCCAGAAGAAGCAGTACGAAAGGAAGGGTCACAACCATGGGTTTGGCCATAAGGCCAAAGGCAAAAGTGAGAGGAATCAGCATATATCTTTTGAGAGATGGACGGGCAACATAATAGATGTATGTCAATATGGTGAGCATCCAGAAAAAGGTGCTCAGAACGTTTTTCCGCTCAGCCACCCAGGCCACCGATTCCACATTAAGGGGATGCAAGGCAAACAGTGCTGCAATGAAAGCGCTCTTCCAGACCGCCCCTGTCATACGTTTGAATATCAGGAACAGCAAAAGGGCGTTCGCTATGTGTAAAAATAAGTTGGTCAAATGATATCCACTGGGGTTCAAGCCGTAGAGTTCAAAATCTAGCATGAATGATAGCCAGGTGATCGGCATCCAATATGAAGGTTTGAAGGAGGTGTATGCCCAGATGACGTTTGCAAGGGTAAGGCCATGCTGCACGTGATGATTTTCAGTGACATAATTATCGTCGTCGTAATTAGTAAAATCATAATTAACTACCTGTCTGAACACAACGAGGATAGTCAAGACCAGCAAGAGGCAGATAAGATATTCATAACCTCTATTTGAGTCTTTGTTTTTTCGGTTTATAAGCAAAGACATGGCTAATTAGTTTTCCTGTGATTCCTCTGTAAAAATTTATGGTTGCCGGTTGAGGTCGGTGGCACAAAAAGAAGCGCTAAAGCTTTGAGATAAAATGCAACGGGTGGCTTGTGATCGAAAACGTCTCTATACTGCAGACCATCGTTGAGGATCACCTGTCCCGCATAACCAAATATACCTTCGTCCCGATCTAAAGGGATGAATACTATGTAGAGCCTGATGAGGATATAGACAAGGCAGATTGCTATCCACACGAACCAGTAGTTTGGAATGGTAGGGGAAAAAGTACTTGAAATTCTTGGGTTGTCTTCGCCGGAATCGTTCCGGCGAAAGACAGACAAGAGAGTGTTATGACTGAACCATATGGGCGGTTGACGGCACATAAGAGCAGTTTTATTCCTTTTCGGGAAAGAGATTGGTATCGAGAAGTTCCATCTTGGCCAATCGGAAGGTAAGTGCCGTCTGAAGACAGCCAAAGCCGTATTTTATACTGCGCGGGAGATTGATGGATGAGGCCTCGGGGAAATACTTGGTTGGACAACTTACCTCTGCAACGGCGTATCCAAGCCAGAGAATCTGAGCTAACATTTGATTATCGAAAACAAAATCATCCGAATTGCTGTTGAAGGGTATTTGTGTGAGCAATTCCCTGGAAAAACCCCTGTAGCCAGTGTGATATTCAGATAGCTTGGCTCCCATCAGTAGATTTTCTACAAAGGTCAAGAACCGATTGGCCACATATTTCCACAGAGGCATTCCCCCTTTTAGTGCATAGCCTCCCAAAATTCTGGAGCCCAAGACACAGTGATAGAGGCCGTTGCCGATCATGGTAACCATAGCAGGAATTAGCATCGGGGTATATTGGTAGTCAGGATGAACCATAATAATGATGTCGCCATCTTGATCTAAGGCCAGTTGGTAACATGTTTTCTGATTGGCGCCATAACCTTGGTTGCGCGGATGGACGTGAACTATCGTATTTGGTAGCTTTTCAGCTATGGCCACTGTCTCATCTATACTTCCATCGTCCACCACAATGACCTGATCAACGTAATCTTGAGCCATGACCTCCGCATGGGTCTGTTGCAGGGTTTTGGCCGCATTGTAAGCTGGCATGACCACTATGACTTTTTTCTTTCTAAACATGTAGGCCCTTTCCCCCATTGCCAATAATTATACAATCAGGACTGAATTCTTATTTTTCTTTATTATTCCTGTAAAGATGTTTCGCTTTTCCTTCGAAAAATAGCAAGCCAGTATTTTGAACGTGGAGAATATTCGAGGCCTGCATCCCTCCAGCGTGAGATTGTTTTTTCGGGAGAGATAATATCTATAACACCGATAGTCTTGTAGTATTTCTGTTGGTAATCCCTGAACCAAAAAAAAATCGTTCTTTCTGAGGTCGGCCGAAGCAACCAAGAGGACATAACGTTAACGAAGATTAGAAATTCAGGACGAGCTGACTCTATTTCATAGATCATTTCTTTCTGCATATCTGAGGCGTATGGGTGAGACTCCATTAGAGGATAAGTGTATATATACCTCGTGGCAGCTCGCCTGTTTGCATAGAAATATATCTGTGGTTCTGACCCTATGACAGCAATACGATCGTTCTGTGACGAGTTTTCTCGAATGTATCTCGCAATTTCTAATGACTCTGGAAAAGGATTGAGGCCATAGATACGCCGGGCTACCATTTTTGGTGCCAAATGAAAAAGGTAATCTCGTTGGTAATATACAGAGTGAAATAGAGAGATGAGTATGAGAAGCAATACAAGTATTTTAGAAAACTTCGCAACATTTCTATTTCTTAAGGTCACATACAAAGAGCTGATACAAATTGCAGATAGTAGAGCAATTGATGGAAGGGCAAGTACAAAATAATGAGGTCGGAAATAAAGTCCAGGACATACAGCGAGCCATGAGAAAACGGTAAATAGTAATACGAGAATAACTTTGGAACGATAACGTGTATTCCAGAATAAATAGAAAAAACCAACTACCGCTAGGATAAAGATAAAAATTGATGAACTTATTATAGTAAATATCGTTCCTTCTAATAATTTTATTCCTTGTAATAATGGTACGAGTGACACATATTTTTGAGTATATGTAAATGTCCAAAACCAAAATTTATCGAAGACACCAAAACTCCAAAAAAGGAGACAAGTTAATCCGAATGGCAAGCTGACGCCAACTACAAATAAAAACCATCTAAGAATAGATCGCCGCCAAACAACGGGCCGACATTTAAGCTCCGCGGTTAGGAGATAAACAGCTGCAAAAGCAGCGAATGCCAGACCATGCTGTTTGATAATGAAGGCTATACCAAAGAGCAAACCACTCCAGAGTAGTAATTGGGGTCGTTCTGAGCTAATTGCCTTCACCAATAGCAAAGTACCACCCACTGCTGCAAGAATCACGAAGTGTTCAGCATTGGCAAAGGCGCCCAGCACAGAATAATTCAAAGACAGCACCGCGAAACTCGCACTGGCCACAACTGCGGCAAGAGGATCAAAGGAGCTTCTTACCCATACGAACAGCAAGAAGATCGTCACTATGTTGACGACAAGTAGTCCCAAGTGAATTCCTGTATGAGTTTTGCCAAACACAGTAAGAAGGATGGCGTACACACCGTAAATGCCCGGCATCTTCATGCTGTATGCTTCTGCATATGGGGGAATACCTTGCAAGATGAGTTGAGCAGTGTAAGCGTATTCACCTTCATCCCGCTCTAGCGGAACTGACAGAAGTCCGGTTCTGAGAAGGGCGGCGAGAGCGATTATGAGAAGGAGCAGTATAATATCCCAATATTTATATAGATATCGATTATATATGGTCATATTTGCATCCAGGGCTTTGCTCGTCTTCACACGCTAAAAATAAAAACGCTGGCGAAAGTGAATATATTTTCGAGGTGGGACTCAGAGCCGACTCCATGGCCGAAATGAGCAAGATTGATGCCAAGCCTTCTAATCAGTATGACTCATGGAATCGATAAACCCCAGTCAAAGCACTGCATCTCCTCTAAGGCCAGGATAAGGAACTACCTTTTCACTTGATTTCCACCTGGGAGTGTACCATACTTTTGCCAATGGAGTGCGCCAAGCCTCCGCCATCTTTACAATAAATAGCTTTGCCTGAATAAGAACTCTACCAGAGACCCATAGCCTTTCCTGTCTCTGTTGGCACATCAATTGCTTGGTAAACGAACTCAGAATCCCGAACATTTTGTAATGTGCTATAAGATATCTGCTGCATTTTGAAAAGAGGTAAATAGAGAAACTACCCGAAGCGAGCGCGAATATGAGTATAAGTAACCTTTTGGTGACCGGCGGTGCCGGTTTTATAGGCACAAATTTCGTCCGCCATGTCCTCAGAAAGCGGCCCAATTGGC
>WOR8_10007409_pt1 | contig 12072 bp, 8 predicted proteins | sample DeeMarSeWOR38_10_FD_19890 | JGI IMG/M metagenome (IMG submission 19890) | reverse complement strand
TCCAGATACCACATCGTCTCCCGCAGTCCGACCGAGGGCTCGACGGTGAAAAAGGGTTTGACCTGCAGCGGCCAATAAAATCTTGGGTAAAGATCCGCCCGTTGGCCGCGTTTGTCTTCCCTGCTCCAGTAATAAACGTACTCGGTATTCAGGTTGTAAAAGAAGGGAGAGGGCCCGATTCTTTGTTTGACACCGTCAAATTCTATCACGGGCAGCTGCTGCAGGGTCGGATCCGGCAATCCGGTGTTGCGCACGGTGCTGTCCAGGTCGTAGCGCATCTTGGCATTGAGGCTATAGGTCGGCCAGAGTTTGTTAAAATTGAGCAGGTTGGTTCGTACCGGGTCATTGTAATCATCCAGATCACGGCCAAAGACCTCCTCAAAATAATCCTTTGACTTTTTCCAGCTGATCGGTCCGCTTCGGAATTCCCGGGTATAGTCCTGGTCGCTGACGATGTCCACATCCAGGCGGGCGCGCACGCCCCAGGGCATTTTCTGGTGATGGCTGCCGCGCAGCCAGTAGCGATCCTTATTTTTTCGCAGAATATCGGGGCCACCGTCCGAAAACCCCCAATCTTCGCTGGCGGTGCCGGTGCCGTCATCGACCTCGCGGTCGGAAAACCCGTCGACCATCCAGGTCCCCTTGGACCACTCGTCGAGGTAGTAGCGGTATTCCCCTCCGGGCCGGAAACCGCGATCGGTCATATAGTGCCCGTAAAAGGTAGCATCCGAGCTGTCGTCGATGGCCCAGAAAAACGGCTGGCTGTAATAGTAGCCCCAGCGATCCGATGCGCCGGCATCGGGCCACAAAAACCCGGTTTGGCGATCCTTACGGGCCGGATAGTAAAAATAGGGCGTATAAAAAACCGGCATTTTTCTGGCCCACATGGCGGCATGCCAGGCCGTCGCCTCGCCGTCCTCTCTAATTTTCACGTCTTTACCGGTAACCCGCCAGTCCGGATTCTCGCCGTCACAGGAGGTAATGGTGGCTGCGTCGAGGGTATATGTCCTGGGGCCCACTTTTTTAATCACATCGCCGGTGATGTGATAGTTGTTTTCTTTTAGAAACAAATAGCCGTTGTCTATGGACCCGATCTGTTCTTCCAGGTCGATATCCATGCGGTCGCCCCTGAGGACATCATTACCGTCTGTTAACACCACGTTGCCTTCGGCATAGGCCTTCATGTTCTTGTGATCGAACCGCACAAAATCAGCCGACAATCTGATATTTTTTTTGTAAATCAGAACATTGCCCGTGGCCGTGTACTCATCAATGGTCTGGTCGTATTCAACCCGATCGGCTTCAAGCTCCCAGGGCAGTTTCGGGTCCTGGGCGATGCTTTCGATTTTGTCGGGATCCACCTGAGCTGCCGCCGGACCCACCAGTACCAGCAGAATGGATGTCAGCACAAGACAGGTGGCAACCAGGGGCAGGGCGGCGGGGAAATACGAAGGCCGGTGATCGCAACGGATTAACCGGAGAGCAGATCGCCGGGATGCTGAGTTGATGATGTTTGAATCCATTCCGATTATCACGGCATCGAAGTTGACAGCATTAAGATTAAGACGTTGAATCCCGCTAAAAATTAAGTTATAAAGCCAAGTTGATGAAAAAAGTCAAGGCTCAATTGTGGTTATATCACAAATTTTTCTAAAAGGCTTAAATGTCTTAAAAGATTACCCATGAGAGTACTACTGACAAATGATGATGGTATCCATGCCCGCGGATTGTGGGCCCTATACAACCGGCTTGCAGGGTCGCATCATGTGGAGGTGATAGCTCCCGATCGAGAACGTAGTGCCATCGGGCATGCCATTACCCTGCATCAACCTTTGCGGGCAAACCGGATTTCACTGAATGGCGGATATGCCGGGTATGCGGTCAGTGGAACTCCGGCGGATTGCATTAAACTCGGCCTTACGGAAATTCTTTCTGAAAAACCGGATGTGGTGATCGCCGGTGCTAATGCCGGCGCCAATGTTGGCGCAAATCTAAACTATTCCGGTACGGTAGCTGCCGCTAAAGAAGCGGCCCTGGGCGGTACAATCGGAATTGCCGTATCGATCGAGGGGCCGGAGGTCGACGATTATGATGATGCCGCCGCGTTTATCGCCGAATTGAGTGAAACGGTCTATGCGAGGGGGCTGCCGTTTGGAACATTTCTCAATGTCAACATTCCCAACCGCCCCCTGAAAGATATTGCCGGTGTGAGGATCAGCCGGCAAGCCGTAGAGATCCTGTCCGAATATGTTGAAAAACGTGAAGATCCGCGCCATCGGACCTATTTCTGGCAGGGACGGGATATGCAATCATTCGAATCGGATCTCCAGCTCGACGGAGCCGTGCTCAGAGATAACTATATCTCCATTACACCGGTCAAGTGCGACATGACGGATTACCGCTTGCTGGAAGACATGAAGGGTTGGAATCTTGGCGAAATAGTCAGGTCGAAGAGATAGGGTCTAATGTTAGGGGGTTCAAAGGTTCTGGGTTGAGACGTTTAAAAGCGAACCGCAGAACCGCAGAATATCGAACTGTAGAATATCGAAGGGAGGTTTCGCTACGCTCAATCTTTATTCATAATGAATAGATAGAATACATTCCTTCGACATTCGACATTCAATATTCGTTATTCGATATTCGCTTTTGAACCAAAACTCTGAACCTTGAACCCTGAACCGGGAACCTTTGGGCCGGGAGACCAACGAATCTATTAGCCGTGTGATTTCTTATTGTGCCAATGAATATACGCTTTCTTTGAATGAGAGGCCCCAAAATATGTTTATTACTTTAGAAGGCATCGAGGGCTGCGGTAAAACGACCCAGATAAAAGATCTCGCTGCGTTTTTTGAAGACAGGGGACAGCCGTGTGTCGTGACCCGCGAGCCCGGCGGGACTGACATCGGCAGGCAAATCAGATCCATTTTGCTGAACCCTTCGAGCAAGGGCATCGTTCCCACGGCCGAGTTGCTTCTCTATATGGCCGATCGGGCCCAGCATATCGATAGATTGGTGAAACCCTGTCTCGCCGACAATAAAGTGGTTTTGTGCGATCGCTATTTTGATGCCACCGTGGTTTATCAGGGATATGCCCGCGGCATTGACACCGGCTTCATCTGCGAATTGCACCGACTTGTGCTGGCGGATTTTAAACCGGATATCACCCTGCTGCTGGATCTTGAGCCCCGTGTCGGTCTGGCCCGGGCCTGGCAAGAACTCAATAGCGGCAATCGCAGCGACAACGAGAGCCGTTTTGAAGCGGAAACCATCAGTTTTCACGAAAAAGTTCGGGCCGGCTATCTGGAGCTTGCCCGCCTGGAGCCGGAGCGCTTCAGGATTATCGATGCGTCCAGGGATAAGATGCAGGTGCAGGCTGATATTCGTAAAGTGCTGACGGAAGTTCTTGATTAATTAGGTTTCAGTTGTCAGGTGTCAGATCGAACATCGTGGTGTCCGAGTAGGGTCGGCCACTGTGCCGACCATAAACGGTAGGTCACAATGATCTGAATTCGGCGGGCGCGGTGGCCCGCCCTAACGCAGTTGCACGGAGCGCATATAAAAAGCGAATATCGAATAATGAATATTGAATGTCGAATGTCGAAGTAAGGAATTCTATCGATTTTAATAGATAGAGCGCAGCGATTCCATCCTTCAATATTCTGCGGTTTTCCTTTCAATTTTAACATGTAGCAATACTCGTAAGGTAATATGACTCGGACTATTCTGGACATCATCGGCAACACCCCGCTGGTTGAGATCAAAAAACTGAATCCCAACCCGAAGGTTAAAGTGTTTGCCAAGCTTGAATATTTTAATCCGGGTGGCTCCACCAAAGACCGGCCGGCTCTCTATATGATCGAAGCCGCGGAGAAATCCGGCGAGCTGACCCATGAAAAAACGGTGATTGAGGCCACCAGCGGCAACACCGGCATCGGTCTGGCGCTGGTGTGCGGGGTCAAGGGCTATCGGCTGATGCTGACCATGTCCGAGGCGGTCAGTGTCGAGCGACGAAAAATTTTACAGGCCCGTGGCGCCGATATTCTGCTTACCCCCGGACATTTGGGAACCGACGGGGCCATCGAAGAGGTCTATCGCCTGGCCCGGGAAGATCCCGAGCGTTATTTCGTCGTCGACCAGTTCAATAACGAGGCCAACTGGAAATCACACTATCATGGCACGGCCCAGGAAATCTGGCAGCAAACCGATGGCGCGGTTACAACCCTGGTTGCCTGCATGGGCACCACCGGTACCTTGATGGGGTCTTCCCGGAAGCTGAAAGAGCTCAATCCTGCCATTCAAATTGTCGGGGTTGAACCCTATCTTGGGCATAAGATCCAGGGGCTCAAAAATATGAAAGAGGCTTACTGCCCCGAGATTTTTGAAAAAAATCGTCTGGATAAACAGGTTAATATTGACGATGAGGTCGCTTATGAAATGGCCCGGCGTCTGGCAGCAACCGAGGGCCTGCTGGTGGGTATGAGCAGTGGCGCCGCAATGGCCGTGGCCCTGGAAGAGGCGCGACAACTGGACGGGGGCACCCTGGTGGTCATATTGCCCGATGGCGGTGAACGCTACCTGAGCACATCTCTCTTTGCCGTTGCCGACGATATCGGACTGAAACTGTTCAATACCCTGACCAAACGCAAAGAGACCTTTCAGCCCATCCGGCCCAAACACGTGTCGGTTTACTCATATGGACCAACCGCGCATGGCAGGATGCACATCGGCGAGATGCGGCGCTATGTGTTTGCCGATCAATTGTGTCGCTATTTGCGATATCGGGGATATGATGTCCACCATATCGTTAATATCGCCGATCTTGACGATAAAACTATCCAGGGATCCGAACAGGCCGGCATGGACCTGGAACGATTCGCCCGGGGCCATATGGAGCAGTTTCTCGATGATCTGACGGTACTCGACGTTCAACCGGCTGAGAAATATCCAAAAGCCAGCGAACATGTTGAGGATATGGTATCGCTTTCCCAAAAGCTGGTGAGCAAAGGTCTGGCCTATGAAAAGCTCCGCTCCCTGTATTTTGATATTTCCCGATTTTCAGACTACGGAAAGTTATCCGGCATCGATATAAACAAGATAAAGCTGGGTGCCACCGTTGATCTTGATGAGTATGAGAAAGAAAATCCCCGGGATTTCACCCTTTTTAAGCGTTCCAGACTGTCGGAGCTGAAAAGAGGTATTTTCACCAAGACCGACTGGGGAAACGTACGTCCTTCATGGCATATACAGTGTGCCGCCATGTCGATGAAATACCTGGGGGATAATTATGACATATACGCCAGCAGCCGGGAGTTGCTGTTTCCCCATCACGAAAATGTAAATGCCATCGCGGCGGCCATCACCGGCAAACCTCTGGCGCGGTTCTGGATTCACTGCGACCGGATTTTAATCGACGGGAAAAAAGTGGATGAAAACGATTCCGCCTATACCCTGACGGACCTTCTCGACCAGGGATACTCCGGCCGGCTGATTCGGTTTTGGCTTTTTTCAACCCATTACCGCAAGCCGATCACCTTCTCCCGGGACCGGTTAAACAACGCCCGGCATTCATTAAAACGGATCGATCAGTTCTTCAATAGGTTAAGGAGCATCAATAACGGACGGCCCTATAACGAATTGGATCAGTTGCTCTATGACATTAAAAATGGGTTTACCACCGCCATGGATGATGATCTGAATATATCGGCAGCAATGGCCTCGCTGTTTAAAAACATTAAAAAAATTAATATCCTGGCGTTGGAAAAAAAGATTGCGGTGTCGGATGCTTCCAAAATTTTAGATGCCTTTTATAAAATAGACCAGGTTCTCGGCTTTCTCGAATACAAGCCGCCGGTTTATGACAGTGAAATCCAGGAGCTTGTTGAAACCAGAAACCAGGCCCGGCGAGATCGCAACTGGACCCTTGCCGACCAAATTCGTGAGCAATTAGAGGCCCGTGGGGTGTTGGTGCAGGATGAGAAGATATAGTGGTTGGTTTTTTGTTTTTGGTGTTTGGAATCCCCGCCACAGAAGCAACCTCCAAACACCAAATACTAAATACCAAAAACCTGCCCGAACAATATGAGCAACTGATTTTGAATGAACCAATAACAATAGTTTGATGGTATCATGACACCTGTATACTTCCCCTACACTTACATTTCCAACCCGGTGGCGGAGGCCGTGGCGGCCTGTTTCGGTCGTTTTATGGTTTACCAGCCGCTGGCGGACAGACTCCCGTTGAGCATGCGGCCCTGGGTCGACAAGGGTGTTATCGACATACGGATTCCCGTGCAGGGAAATGAAAGGCAACTGGCGTCAGCGGCCGAAACCTACATGGAATGGGCAGAGCTCAATATCGGAAACGCCGGCATCAATCCAGCATCTCTAAAAACCATTAGGGCCTCGGCACCGCTTCTAGACCCATCATTGTCTTCGCACATCGTCGCCGAAGTCAAAAAGCAGGCTGGCAGTTCCGCAAGCGATCAATCGCCGGACCGGGTTTTAACGTCCAGAATATTTCTGCATTTTGCCCAGAAATTCGACCAGCAAAGTGCGCAACTCGATGATGTTCTGGCAGAATTCGAGCAAAAAAAGCAGGATTTAATCCAGGATCTTAAGGTCGAAGAGGATACCCTTGCAGCTGAATTTAATAAAGAATCCGGCAATATGCCGGATGTAAACACCGATTATTTGATTGCGGAGCGACTGGCAGCCTGGATCCGGCTATTACGAAAAGATCGGACCCCGCCTGAATTATTTGTGACCCATCGCCCGGCAGTAGTGGATCATTTGCTCGACGCCGCCTCCCGGTTCGAAAAAATCATCGATGTCGATACAATTCCGCAATTTGACCCAACCAACCGGGCGCCGATCCCCTGGCAGGATGAACTTCTTTCTTATCTTTCTGAAATCACTTATAATAAATGGAGTGAAGCTGCCTTTCAAAAGGTGCCGGACCTGGAATTTCCCTCTGCGGAGAATACCGCAAGGCTAGAAATCTACCTCGTGCCAAATCAAAATGCCCTCCGATTATTTTGCCGCGCCACGGGCATGGAAGATCCCGGAGCCGATCTGCCCGCACCCTGGGCGGGTGCAATCAACACCCTTCTGTGCCTTGTCGAACCCTAGAAGGTATTTCAAGCGGCGCACTCATGATAATTACAATCGGTGCGTCGGCCGGCTGGACTGGCAAGCCTTTTGGTCTAAATTCGGAAAAATATGGCAAGAAGGCTTGACTCGCTATTTTAATTGGTATATGGACTTTTCCCTGGTACAGGGGTCATCTGTTGCTGGATCCAATGGTTGGTATCGACACCATTTTAAATAATTCATTGAAAGGAGATTTTCCTAATGGCTTTTAATCCGATCGTCGATGAAGACAAGTGTGCTGGCTGCGAAGAGTGCGTAGATGTCTGTCCCGTTGAAGTATTTGAAATGCAGGACGGCAAATCCGTACCCGTCAATGCCGAGGAATGCCTTGGATGCGAAAGCTGCGTCGAAGTTTGTGAAGAAGGCGCAATCGTGGTCGAAGAGACCTAATCACACCCTGTTGAAATCCCCCTGATCCTGGTCCCGCGCGCCAGGGCAGGGGTTTTTTTTCTCCTGATGAAGGAATATTTTTGAACCTATCGCCCTTAAAAGCCGATAAGTTAAAGATTCCCCCTAAAAAATTCCAAATCTCAAGCACCAAATCCCAAATAAATCTCAATAACCAATGACCTAAACAATCACCGAAAATGCAGAGTTTAGCTGAGAAAATCATTTCCACTCAGAGATTAAGCCAACTGCACCAGTAGGGGGGTGAATGTGTTTTGAATTTGAAATTTAGGTCATTGGAATTTGTTTGTAATTTGGTGCTTGTTCTCTGGGATTTTACGCTTCTTTTTGGCTTTGCTGCTAAACTATCCCTGATTACCCGGTTGGATTTTCGGTGTTCAAAATCTTAGCGAAAGTCCCATCATCAGCGCGTAGGAGGTCCAGTTGACCTCATTCAATTGCTGTTTATGGGTAGTCCCATCGGCCAGATAAAATTTTATGGTGCCGTCGTCTGTCGACCATTCCTGATAATCAAAGCTGAGGTTCAGGGCCCAGTGTTGATCGAGGATGCAATTGATGCCAGCGCCGATGACCCAGCCGCGGCCCTCGGTATCATGCCTGAAGCTCCTGGGATGGGCAAAATTGTCGTTCAGATTCCAATTGGCGACCGCTTCGAAATCGGCCCAATGATATTCGTAGGTCAAATAGGTTTCGAGACGATGGGCAAAGGATGTTAATTTGTCCGCTCTAAACTGCAGATCGATGCCGATCCAGGGCCCCCTCCACTCTGTTTCGTAAGTGCTGTCCAGGCCTTCAAACGGTCCTTCAGGTGGGGTAAAGCCGGGTGTCGCGATGGTCTGGTATCCCTCGGTGATGTTCAATTGCTGCTCATGATGGGAGTACCCTGCCAGGGGCGTGACGGTCACGATAACGGTCTTTTCGAATCTGATAGGATAGCCCACCGCCAGGGAGGCATCCCACACGCAGTCGTCTTCGGTTGTGTTATTGGACCGTGAAAACTCGCCGGTACGGTTATCTCCGGCATAGTCCGAATCCTGGTTTTGGCCGTTAAAAAGCCAGCCATAGGCCCCTGATCCCTTCAAGGCAACCAGATTGGGCCAAATGAGGCGACCCTGGAATTTCAATTGATAACTTTCAAGATCATCCCAGGTCAGTTCCGAAATGATGTTTGGATTATTGCCGTTGATATCTCCGGCAATGTTCCAGTCTAAATCATCCCTGCGATAGCCGCCGGTAAGAACAAGTTCGGTTTCCGGTGCAAGGCCGGTTCCCTTGCCGATACCCGTGAAAGCACCGGTATATGCAAGCGCTGACGTGCCGGCCATCATCACCCGTGGTGCCGCCAGTAACAACCAAATGGCGATTGCGCCAATCCATACCAAGGATGATTTGTGTTTTCCCATGGTGCTTCCCCCGGGGCCTGAGTCAACGACCACCTGCAAAGCGGGTGGCCTGGATTTCCCCGCCCTTATGGGCGGGGGAAGATAAAAGCACGTCAGTGCTTTAAACGTTGCGGGTGGTGACAGTCCGATGCTGCCGCCCGCCTTGCGACTTGCCAGGATCTGTGATAATTCTACTTTAACCTGAATATAATTTTTTGTCGCCTAAAATTAAAAGTGGCTACCAGGATAAAATGAAGCAATATGTCGTCGACGAACTCCGTCCGCAAGATTACGAAGCACTCAAAAAATATCTGGATAAAGAATTTGGTCCGGCTGAAATGGACGGTATTTACTGGATACCGGTTGCCGCCGAACTCCTGGCGGATATCCAGCGTCAACATGCGCAATGCCGGCCCCATTATTTGGCGCTTGACCTCGACCAGGGCCGGATTGCGTGCGAACTGCTGGTGCGCACCAAGACCCGTATGCGTTGTGATTGCATTCAATACGCCACCGAGCGGCAACGCAACTGGTTGATCGAATTGATGGATAATATATTTAACCGGCTGGGAGTAATGAGTTGATAATGATCCGCACGGCCTTTATTATCCTGTGGGTGGTGGTGACAACTGCTGTATTAGGGATCGTGGCCATTATCATGTCTTTTTTTACGCGGACCGGGGATCCCGTTCATATCATTGCCAGGATCTGGGCCCGATCCATTCTAATGGTCAGCCGCGTGCCGGTAAGGGTCCATGGCTTAACCAATATCGAGCCGGGCAAATCCTACATTTATATGGCCAATCATCAGAGCAACTTTGATATTCCGGTTCTGTTGGGGTATCTGCCGGTCCAATTCAGGTGGCTTGCAAAAGCCGAGTTATTCAAAATACCGGTTTTTGGTCGCGCCATGCTTGGTGCGGGCTATGTCAAAATCGATCGCTTCAATCAAGAATCTGCTTTTAAAAGCATAAGCGAAGCCGCCCAAAGAATGAAAAACGGCGTTTCGGTCATGATATTTCCGGAAGGCACCCGCAGCCGGGACGGCAACATCAGCCCCTTTAAAAAAGGCGGATTTGTCATGGCCGTTGATTCCGGTGTTCCCATTGTACCGATTATTCTGAAGGGGACCAGGTCCATTATGGCCAAAAGCAGCCTGCGGATCAATCGGGGTGCGGTTGAAATGCAGATTGCCAAACCGATCGATACCACCGGCTATTCCAGGGAAACCAAGCAGGATTTGATGGAACAAGTCCGAGCGGTTATTTGCCGAAAGTTCGATAACACCAACTAGATTTGTGGATTTGGGATATATATTAGGTTATTGAGTTGATTAAGTTGATTGAGTTGATTGGTTGATTAAGTAAAAACCTGAGGATCAGAGCCCATCGCTTTTACTTAATCAACTCAATCAACTCATTCAACCAGTCAACCGGCCATTCCATGGCCATGCCAGCTAATCAACTATTTAACTTATCAACTAATAAACTAAGGGATTATTTTAAAATTCGGCCCTTTTACTAACCGTATAGATAAATATCTTAAAAAATAGAGTTACCAACAAAACATGTCCTTACTTAAAATAATCCCCCTTGGTGGATTGGGCGAAATCGGTCTGAATATGATGGTGTTCGAATACGGTAACACCATCTTTCTGGTCGACAGCGGTTTGATGTTTCCCGAGGATTACATGCTCGGGGTTGATATTGTCATACCGAACATGGCGTACCTGCGCCAGAACCGATCAAAACTGGCCGCCGTCGTATTAACCCATGCCCATGAGGATCATATTGGGGCACTGCCATACCTGCTCAAAGATATCAAGGTGCCGGTTTTCGGAACACCTTTTACCCTGGGACTGGTGCGCCACAAGTTGGAAGAGGGCGATCTGATACAATCGACGGCCCTGCATGAAATCAACCTCGATGAAAAGTTGCGGTTGGGTCCGTTTACTATCGAGTTTATCCGGGTGGGGCATAGCGTGGTTGACGGTGTCGGCTTGGTGATCAACACCCCTTGCGGGACGCTGGTGCATACCGGTGATTATAAAATTGGCTATGGCGCCGTCGGTGGTATGTCGACCGACTTAAATAAATTTGCCCGTGTCGGCGAAAAAGGGGTATTGGCGCTGCTGTCCGATTCCACTAATGTGGAAAAGGAAGGCTATACGATTTCAGATAAGGAGATCGGCGAGACACTGGACAAAATCATTGCCGCCAGCAAGGGCCGCATCATTGTGGCCCTGTTCGCCTCCAATATCGCCCGAACCCAGCTTATCGTCGATATCGCCAGGGCCAGAGGGAAGAAAATTGTGATCAGCGGCCGTAGTATCGAGGTCAGCGTAAACATCGCCAAGGCGCTTGGGCACCTCACGATTCCTGAAGACATGGAAATCGATATCGAGCAGGTGCCGGATTATCCCGATGATGACATCATTATGATAACCACCGGCAGCCAGGGAGAGCCCATGTCGGCCCTGGCACGCATGGCCTCAGGCATTCACAAGCAAATCAAAATTAAAACTGGCGATACGGTTATTTTGTCTTCAAAATTCATCCCTGGCAATGAAAAAGCGATCGGCAAGATCATCAACGACCTCTATCGAATCGGTGCCGACGTCATCTATGAAAAAATATCCGATATTCATGTGTCCGGCCATGCTTTCAGAGAAGAGCTGAAGCTGATGATTAACCTGACCAAACCCGAGTATTTCATCCCCGTCCACGGTGAATACCGCCATTTGATATTGCATGCCAGGCTGGCAAAGGAAGTGGGGGTCTCCGAGAACAATATCCTGCTGGCGGAAAACGGTCAAATCATAGAGTTTGATGAAAGCGGCGGCAGGCTGAACGGAAGCGTCACCACCGGTCGGGTGCTTATCGACGGCAAAGGCGTGGGGGATGTCGGGCGCAGTGTGCTCAAGGAAAGGCGGGTTCTCTCAGAGGAGGGATTGGTGGCCGTCACGATGGCCTTTGATGAGGAAACCGGTATCATTATGTACGGACCGGAAATCGTGTCCCGCGGGTTTGTCTTTGAAACCGAAACCGGCCATTTGCTTCAAGATGCCCAATGCGTTATTTTAGAAATAGTTGATGAAATTGCGTTTGATACGCCCAACAGGGTCGGTAAAATT
>WOR8_10005829_pt1 | contig 12072 bp, 12 predicted proteins | sample DeeMarSeWOR38_10_FD_19890 | JGI IMG/M metagenome (IMG submission 19890) | reverse complement strand
AAAATGCTATATTCTTTTTCGGAAGCGACAGTGCCCAAAATAACTTGTGTCGTTCGAAAATTATACGGTGGGGCCATCCCAGCGATGTGTTGCCACGAATCAGGGGCTGATTTTATGCTTGCCTGGCCAACCGCTGAATTTGCTATGATGGGTTCCGAAGCCGCAGTCAACATCCTCTACAAGACCCAGATTAAAACAGCCGACGATCCTGACGCTTTCCGCAAACCCGGATATGGTTTATAAAACTGCTGGAACTGCTCAAAAATAAAACACCTGGAGAATCTACCTGGAAAAAGCATGGCAATATGCCCGTGTAACATTATTCTGAAAAAAAAGTACCTGCAAACTCGTAAATACTCAACCGCCACATCTTATGTACCCTCATAATTGACACAAACTCATTTTTACGATTTTTAAATTTCACCATCCAACATGGATCAAGTGTACGAAATCCTGATTCACAAGGTCCACGACTATGAAGGAACGGTCAATGAGTTTACCGGTGACGGGATCATGGCACTTTTCGGTGCCCCCATTGCCCTGGAAGATGCGCCCCAAAGGGCGATTAGATCTGCCTATGCCATCCACCGGGAGATGACAAAGCTCAGTGAGAAATTAAAACAGAAGAAAAAAATATCCCTCCGATCAAAATGCGAATCGGCATCCACACTGGACTTGTGGTTGTCGGTACTTTGTGGCATACCGTATAAGCGTATCACGGTACGGGCATGAATATATGCATAACATCCTTTCTGCGCAATAAAAATGCATATTTTCATGACCGTCCCCATTTCTCATTCCGATATTGTAAAAACTCACTGTAGTTCATCTTAATACCTCAGATAGAAATTATACCCTAGAATTGGGAAATTTAGGTTATAAATGTACGTAACGTTTTTCGAAGATTTTAAGTAACAACTTGAAATATTATATAAAATCTTTTAGCCCAAATCCCGGCATGGTTTTTGCTGATTCCTTTTCGACAATAAATGCTAAACGCTTCGTGAGATAGGGACGCAAACTCACGGATTTTTTAATAGACAGCCGGTTTTCCTTTGGGGTTATAAAAGAAGCCGGCTCAGCATTGGAAAAGGGTTGTCCGGCTTTTTTATTTTATAATAGGAAAAAATCAAAAAAATTAATGGGGGTAAATATGTTTGGGATCAGTTTTGCGCCAATCCTGCTGGCTGCCGTAATTATAGCGAGTATGTTCGTAGCTCTTAAGATCATTAATAAAAAACAATGAAAGGATTTGATTGATTTGTACTTCCCTATCTAAAACTCTGAATTAACTTATAAGGTGTGCTTTGCTATGGAAGAAAAAAGGAAATATCCAAGAATCGGTACAATTAATCTTATTTCGTATATCGTCTTAGATAAAAATGGAAACAGACTAAGCCAGGGTATGGGAACGGCCCAGAATATAAGCCAAAATGGCCTGCTTATCGAAACAAACCAAATGATTGATTCAGAATATATTTCGTTATTGTCCAATAGTCAGGAAAATAATTTAATAGAAATTATAGGAAAAGTTGTTTATTGCAGACACTTTAAATCCAGAAAGTTTAAGGCGGGGGTTCGTTTACTGGGTACAAAAGAGGAGAAAATAGGATTTGCAAAAAATTTAGTACAAGTTTTTAATACTCGCAAAAATACTTCCCATTCCAGTTGTTGGAGTGAGGATATACGACAGCAGTCCCACGCAATTTGAAAATAAAATAGTTTTCGCTTTAAAATAGCCATTCAAATTATAGACTTCCCAAACCGGCATGATCTTCATTTACAGGCAGCTCTGAGACCCTGCATCAATGATTCAATTTATAACTGACCTCACAGGCACACTTATATATCTTTTATTCTGATTAGATTCTTCTTTTAAACTAAATTTTCCTCAAGGATTCCGAAAATAATACCGATACAAAATACGAACTTGACATCTTTGATACCATAAAATTTCATCTATAATCTTGTAAACATCAATGTGGATAAAAAATAATGGACGCCGAACTAATTGGCGTAAGCCAAAATATTCAGGTAATAAGAGAGTTAACTGACCGCGTAGCAGAAAGTGAAATAAACACTCTAGTTTCTGGTGAGACAGGAGTTGGAAAGGATTTGGTTGTCCATAATCTTTACCAAAAATCAAAGCGTTTCGGAAAGCCCTTTGTTAAAGTTAACTGCGCGGCATTACCTGATACTTTACTGGAAAGTGAAATGTTTGGTTATGAGCAAGGGGCTTTTACCGGAGCTCAACGTAAAATGCGTGGTAAATTTGAACAGACCGACGGTGGCGTTTTATTCTTAGATGAGATCGGTGATATGTCCATTTCTCTTCAATCCAAGCTTTTACATGCACTTCAAGATGGTTGCTTCACCCCACTGGGCTCTGAGAGATCTACTAAATCTGATTCCTGGGTAATAGTCGCAACAAACCATAATTTAAGAGATGACATACAAAAAGGCAAATTTAGAGCAGATTTGTACCACAGAGTGAATATAATAGAAATCCCGATTGAACCACTTCGTAATAGACCTGAAGATGTGCCGCATTTAGTCGACTACTATATCAAAGACTACTCAAAAAGATTCAACGGTCAAGATCATTTTAAGATCAGTCCAAAGAACTTGAACAAAATGATGTCTTACCACTGGCCGGGTAATGTTAGAGAGCTCCAAAATGTGTTAAAAAGGATCATGATTTTAGGTGAAAACGAATGGGATTTTAATGACATGGTGGTCAAAATCGACAATAATAGCCATGATAAAGAGGATCAATCTACCCCTACCGATTCGTTGATCCCAGATAATCTGTTAAACCTTAATGAAACCAACGCAGCCCATTTAAAAAATCTATCTCTTAAAGAAATAAATAAGCAAGTATTGGATAAAGTTGAAAAAGAAGTAATTTCTTATGTATTAGAAAAAACAAGATGGAACCGTAGAAAAGCCTCCCAAAGATTAAAAATAAGCTATAAGACATTGCTTTATAAAATCAAAGGATTGAATATCGAACAAAAGGATGAATTAGATGATTTTGGTTTTTGATTTTTTATTATTTTTCCGCAAAACGCGCTTATCTCAATACTATTTTGCTTAAGTCCGTCGACTCAGTTCTATATTCCTCCCATATTTTTAAACCCTTTTACGCAGCTCACTAGCCAATCCACGGAATGAGACTTTTTTTTAAAGTTAATTTTGTAGTTGCCGATAATTCTACAAAAGGATTAATGCAATATGGGAAAAAGAAAAATGTATAACACCACCCTGGATTGTGATCTTCTGAGAGAAATTAAAATACTCGCTGCCCGGCTAGATTTGCGCCACAATGATCTTATTGAAGAAGCTATCCGAGATTTACTCAAAAAATACAAACAAAAAAAAGCCCTAAAGAACGTTCCCAAACGCTGAGCATATAGTAATGTGGAAAATATTACTTAACAGATGTGCAATTCTCTTCACAAGTAATAAATACTACACTGTGGTAAATACAAAATCAAATACTTCTTAAACAAGAAATTTTTTGAAAATAGCGCGACACCTGAACGGAAAGTGTTGTAATTGAAATATGACATGCGCATAGAGACGAGGATCCTCGAGGCTCTCTATGCGCATAATTGTAACATGCCTTTTTTGCGCAGATATAAATTGCTGCGTTTATGATTCGGGGTACATATCACCCTCTTGAAATCCTTGCGATATTCCTTTGAAACATGTATTTTCAGGCGAGCCGGGTTTAGGCTGACACCCGGCGTTCAAATTGCACCATATTTCATTTTGTGCCATTGAATATAAAGGTTTTTCCTAAAACTGAGGTACTCTCAAATTATTCCAAGTCGACTTCGCAATAGGATAAAAACGAGCAGAATCACATAAAGGACATGGGATTTCGTAAACGCTGGATCAGCTTTTTTCAAATATGCTCCGATAGAAGATGATATCACCCTGGTGGTTATTAAAATTAATTAAAAAGCAGCATTTTGTAAATTCATAGGAATCCCAAACAGCTCGTTTTCCGCCCGCAGATTGATTGGGAATCTTTTTCTAAACCGAGTATAATTTCCGATTTCTGACACAGATCAGTATTCTTCTGGTCAGGGGAACATGCGAGAGAACATCAGCCCGGAGCTGAGAAAATGGATGGTTTGTACTTAACAATGGACCAAGCAGTTTGTTCAATCCCTACTACGCAAGGCGCCCTTTTCAATTTTCAATGACATCTGTTACCTAAATTCGAGAGGCGTTAACACTTGTGATATTCAATTTTTCCAAAGTTCCGGCTTTGGCTATGTCCTTCAACCCCTGGCATCAATGAACGCACTGGTGATATACGAATTGTATATGAAAAGGTCTGGTCAAGATTGATACTTAAACTTTTGGTAAGAAATGTCACGGTTTCAATATATGTCAAACGGCTTTACGTAAAGTGAACCAAGGTTGACAGCGGTTCGTATAGATGGTACCAATTAACATAACAGTTCGGCCCAGGGGGAAAAATAGGCGAAGCCATGTCATCCCCTGAACGACCGCGACTGCTAATGTTCATTGTTTCCGATTTCCGTGGCTCGCCGTAACCCTAAAGGAGGAGCTATGGGTATCTTGGGAAAGTTTTTTGGCGGCAAGCACGATTACCCCTCACTTGATTCATCAGCCACGGCTGCCAAGCAGCTAGAATCCGTGCGTCCCCCACTTGAAAAACTGGCAGACGAGACAAAAGAACCACTCGAAATTGTGCCGGCTGAAGATTCTGTTTACATCTTCGTCGGAAAGCCTCCGAAGAAATTTGGGATCGCATGGATCGAAGATGGTGAGAAAATCGTCAACTTCAAATCTCTGGTAGATGAAAAGGGGCTTTCGCCGACCAGTCTACAACATCTGAGCGAAGAACTCAGGAAAGCCTACATCGCACATCAGGACAAACCCCGGTATGTGACCAGAATAAGCGATCGTGAAGTCGTGGTTATCCCTTCGACGTCGTTGTTGAACAATTTGAAAGGCGTGGTAGAACAAGCTGTTGGTTAAATCTGGCGATTGGGTCGGACATCACGGATGTAGTGGACTGGTAGAGAAGATCAGGCGCATGCATTGGGCGGACATACATTATTACTGTTTCAGCGGCAGACTTTGGGTACGTGCGCAATAGCTACTCGGGTTCTGGCTCACGATAAAGGGAAACAACTCCGGCACCAATAATCAGTGAAGCTGACGAAAGAGAGGGCACGTTTAGATTGAAACGTGCCCTTGCTTTTTCAGACGACCATGGCGCTTATAGAAGCCAACACGCGTTATCGGAACGGCGAGAAATCTGCCTGGGCGGATATTGCCGAAAAACTTATTAATATAAAAATTAGATTTTGTTACGTCTTATCTCGCAACTAAACGCGAACCCGAGATAATGGCATATCATAGATAACATCTAATTTATGTTTGACCGACACTGGAGGCATCGTGAAATACGGATTTAACCTCCACACAATCGCGCACGAAATAAAGGCCGCACAGGATCAGTGCAAGCAAATCGAGCCATTCACTTCACGGTTGAGAGGCTTCGGTAATGCCGAAGCCTATGCTGTGGCGCACCTGATCCACGAGATGCGGATAAACGAGGGCGCGGCTCTGGTTGGTCGTAAGATCGGTTTTACTAACCCAGAGATGTGGTCAATCTATGGGGTGTGCGAGCCGATCTGGGGCTACATCTACGATACTACTGTTGTACGACTAACCGGTTCGCAGGACCGATGTAGTATCGGACAATTTTTTGAACCAAAGATTGAACCGGAGATTGTTGTGCACCTCCGATCTGCGCCTCCAGTGAATGCAAGCCCAGCGGAAATCCTTGCATCCATTGACTGGATTGCTCATGGGATCGAGATCGTACAGTCCCATTTTCCCGGATGGAAATTCCAAGCTGCGGACACCATTGCCGACTGGGCGCTGCACGCAACTCTGCTTGTGGGTGAGCCGCAGGACTTGCACCATCTCGGGCCGGATGTCATATCAGATTGATTGGAATCTCCAATTTGATGATATAAAAATTTTATCCTGGTCACCTCCAGGCCGCCCCTCTTGACCATTTCCTTCGTTTGGGCTATTACCTGCGGGAATTGAAATACAATGCGGCTAATTTCTGCATTTATATGGACAAAGGAGAAACTGGATGGGTTGGTTTGGAAAACTCACTTTCGGAACATTGGGTCTATTGTTCGGCGGCCCTCTCGGCGCCATCGCCGGTGCCGCCCTGGGGCATATTCTGGTGGATAAAAAAGCCGGTTTTCTCGGTCGGGAGACCCGCTCGATTCCGGGACCGGAATTCGAGCAGGCGGAACAGACCCAGGCGGCTTATTTCGTCAGCCTGTTTTCCATCCTGGGCAAGATGTCGAAGATTGACGGTCTGGTGACTAAGGATGAAATTGTCGTGGTGCAGAACTTTATTAACAGTTTGCCCATGGACGAAAGAGAAAAACAATTTGCCCGGCAGGTTTTCAACGAGGCCAAGGACTCACGGTATGCCATTGAAGATTTTGCCGCCCAGCTGTACCTGGCCATTCAACACCAACCGGCCCTGAAGGTTTCCTTTTTTGATCTAATGTTCAAAATCGCGGCGGCGGACGGCAAACTGCATCCTGCTGAAGAGACGGCACTGAAAAGTATAAAAACTATTTTTAGGCTCAGCGACCGGCAGTATGACGATATCAAGGCGGTATACTTCCAGGAAGTGGACAAATATTACAAAATCCTCAACTGCACACCCGAATCATCTGACGAAGAAATCAAAGCCAATTACAAAAAACTCGTTAAAGATTTTCACCCCGACATGATTATCTCCAAGGGCCTTCCCGAGGAATTCGTCGAATTTGCCGAAAGCCGCTTTCGCGAGATCCAGAAAAGTTATGAGAAGATAAGAAAGGAGCGCAACTTTTAAAACGTTCGAATATCTCTGCTCAACTTGATAAATCTCCTGCGCTGCTCTTGCTGCGGCGGCCACATGTCCAGATTTCAGATTTTACCAAGTTTCATTTTCACCATTGAATAATCACAGTTTTTCTTTAAATTGATGCAGTCTGAATTTAACACAGGTGGCAAAATGATCTTCTTGGGACATCATTTGACATAAGGAAAAGCGTTATGACAGACCGAATGCAAGTGCTTACGAAAGATGAGCTTAACCTAATTCATGATACCTCCATGGAGATTCTAGCGGAGGCCGGGGTGAGATTCAACTCGAGCAAGGTTCTTGAAATTTTCCAACAAAATAGATTCAAGACGGAGGGTACACGGGTTTTCATCACCGAAAATGACCTAACAACAGCTCTGGAAACAGTGCCGTCGCGTTTCACACTGCGTGCCAGAAACCCTGTCCACAATGTCGCCATCGGAGAAGATGACTTTGTGTTTTTGCCTACCGGCGGCGCACCGAACGTAGTCACCTCTGCAGGCGAACTGCGGCCGGCTACCCTTGAAGACTATCACACCTGTTGTCGATTGGTTCAAACATCGGATCAACTGGATATGAACGGCATGTTGATGGTCCAGCCCACGGACATCCCCGCGCAAATCGCGCATTTAGACATGCTTTACGCCAGTATGGTTTTATGTGATAAAGCGCACTTAGGAACAGCAATGTCCAGACAGGCCACTATAGATTGTCTCGAAATGGCCGCAATTGAATGGAATGGTAAGGAGAATCTGAAGCGCCAACCGGTGATGGCGACTATAGTGCACTCATTATCACCGCTAAAATATTCGGCTGACGAGGCGGAGGCGATCGTCGACATGGCGCGTTTGGGACAGCCGTTGGTGATCACAAATATGGTGATGGCGGGAACCAGCGGCCCGATATCTCTGCCGGGACTGCTCGCCTTAGCAAATGCCGAGATACTCGCCGGATTGATTCTGGCACAACTGGCAAATCCCGGAATCCCAGTGGTATATGGATCTGTATCTGCTCCGGCTGATATGCGAACAATTATCTCGGCGGTGGGGGCACCGGAAGCTGTCGCACTGGCGTCGGCCATAATTCAAATGGCCAGATTTTACAATTTGCCCTGTCGTACTGGTGGAATGCTGACTAACGCACACTGTCTGGATGCCCAGGCTGCGGCTGAAGGAACACTCATGATGACCACTGCGGTGCGCAACGGCGCCAACTTCATTTTTCAGGCCTGCGGGCAGTTAGGCTCGTATATCTCGATGAGCTTTGAAAAATGGCTTTTCGATGAGGAAGTTTGTCGAACTCTCCGAAGAACACTTACCGCCATGGATATTACGATCGAATCCATTGACGTTGATACCATCAAAAGTGTTGGCAGCGACGGAAATTATCTGATTCATGACACGACATTTAAACATTGCCGGAATCTATATCAGCCGAAACTATTCACTCGTGATGATTATCAAAAATGGCACGAAAAGGGAGCAAAGAGCGTTTCCGAAGTCGCGGCTGAAATGCTGACCAAGCGCCTTGAAGAATATAGTAAACCGCCCATCGATGAAGGGTTAGAACAGGCGTTAAGCGAATTTATTTCAAGAAGAAAGCAGCATCTGGCAAAACTGAAAGCACTGTGATATATGAATGATGGTATATGATATGGCCCGGCAGAAAACATAAAAGGAGGACGCTATGCCAACCCACGACAAATGTTGTACTATTGTGCCCTACTTCAAGGTTCAGAGAGACAAACTTGAAGATTTTAAAACCCTGTGCGAGCGGTTTGTTGAGAAAACGAATGAGGAACCCAAATGCCTTTATTACGGATTCAGTTTCGACGGGAACCAGGCTCATTGCCGTGAAGGCTATGAAGATGCCGAGGGACTTCTCGCCCATCTTGAAAATGTTGGCTCTCTTCTCGAAGAAGCTTTGAAGATTGCCGAAATTACTCGATTGGAAGTTCACGGCCCTGATGAAGAATTGACAAAGCTTCGAGAGCCGCTGTCAGGCTTGAATCCCCAGTTCTTCGAGCTGGAGTATGGTTTCCGACGTTAGCTGAATAAGAATCAAGATTATGGAAAAAACCTTGCTAATTTAACTTTGGAGAGATCTCCGTCTAAAACCGTCAAAAGCTGCGAGTAAAAGGCAAGCATTTTGTCCAGCTGCAACAGTATCGTATCAATCTTTGATGACTTGAAATTGATCAAACCTCCATCCCCATATTGGCCTGAATCAGCCAATGTCTACGTTTTTAGGGATGGGGATGGAGTGAGCTTTTTTGATGTTGGATGCGGTGCTATTGCTTCTGTTGAACGTATTTTCAGCGCTCTGAAAAACCTAAAATGGACCTCAAGACCGGTTCAAAAGGTAATCCTTTCACATGCCCACCCTGATCATGTGGGCGCCATGGAGGTCTTATTAGCTGAAATTTCACCTGAATTTATAATACTTCACGAAATCGACATCGCTTATGCGCTTGATCCGCAAAAGCTTTCTTTCTCTTTTGATATACCTCTCTGCAATGAGCGTTTGACCCGTGGCAGAAGTCAGAACAAAAATAGTGAGAACGATGTACGCTTTGATCTGATCGGCTATTTTCGATCCCTTAATTGTTCCATGTGTATTATAGAACCAAACAGTCCAGTAGTAGAAGGGGATGCTATTGATGTCGGAGATTATTCCTTTCGCGTTTTTCATACCCCAGGACATGCCCCGGGGCATATATCCTTGTATGAGTCTAGTAAGCGACTTTTGTTAGCCGGAGATCTCATAGGAGAGATGGTCGCTTGGTACACGCCCTCTTCCGGTGGCGTTGAGGGATATCTTGACAGTTTAAGAAAAATTGATGATTTAGATGTTGATTTAATTCTTCCTTCCCATGGTGACCTCATTACGGATGCAAAAAAAGCCATTAAAGAGACAAGGGAAAAGATCTTAGAAAGGGACAACGTGATTAATGATGCGTTGCAAAACGCGCCAAAAACCTTCGAAGAACTTAACAGAGCGCTATTCGACAAACCGAATATACAGTTTTTCCCTGGCATACCCATCCTTGAAAGCCATTTGCAAAAGCTCATAAACGAGGGGAAGGTTAGAAAAGAGGGTCCTGCCTCAGACAGGTTTTGCATTTCGTAGCTCTTGTCAATCCAACCAACAACGGGGGCAACATGCTTTCAAAGCAATCTGCTGAACTACTGAAGGGGGTAACGGGAGCTACTGATGAACAATTGGCAAAACTTCATAGTGGCGAAGAAAAATTGTTTAATAAATGGCCTCATACAGCAGTCGCTAAAAAATCTCCTAATTTTGTGAAGCGAATTCCCCAACATATTTAGCTGCAATCCGGGTGATAAGAGCTAACATCTTGAAATTATGAGCCAAAAATTATTTCGCATATTTTTGCATGATATTTGCTGTCCACCAACCTTAGCAAAAGCCAAACCTAATCGTAAGTAAGATAGGAACGGAAAGCCGCGGGTCCACAGCGCGTGTGGATAGCCGAGTTGCCTTTGGATCAAAAAGCGGAGGTGATTATGAGAGTATCGCCAGTCGAATTAGACTCATGTAGATTGTGTAACATCCAACCGCTATTTGACCGACTCAGACCTAAGGAGTCTTCCCTTTACGAGGAGGTTAAGGGTAAGTCTACGCTTTACGATTCAATCAAGCAGCGGTCTACCCTCTACGATGATATTAATGCGAAACCGCCCGGACCTACCGATTTTGCCACGAATGTCTTTACTGCCATTAACACCCTGAATCAAAAGGCTTACGGGCCAAATGATACCGTTGCCACAGATCCGGGCTTTGTCAATTTATGGCTTCAATATCCCAATGATATTATCAGAGATCTGGCCATGCAAATTGTCCATTCTCAGGATTCTGATGATGTAAAAATGGAAAAAATTCATCGATGGGTTGTTAATAATATTGAGTATATGACAGATGAAGAACAATATGGCTACGAGGAACTATGGGTACCACCTGTGATGGTATTGAAGACAAAAAAAGGGGACTGCGAAGACGGTGCATTTCTAATTATGAGTCTCGGGCTAAACGCAGGGGTTGATCCAGCAAGACTCCGCATGTATGGAGGGTTTGTTGATGCAGGGCTGGGAGCGGCTTCCGGCGACCACGGCTGGGTTGCATACCGTCGTGAATCCGATGATGAATGGGTCGCTGTGGATTTTTCGTACTATCCGGATCTCAGACCGATGGACTACAGGACGCCGCTTAAGGACGACAAAAAATATGTTGACGACTACTTCTTTATCACGAATCAATATATAGTAATTACTGAAAACACTAATCGAATCAGGGATCCAGAAGTTTATTATGCAGATGGTGGTGTAATTCCTAATATTTTCTTTCCTACTGGATCTCTATTAAGTCGGTATGCTTAATTTGCTTCACATGTATTTCTATTTGTATTATCTATCCTTGTTGAAACTTGGATCTCGGATACGCGCCGCACCCTGCGGTCAGCTAATGTAGCCGTAAAATACATCTGCTATGTACATTCATTGCGACCATCCCAAAAAATCCTGACATACTCAAATCTTATTTATAGTTCGTTAAGGGCGGTAGAGTTCTGAGATCTCTTTACTAATATTTGTCAAACAAAAAGGAGGGAATATGGAAGCCTTTTCTATCATGTAAGCAATCAATTAGTTCTGAAAGACCGGATACGCATGAAAATGCCGAGGGGCGGCACGATTGACCAGGATAATGGCAAGATTAGAATTTGACTTTTCCCCCACACCAATGTTTGAAAAGCAGTATTTTCATCTAAGCCCCAATATTGTTATTTTTTCGGGGCAAACGAAACTAATTTATCACTGTGCACTTTTCAGCTCCACGAATTAGGCCGGGACCCAAGGGTTTCTTCGGACAGGATGCCTCCTCGCAAACCGCAACGCATCTGTCGGTATTGTCCGTTGCTAGCTGATGTGCGTCCCTGAGGGCATCACAATCTGGTGTAGTCCCTCCGGACAATATAAATCTTGCCACCAGTATGTTTCCCTTTGAGCGCATTAGATACCTCCTTTTCTGGAAACCCAAAATACCGGACGTTTTATTGATTAAGCTATCCACCATTTAAGTCAAAAAAAGAGTAACAATATCAAATTATGGTGGCACAAGCATAA
>WOR8_10005612_pt1 | contig 12073 bp, 7 predicted proteins | sample DeeMarSeWOR38_10_FD_19890 | JGI IMG/M metagenome (IMG submission 19890) | reverse complement strand
AGTATCGCCAAAAAACACCCTGATGTTATCAAACAAGTGTGCAGTTTCCAGGTAACGAGGCTCGCCGGTCAACCGATACAGCCTGGCCATAGCTTCGTTCATTCCCCCATACTCTCCTGCAATATATGTGTTCCACATCTTAATAAGCGTCTCGGTTGGCACCTGGCTCAAACGGGCATATACCCAGTCACCCATACCTTTGACTATTTCCAACGTCTTTTCATTGCCCGTGAGTTCATGAACATCCATCAACCCTGCCAGGATCTTATGGAGGGTATAGTATGGTGCCCAAACTTGATTATCACTCCCTCCATAGGTCGCTCCATTTTCTAACATGATAAACTGGTCTGGCGGATAGGCACTGATAAATCCTTTGCCCCAATTCCAGTAGTCTGTCCGTATACCTTCCTCACTCAAATCTGAACTATAGGCTGGTTTATCCGGACCTGCTGGCACAGCTGTCGGGTCTGACACATATTCTCCCCCGGCTGTTTGTGGTTTTCCGGACAACTGTGATAATTCATACAGCGTTTTCACCATATATTCAATCTTATCAGCAAAATTTGCCTGTAGTGCCTTATCATAACCGGTGCTAGCATACGCCTGGGCTAATGCTGAAAGATAATGACCAGTAGCATGACCGCGCAACTTGGTTGTCTGACTATCCCATCCCCTTAGTGGTTCTGCTCCCTCAGGCTGTTCCTGCCCGAAGGCATTACGAAACATATAAAGGAAATTATCTGGATTTGTACTGGCAAGGCCTGTTAAAAATTTATCACGGTTCTCTATAAATTTTGTTTTGTTATCATAGATGTCAGTGTTTAAATAAACCTGGTCAAGATCAAAAACTTCCAGCTTACGACCTGGTGTAGCAGGCTCTTTAGTATCTTTAACTGTGACAATCGCGTTTGGGTGTATGTCTGTTCCGGAAACACTTCCCGTTACTGTATATGTACCGGGGGTAAGTACCTGGCTGTTATCCTCAGGTGCCGGCCAGATTACTATTACATCCGGCCCTGCAAAATTATTGGCGTAAACACCCTTTACATGGCGTGGTAATCTTGGCAGATCCCCTACTACGGTTTCCACATGAATGTCCGGAACGCCGGTCAGATATGCATTATACAACTGGGGTGTTGTTTCAGGGAACTCCGGAAGATTAGGTACTTGTTGTGGTCTTCTATAGCCTCCTCCCAGGCCTCCGCGTCCACGATTTCTATGAATAGTGGCAATTTGTTCTTCAGTCAAAGGGATTCTGTAGATACGGAAATCGTATAATTTGGCATTTAAACTGGTATTATCAGAAGCAAGCGATTTTCCAATGTAGAGTTTATTCTTATCTGAATTACTATCGAACAGCTGTTCCAACTCTACCTCTGCATTCTTTGCTTCACCTGCAAGCGCTCCATTAATGTATGTACTCAAAGTTTTGGACGGTGCATTAAAAACAACAGCTAAATGGTTCCATTTATTTGCTTCCACAGCTTGTGAACTTGCAATATACTTTTCAGACTCATCCAGGATTTGAGCCTGACAGCCTTCTTTGTCTTCGGTCCCCACGGGAGCAGCAAAGAAACGCGACTTACTGTTTTTGCCAAAATCGAAAAATATCTGCCCGCTTTTTGAAGAGCGCAGGTAGATCCATCCGGTTATACTCAGTGATTCTTCTCCTGTCACCGCTTCACCCGGGATTGAAATATACGCTTCACCGTCACATGGTAAAGAAAGTACCCTGCGAAACAGGCTGTCATCTACAAACTCGAAATCAGAGCCCTGAATATTGCCATTCAAATTATTACGGGACCTATCGCTTGCATCCCGTGTAAACGTATAGCGGGCAATTAATGCTGTTTCTCCAATTCCGTCTAAGATCTGATCACCGCCCTGCGCAAGCACCGAAGTTGTACCCAGGGTACAAAAACTTATTATTATTCCAACGAACAGCTTATAAATTTTCATATTAAGTTTCTTTTTAGTTGTAATTTCATCAATGAAGAAGGTAAGATCAACAATTTTCCAGTTCCAAGATAGCCAAGATATTACTAAAGTTCCATAAATGAACCTGAAATTCTTTCGTTAAATAATTTATCCTTCAATAAGGTTTCTGTTATTTCAATTATTATTAATGTTTTCAACCAGGATATTTATTATTTTTTTTACAATTGCTTCAGTACAATCGTGATTCATATAGTTTATCATTACGGCAACACTAATATGATAATCAGGCAGGTATAGCATATATGCTGAGGTTCCTATGTTTGCACCACTGTGACCATATGCTATTTGACCATTTGTGACTTGCCTTCTAAAACGTTGGACACCCAAACCATACCCATCCATATTCCCTCCAAAGCCTGTTGGAACAAATTTGAGCATTTCCGAAATTGACTGTTTTGATAATATTTTACCTTCAAACAGTGCCTGGCACCAATATGCCAGGTCATGTGTAGTCATAAAAAGCCCGGCAGAACCGAATGTTATGCTCTCATGCGATGCTCTTGGCAGGAATGTGAGGTCTAGATAGGAACCATCATTATTGAAGTTATCTCCAAACACATGAGCTTGATTGTTAGGAATATCTTCCTGTACTGAAAGATATGCATGTTTAATATTTAATGGTTGCCAGAAATAATTTTTAAACTGAGAAGAAAGAGTAGATCCTGAGATTTTTTCTATAATCATAGCCAGCAACAGATAATTGGTATTAGAGTACCGAAATCCTTTACCGGGTTCAAAATAAGGTTCTTTAATGTAGTTTAATACTTCATCTGGCCTCCATACCTTGGTCCGGTCATTTTTTAAATCATCCCAAATTTGTTGATTGCTCCAAAACATATAAATACCACTTGTATGATTTAACAACTGTCTGATTGTTATAGTGCTATCTATATAATTATACGGAGGCAACCATTTTGAAACAGGATCATCAAGTGCCAGAATACCTTCTTCAACATGTTTAAGTGTTAATGCAGCTACAAAGTTTTTTGTAATACTGCCTGTTGCAAAGAGCATATCAGGCTCAATTGAAACAGTGTCATGTGATATTCCGCTAACACCATTCCATACACTGCAATCCGGATAAATTATTGATGCAGAAACACCTTTTACTTTATACTTACTTAATTCAGTGTCAAGAACTCGCTGAAGTTGCACATTCAGGGGATCATCTGAACTGAATGAACAGGAAAATAGTATCAGGGAAATAATCGCCATATAGCTGCGAATCTTTGAATGTAAATTATTCATTTGATTTTGCCTTTTATGATTTCCAGTTAACTCCGAATTTTTCATCGCGTTGCACCTAACGATTAAGCAGATGGCCAGCAGCACCTACGAAACGTTTCCTTGTCTTCCGATACTGATTCATCTAAGCACTGCTTTGTTTCTTTTTAAGGAAATACTTTGCTTTTGGCTATATGCCTTGTTATGCGTCGTTATTATAATATAAATTACACAGTTATGACTACATGACCCTTTTTATGTCCTTTTTCTACGTACCTGTGAGCCTCGATAATTTGTTCCAATGAATATTGTCTATCTATAACTGTTTTTATTTTCTCTGCCTCAATTAGTTCTTTGAGAAAGATAAGATCTTCTGTCCTGATATCTTTTCCAGAACCGGAATCCTTATTAACGTTAAGATAGATACCTTTTTTCTTCAGCGCTTTTTTACATCGTGATGATGATATCTTGTCTACTGCGTCAAAAATAATATCGTAGGTCTCATCGGATTGAGTAAAATCCTCTTTTGTATAATCAATTACCCTGTTGGCTCCAAGTGATTTCACCAATTCTTGATTTGAGGTACCGCATACACCTGTAACATCTGCACCGAAGTATTTGGCAAGTTGTATTGCAAAAATGCCTACACTACCTGAAGCTCCGTAGATAAGGACATTTTGTCCGCTCCGGGTATTTGCTTTCCTGAGGACATTCAGTGCCGTAATGCCCCCAGTAGCAGCACCGGCAGCAGCTTCTTCATAAGTCATATTGGTTGGCTTTAAAGCCACCAGTCCCTTTCTTACATCAGCACTATCCTCCGGCAGACATATATACTCTGCATAAGCACCAAAAACAAAACCGGCTGATGCAAAAACTTGATCCCCTACATTAAATCGTTTCACGTCTTTGCCTATTCCTTCTACCTCTCCAGCTAACTCCATACCCAGTATGCTTCTTTTTGGTTTTCTTATACCCAGATAAATTCGAAAGGGGATCATTTGCCAGAAAGGGACATTGAAACTACGAATTCTCACATCACCGATATGGCAGGTAGTCGCATGCACCTTTATCAGTACCTGATTGTCCCTGGGTGAAGGTTTTTCAACCTCCTTGAGTTGAAGGACTTCAGGCGGTCCGTATTTTGTGCATACTATTGCTTTCATATTTGCATACTATTACATATTTAAGTTGTGATATGTGCCAATTTTATAATGACACACAATATTTTGTGATATGCGCAATCCATAGTACCCGGGATTGCTTACTACCGCGTGTTAGCACCAGTTATTTTTTTTGGAAGTTTAAACTTTTAACTCTCCCTGAATCAAGTTCAAATCCAGTGATATTTCCATTTTTTCTTTGGAATCTTATAAGGCCTAATTTAATGGCAAATTGATCAATGTCACTGATTATGCATTCCATCAAAGGCTTTTTGTTTTTAATTCCAGCCTTTAAAATTCCATTTTCTACCTCAAAATTATAAGTCACATCCAATTCATCACTAAAATAGCTACCTGCATAATCGTTTAGGTTAATTCCTGCAGTATCAAACTCCTCTTTTCTTGCAGCTTTTATTTCTCTACCGCCCTGTATAACTGTAAGTGTTTGTGTTTGTCCATCTTTTAGATCAGAGAATGTAAAACTTAATTCATTTTCTCCTGGTTTATGGTACGTATTTCCAATTGTTTTCACAATACTGAAAGATTCCTTATTCCATTTTTGGAGTACATTTATTGAATCATCCTTGACGGATAAAATGACAATAAATCCTGGCTGTATTTCATAATCCCCTACTAATTGATTCAGTTGGAATTCTTCAGCAGGAGCTTCATTCTCAGCTTTTGCGCTTTTTTTATTATCCTCATCAGCAAGTTTACCTTTCAGTAATACATCCGCAACTTGATTAGCCTTACTTGTTGTATTGGCATCTCCTCTGTTGGCGAATATTGCGATAGACAACTGTTCTTCGGGAAATCGTAGTAATTCAGCCCTAAACCCAACAAATGCTCCTCCATGCCTTATAGTATTTAATCCTTTGTATTCACTTATCATCAATCCACAAGCGTAATCAATAACTTCACCATTGTTTAAAACACCTTTTTGGGTCATCATATTCCAAAACTCCTTGCTCAAAACACTTGAATTATAAAAGGCATCATCCCATTTCTTGATATCATTTATAGTGGTAAAGATTCCTCCATCACCTATCATATCCAGGGTAGTCATGCTAATTTTATAGCCATCATTACCATTTGGCACATATCCTGAAGCCCTGTTTTTTACAATCTGAGTATGGTCATTATGAAAATGAGTGTTGCTCATACCTAGAGGCTCAAAAATTTCTTCATGAGCGAAATCAGCCATGTTCTTTCCAGCCACTTTATTTACAATCTGGCCCAGGAGCCAATAACCGGAATTACTATATAAAAATTCATCTCCGGGTGTAAAGTTCAGGTTAGTCTGATTTATTAACCATTCCATAACATCGCCGTCCTTAAAAAAATCATCTTCACCAAAGCCTTTTAACTGGGCTATTTGTAAATAATCCCTTATACCACTTGTGTGATTTAATAAATGTCGAATGTTGATTCTTTCTGCATAATCTGGAAAATCAGGAAAAATACTCTTCAATGTATTGTCAAAACTTAATTTGCCTTGTTCTGCCAGCAGTAAAATACATGCAGCAGTAAATTGTTTGGAAGTTGATCCAATTCTAAATACAGAAGAAGCCGAGTTCGGAATATCATATTCCATATTTGCCAATCCATAGCCCTTGGAATAAATTAATTCTCCATCTTTTATGATTCCCAAAGCGCAACCAGGTACACCTGCCTTATTCCATTCGGAAAAAATGCTGTCAATTGCCTGGTTCTCCTTTATCTGGCTGAATGAACAAACTGAAATACTGATAAGTGTAAGTAATAGGATATGTCTTTTCATATTTTAATGTTTACTAATTGGTACTAACGGTTGGCAATAATCAACGTAGGACATTTAGAGGCCCTCACCTATCAGGTTACTAAGCCGTTTATTAAATGATATTCCGTTCATATTTAGCACTTCCTGACCTATGGTTCATATTGCGTGTCTTGCAGAGTTGTTGTTAATATCTTTAGTCTTCTATTCCAATCATTGGGTTCGACATTTTTATATTTTCTTTAATCGTTTTGGCTAAACATAGTATCAACCATGTTTTTATTAAATCATTTTTTTTTGATTCATTGTTCATTTGTAGTGATTTAAGTATATTATTTAGATCAAGAAACTCTTTTTCAAGATATGCCCTGATCTCGATATTAAAAGAACCACATCCTTCGAATGTTTTTTCTTCCACTGCTTTCATTTGTCCTATCCCTTTTAACAGTAAGTCAAGGTTGTTTGGGAATGCATAATGACAAATATCCATTCTGCTTGCCTGAGATTTTATGTCTGTAAGTTCTCCACCTTGCTGTAATTTTTCGTAAGATGTCCAATCCCAGGTCAGTCTTGCTACCAATAACTTAACTAATTGTAGCTTTTCAGAATTCTTATTACCTAGCCATTTTTTAATCTGTTGGCCGAGCTTTTTATCGTACTTGTCAGAATTCTCATATCTACCATTCTCATTTATCCATTCCTTTAGTGCCCAAACATATTGCTGACCAATAAGACTTTTCCCTGTTTTGTCCGTATTTAATACATTTTCTCCATGCCGGATATGGTTTGTTCCAATTTTTGTTGCGTCAACAATGGGTTTAAGTTCTGTTATCGAATCCTTTATTTTTTTTAAATGTAGTTTATATTTGAAATGACATACTTCAAATCTTGTGATGAGTTCGCGAATTCTTTTTACATTATCAGGCAATTCTCCAAGTCTTTTCTCAAGATCATTTATTTTGATGATTTCTGAATCCTGGGGAGAAATCTGAATATTTGACCAGCTATCCATAATCCTAATTTTTTAAATCAATTTTTAGCAGTACGGTCTTTTAGCAATTTTGCGCAACGGTTCAGTGTATGCGCCGTTTGTTGGCAAGGCTCTTGCCTGGCATTAAATTGTTGTTATTTAATTTATTAAAATTAGTGTTTTATTGTATTAAAATCAACTTGGGGGAGGGAAGTGCAAAAGACGTGACAATCAGAAATGGCGTATACACAGTGCTGTGCTTACGTTGCTTTAAAAGTACTTTAACTATAATCGAATAGATGCTTATATTGCATATAGTTCAATAAGAATATTCTTTGTTTTGGTGTATAATATATTGTATTTTAGTTATTCCAGTGATTTTTAAATGCTATGGCATTGTTGACGTTTCTCTAACAACATTTATTGGAAGTAATAATGATCATTCTGGCATACATTCTTTCAGGTATATCACTTCTAATGAGTACTCTGTTTCTCATTAAACCAAAAGTTTCGATAGGTTTCCTGGTAATATGGCTTCCACTGATTGCTGGGGCTTTATCGCCCTACTGGGCCATAATAGGCCTGGCCGGAGCTGTCGTGGGGTTGATAAACCAGGCTTTTTGGTCAGTTCCAATGGGGATTTTCGGGGCCGGCACCATGATAGTATATCTATGGCGATGCACACGGGAACATGGTGGTTTTGAAAAGGCTTTTGGAGCAGGCTGGTCAGACCAGATACAACCTCGACAGTTCAGGCTTATGGTTCAACGTCGTTGGTCGTTGTATTTGAAGATGAAAGCATCACCGGAAACTTCCTGGGAGAGGGATATCCCCTTCTGGACCATTCCTGGAACAGAGCGGCAGTTACTCTGTGACATTTGGCATCCGGTTAATGGCAAGGCGTCCGGGCTGGCCTTCATCTATCTTCACGGAAGTGGCTGGGCGGCGATGGACAAAGATTTTGGAACAAGACCATTCTTTAGACACCTGGTAGCACAGGGTCATACCGTGATGGATGTAGCATATCGTCTTATTCCTGAAGTCGATATTTACGGTATGGTTGGCGATGCCAAACGTGCGGTTGCGTGGATGAAAACCAATGCAGAACGTTTTGGAGTGAATCCGGAAAAGGTTGTTTTAGGAGGTGGATCTGCTGGCGCACATATTGCCATGCTGGCAGGCTATACACCTGAGCATCCTGGATTAACACCCGAAGATCTCAGTAATATTGATTTATCAGTGACCGGCATCATTTCCTATTACGGTCCTTCTGACATAGAAGCGGGGTATAAACATTATAATATAAAAGAATTTCCGCCGGTACAACTTGGCGTAAAAGTAGAAGGGAAAGATGCATTTCGTAATGCCGGACGAACGGATATCTTGCTTGGCGGTCATCCGGAGGATATACCTGAGATGTATGAATTAGCCAACCCTGGCACCCACGTTCATCAAGGTTCCCCGCCTACTCTGCTCATGCAAGGGAATATGGATTTCCTTGTTCCCCTTGAAGGCACAATTAGACTCCACGAAAAACTGGTTGAATCAGGTGTTCCTGCAATCAATGTAATTTTTCCTTGGACTGAGCATGCATTTGACTTGTTACTTCCGCAGATTTCACCCCCGGCTCAGTCAGCCTTATATAATGTGGATAGATTCTTGGCAATACTGCTAAATAAAGTTTGAGCGCCAAAAATATTGATATTATTATAGGCAAAGCAGGTTACATTCTTAACCTTCCAGCAAGTGAAGACCATGTAATAATATCAAAATCGTTTGTATAATATAGCAATTACGCACAACGTTGATTATAAGAATAGTCGCCGATCACGTGCTTTATTCTTTTCAAGCTGCACGATTGTTTAAGCGGGCTACACGCTTGAAATTTCTACTGTCCGGGCTATTATTATACATTGTTATGCACCATGTTTTTATTATCTAATCGTCATTTTCCACTTCTTCTAACTCCTTTAATTGATTTGAAATAATGTCAAGTAAAGGTTTATGTTTTTTCTCATGCCTTTTTCGATATAATCGTTCTCCAATTAACCAGGCTGTTAATAAAACACCTAAGTAAATTGCTATAAATAAGATTATATATTCCTTTCCTATTTCTTCTATAAAGCCTTTATTGCCGATAATCATTAAAATAAGTCCGCACACAAAAATTGAAAATGTACATTTATATATAACAGGTGTCTTTCTCCATGATTTTAATCTTTCTCTTTTCTGTTTTAGGTAAGATAATAAACTTATATCATAAGATTCTCTTGAGATACTTCTATATTCCTTGAACAATATAAGTAGTGTAATAAAGAGACCAAAAAAGATTAATAATATTCCTGATAAAAGCGTAATTGTTTTAATCGGATTATAAAGCATAATTATTACGATAAAAAACAATCCCACAAATACGGGAATCATTTTGTTGTGAAGTAAATATTTTTCATCTTCTTTGTCCTGTTTTTTTATCAATTCTACTATATTCTCAAATTGATTGTTTGATTGTTTGAAAATTGAAGTTTTCATCTCGGAAGCCTTTAAAGTTGAAAAATACTTTTTATAACTATCTATTTTATCATTTTCTTTCATGGCAGAAAGCTTTTCATTTTATTCCTTATTCGTGAAATCTTAACACTCACATTCTTTTCCGATATACCAATAATTTCTGCTATTTCTGAATATTTGAGCTCCTCCAAATATAAAGCAATGATTGTTTTTTCAATTTCAGATAACTTTTGAATACAGAGTTGAAGAATTTGTAACTTTTCAGATTCTATTAATATTTTCTCAACATCCTTTTCTTCATCTGTTATTCTATCATAGTCAATTTTCTCAAGATGTATTGTATTTTGTTTGCTCTTCCCCCTATGAAAATCAATGCATGTGTTCACTGCCACCTTGTAAATCCATGTTCCCAAGACTGATTGATTCCTGAAATTTTTAAGGTTACGCCAAATTTTAATATAAATTTCTTGCATTAGGTCATCACATTCAGAATCATCCTGAACATATATCCAGCAGAGTCTATATATTTTATCTTGAAAGTCATTTACGACTGTTTTAAATATTTCTTCCTGCTTTTCCATTCTATAATTTAGACGTGAATCATGATTGCTTACTACATTTTTTAAACTTTATTTTGATTTTCGTTGTGCTGAATGTTTCTTTTGGCTGCGAATTCAACCTTGTGCATACCTGTCAGGATAAGAATAGGTGCCGAATATGTAGTAACTATCAATCTGTAAGCCGAAGCGGCGAAGCAAACAGACTTATTACTCTCCGGCCTAGTATTTTTATACATTGTTGTTTGGCGTTCTTCTTCGATACAAACTAAGAATTCCCTTATGCTTTTCAATTTTTTTGTTTTTCAACCTCCTTGATGCGCATATCTTTCAATCCTCATTTAAGCAGTGGAACTCTGATAATGTAAATTGTATGATGAAGCATCCTGTTCATTCTGCCAGGGTAATTCCAAGGGTTAATATTTCATGAGGTTTAATCGTTACAGATATCTTGTTACGGTTTATCCTTGGCTTTTCCACGTGGGATAGGGGACGTTCGATTAGATCCAGTCTGTGGGCTGCTATAATATTATCAGGCAAAGAGAGTGTAATTATTTTCTCGTTTCCTTCAACTTCAACAAGCCTTATTACCAGATCTTCTGTATCTTCAGCCTTTTTTATGCCTGTCAGGAATACTCCTTGAGTGTCAAGTGATATAAGCGAAGCCTCCTCGGGGCGTGTAGCGCGTTCACTCCCAATTGACAGTGAATGCGGTTCCGCCGCATATACAGGAATATTAAAGTCATCACCTTCCATCCAGACTCCGTTTCGCCAGTCACCGGAATGAGGATATAATGCATAACTGATCATGAATTTACCGAGGTTCGGATAAATGTCAGGATCGCCAGCCGCTCTCATTAAGGTAAGCCTCAACTCACCATTGTGGTATGAGTGCCCGTATTTGGTTTTATTCAGAAGTGCCACGCCTGTAACACCATTGGATATGTCGACCCATCTTTGTGCAGGTACTTCTTGTCCATCATCCCTTTCAGGTGACACTCCGTAAACATTGGAATGAGAAAAGGGATATGTAACTGTTTTTCCGTTAATTTTCCCGTCAATAGCCCTCTCAACTACATCAAAAGGAACATGGCAAAAGAATCTCGGATTTTCAATAGCCAACGGGAAAATTGCCCTTAACATTGGGGAATTGGTAGAATCGGTCCCGGTTTCTAACCAATGCACTTCCATATCATAAGTAATTCTTGGATAAGAGCGATATAAACAGGTCCGTTCTATGAATCTGGACCTGCCCCATTTTTTAACTGTTTCAACACAAACCCTGACCGGCCCGTTTTCAATGATTTTGACACTTTCAACATCCGTAACATCTTCCACATTAATGATCTTATTGATTATCCATGACTTCATTCCACCCTTCTTATCTTCCTGATATATCCTTAATCTGTTGAGTTCGCCGCCCTTTTTTACAATTTCGATACCACTTTGTTTATCAATGAGGCTGATAATTGCACCATTGCTCATATCAAATTTCGCCTTATAAAAGTCTGTCTCAAAAGTATCGTTGTAGTAAGGAACTTGCTTGTTATCTTCTCCGGGTTTTGCCATATCAACATAGAAAGTCTTGTATCCACCGGCAGGAATATCATCAACAATGAACTGAACCTTAGAGGTATAGCCTGGAGGGGTTAATTTAGACCAGACAATTTGTGCCGGATAAGTTTTCCCGGAACCATCACGGATTAATACCGAAGCAACATCACCCTGCCCCTTATTAACGGGTTTAAAGTTTTGGCCGTAATAGTTTGATCCCCAATGGCCTACCTCTGCAGAAAAAGGTTCATCATGCGAATAGACACTGGCTTCAACAATGGTCTTATGGTTGAGAGGATGCAGGTTATACGCCACCACAGGCTGGCCCATACCCATCTGGAAGTTC
>WOR8_10009316_pt1 | contig 12079 bp, 13 predicted proteins | sample DeeMarSeWOR38_10_FD_19890 | JGI IMG/M metagenome (IMG submission 19890) | reverse complement strand
CTTTTTCTTGCGCGGTCTCTTGACGCCATACGATTTCCTGAATAATTTCCACCGTTTCGTTCGCTTATCGCCTTTGCCCATGAAATTTTTTTCCTCCTGAAATCTAAAGTTTCACTTAAATGCCAAGAATAAATTGTTTCCTGTGTTTTTCATAACGCATTATGCCTTCTTTTTCAAGCAGCAGGTGCTATTGTCCAATACGGTAATGGATTCTGAAAACCCAATTCATTCAGAGTTCAGCAACCGGATTCAGAAAACTGCACGGCATCAAGGCGGCACACTTGCCACACACATGGGTTGATTTCGGCAAATCCGATAAATATGCCAATGTATCGCGATTTTCGTTGAGCCGATTCCAGCAGGTGCGTCTTTCAATTCCTTGTGTTTTCAAAGCGTTCACGGGACAGGCCTGGATGCATTCACCGCATTTGTGACCGGCTTTCAGCAGACAGGCTTCCCGGGTATCCATGAGGGGATGATCTCCCAGATCCGCTTCGGTAACCAGGCTTCCCAGGCGACCGGTGCAGCCCGCGGGTGTGATCAACATGCAGTGCGTTCCAAAGCGCCCCAGATTTGCCAGATAGGCCAGGTGTTTATGCGACCAGCGGGCCATCAAAACATCTTCATCGAAGTTGTGCGTGGCCGGTGTCAGGCCGGATTGAAAGCCTTTATCCATCAGGAATTGCTCCAGGGCCCGGCTTAAGCGCTCAATCAAATCATTGGTGCGAACATAGGCCAGGCCCCAGTTGCGACAGGGCCGGTCGCCTTTTTTGTTTTCCTTGATCAATTCGCGTTTAAAGGGAATAAAAAAAACAAGCAATGATCTGGCTGTTGGCAGCAAATCATGGGGGTGTAAGTGCTCATTGAATGCAATCTGCGGCAGAATTTCAAAGCGCGCATCGATCGGTGCGCTGACCAGTAGCGGTTTTTGCCAGAAGCCTGCGCGGCCTAATCGATCCGGTTCGGCTGCCACAAATTCCGTTGCAAACTCACGTAATTCTTCGATTCGGAGATCATTCATATAATTTACATGCATCTTTCAGCTGGGCCCGCACCCTTCCGGCGGATACAGCCATGACAATGGAAAGGACCGCTCCGAATGATCCGCTTTAGAAGCGGATAGACAGACAGGTTAACCCCCCATCCATTTTTTGCATTTCGCTGACATCCAGCTCAGTAATCGGTAGTCCCAGAGCTTCGAGTTGGGTTTTCGTGTTTGGGAATCCTTTGGGCACCAGCATATGGTCGTTGACCCACAGCGTATTGGCCGCATAGGATTCTTCAGCGTCGATGACGATTTTATCATACGCCTTCAGGGCTTCGTGCTCAGAAAATTCCTGTGTCACAATGACCGTATTTTTGCCAACATAGTTCACACTGGATTTTAAATGCAGCCCGGCACCCACCGGCATAATGGTATGGGTCTTGTCATAATCTGTGAGGATGCGGCCCAATTGTTCGGCACCCTGTTGATTGGTGCGCTCTGAGATTCCGATTAAAAAGTGGTTGCCGATCATCAGAACGTCACCACCGTCAAGCGTACCGGGCGCCCGGATGCGTTCGATGCGCCGATACTGCTCCAAAACGCCGGCGATCGATTTTTCTTCACCCTGCCTTGATGTTGCTCCCGGGTTGGTGATGATCGCCACTTCCGGCGTTACTACGGCAGTGTCTTCTACAAAATGGGCATCCGGGTAATCCGCTAGTGGATCGAGCGCTATGAGAGTGAGCCCGATGGACCTCAGGGCTTCCGCATAAGCCCGGTGCTGTTTCAAAGCCCTTTCATAACGGGGTGCCCCCAGGTTTGCCGTTGTGATGCCGCGGTCAAAGGATTCGGCCGGTAGACGTGTAATTGCATAACGAAACATTGCAGACATCTGGACACCCTTCTTTTGGGTGAATGAAGCGTTACCACCAACCGATCAATTTAAAGCCATCCCGCAGAAGCACGATCGAAAAGATAATCAACAGGACACCCAGGACCCGCATGACCCAGATATAAAGTCGACCTTTTAAGAAACTTCGCGAGCGCTCGGCCACCAGCGCCAGGACGACTTTCGAGCCGACCAGTAAAAGCAAAAAACTGCCAACAAATGAAATCGTGTACAGGATATGTTGATTGATACTTTTAAAAATGATCGGTGCGCCCACTGTCATGTAAAATATATAAGGATGAGGATTTAAAGCGTTGGTAATGACCCCTTTTTTAAAAGAACTTTTTTTATAAGAGGACAAATCTAATTCAACGCCTTTTGTTTTTATACTTTCATATCCCAGATAAAGTAAGAACAGGCCGCCTAAGATCGAAATGCAGCCCAATATCGGCTTATACTGTGCCAGCCTGTTCAATAACAATAAAGAAACCATAATAATGGGTACGTCGGTTATCAAGGGAGCGATCGATGCTTTCAGGCCGGCGCCGATACCGTGGCGGAGGGTTTCAGATATCACCAGCACCAGTAGCGGGCCGGGCGCAAAACCGGCCGCCAGTCCCAGGAGAATTCCGGTACTCAAAAATTCGAGCATCTAATCTTGTCCAATTTTGGGCCATTGCCGGACGGTTTGAATGATTTCCCGCACATAGGTGCACTCGCATTCTGCCGGACAGGGCTCCAGTTGCTTTTCATGCAGGCAGTACTCGGGGCATTTGTCCGTCCCGGTTTGTCTGTATTCATAGACAGGCCCCCTGTAAAGATCTCTGAAAAGGCCGGCTGCAAGGCCTATCGTTGTACCGCAGGTTAGGTGATTGAATAAAAAGTAGCCCAGATGCAGATAATCAAAATTGACCTGGTATCCGATCAAATCCAATGTTGCATCCTCTAGAAAATCCTTGCGTGTTTGCCATCGATGACCGCAAAACGTACATTTTTTGAATTCATTCATGGTTCGGTCTTTTCTGAAATATACTCCTTACAGCTTATGAAGTGGGCATATGCCGCGCCTAAAGCTGCCATAAAAGAGGCGTGCACATCTTCAGCCAGGACTTTTTTATTCCCGAAGTCAAGGTTGCGAGTTGCGCAAGCGTCATGGATGAGGGTGCATTGAAATCCCAGGTCAGCAGCAGCTCTTGTGGTGGCATCAATGCACATGTGGCTCATGGCACCGCAGATGACCACGTGATCAACTCCAAAATCTTTGAGTGCCTCGAAAAGAGCGGTTTCACGAAAACTGTTGGGAAAGCTTTTCTGTATCACCGGATCATCCGGTGCAGGTTTGACACTGGCATGAATCTCAACCCCCGGGGTATTCGCCAAAAAAAAGGTAGCGCCTTCTCTGGTTGAAATATGCTGAATGTGAAAGGTCGGCATCCGATTTTCACGAAAATAAGCCAGCAAGCGGCCGGCCTCTTCAGCGGCGGCTTCCATACCGACAAGTTCCATGCGGCCGCCTGCAAAATAGTCATTCTGAATATCAACCAATATCAAAGCTGTCTTCATTTTTTCTTCTCGTAAATTTTTGGCGGTGCCTGATACTATTCAGTTCAAATATAAGGAAGTGCCTAAAATATATAAAATAAAACTATCTCAATTTTAGTAAAGTAAAAGATGTTTTAAGCTTTTTGGGAATTTGTAAAATGGCTTAGAAATATTAGATTTTGCCTGAGGGTTAGGCGCAATGCCGTTCGAAAGCGGAACGTACACGGTAGTACGCGAGCATTTCGTACGGTATTGGAACACAGCCCTCAGGCAAAAGATAATTGTTTATAAGTCATTTTATTGCATTGATGCGATGAAATTATTGGCCTCCCTAATCGAAGCATCCATTTCCTTGATCAACCGGGCGACATCTGATTCAATCGAAACCAGTTCACTTTGCAAAGAGGCGATGGCCTGGGCATTTAAATTGTGTTTCAGGTACAAAACCTGGTCGCGAAACGCGTTGAGGACCGGATCAATTTTGCGCTCGGCCCGTTTCATGGCGCCGATCAACTGTGCATATTGGCGTTTGGTTTCAGCGAGCTTGCGGGCGCTGGATTTTCGGAGGCTGCTGCTGGTATATTGATCTAATTCCTCCTGCCATTCGACAAACAGATCTTCGGCCACATCCTCGACTTCATCGATTCGAAGTCGCACGGCCTGCGCTTTTTTTTCACTGGCTTCGTATTCGGCTTTCAATTGATCATATTTTTCTTCCAGATCTCCGCCCTGAAAATTGAGAACCGTGCTGAATTGCTCAAGCGCGGACTCGAATTGGTCCTTGGCTTCTTCCTGGGCATCGCGGGCATCCTGCACGCGGTCTACCATGATATCCCGCTTATGGTAGCCCATGGTCTCCATGGTTTTGTAGTAAGTAGATTCGCAAGCGCACAAAAGGACGATAATGCCCGTTGCCATGATCCAGTGAACCTTGCTCTTAAAAATGGATTTTTTCATCAGCGTATCCTCAAGCGTCTGCAAGACCAAACTGGTTATCGGATTTTGTTTGTTATCAAGCGACAGCTATGATTTCCATCAGGACAACCTGTTGTCGGCGATATTTTTCAGGATACAAAAATTGCCAGACCCTCCGGGCATAGAGGCTTTCCCGGCATCCAATTTTAAACCGCCGTCACCGTGGTCTGCAATGACCATTTTCAAATCTCAAGCTAAAGCCTCTTTTATCGCGGCCCGGGCCAGCAAACGGGTCGAATCCAGCACCGGCAGGGGACAATCATCCGGGTCGACCAGCAACGGAATTTCGGTGCATCCCAAAATAGCGGCATCACACCCGCGAGCTTTTAATTTTGCAATCACTTCGTTAAAATATAGGCGCGATTTTTCGGTGAAAACCCCGTTGACCAGCTCTTTGAAAATGATGTCGTCGATATGGTTACGATCATTTTCGGCAGGTATTTGACCAACCATATCAAATTTTTTTAAAGTATCGGGATAGACCGGACCGGTCATGAGGTATTTGGTTCCCAATATGGCCAGCTGTTTATAGTTTTCGGTGCATGCTTTTTCAGCAACCGCTTCAGCAATGTGGAGCCAGGGAATCGGCGACTGCGCCTTGACAATTTCAAATGCTTCGTGAATCGTGTTGTCCGGACAAATGGCAAACTGGGCACCGATCGTAGAAAGCTTTTTCGTTGAGGAAAGCATCAGTGCCGCAACCTTTTCCCAGTCGCCCTTGCGGATATGGACCATGTATTCTGCTAACGGATGCGTATGCATGCTGCCGCATATGGTACGATAACACAGGGCGGCGCCTTCGGCACTGCAGCCGACAATGCCAATGTGTTTGGGCATGGTTTGCTTCCTTTCTCCGGTGTGGCGCAACTTCAGTTATACGGTAAACAAAACGATTGCCATCAAGGCAAAGATCATCCCGATGCATTCTTTCAGGGTTATGGGCTCTTTCAATATGAAATAGGCCAGTGCGATGGTAATCATCGGATTTAAAGCCGCCAGAGTGGCAATAACCGAAACCTTGCCTTTTGGCATGGCAAACAGATAAAACAGCGCCCCCAGCATGCCCAGGACCCCGGTCACAAACGCCAGGGAGACGCCTTTGGGGTGTACTTCGGCTTTAAAACCAAGGAAAAAGAATACGATCAATGCAAATACAGCGCTGCCGATTCCCTCATAGACCGAGGCGCTCAACGGATGAATGTAGCGGGTGGTTATCTTTGGAATAAAACCCCAGATACCCCAGCAGACCATTGTCATGCTTGCCGGAAGAAGCCATTCCTTCATTTTGAATCGTTTCCATTTCTTATCAGAATGAAATAGGGGGGTTTTAGAACAATCCGGTTCCAATTAGCAAGCTTTTTTAGGAAAATTTTATGTAATCGGACGCTGAGACGCCTTACCGTGCCGATTGCAGCCAGATTTGGATTTGGGGGGAATTAAAAAATATTGACAGATGGCGAATTCTTAAACAAACTGTCACTGACTGAGGTGAAAACAGATGGTGGACTTTAGATATTCGAATGTTGAAAAAGAAATGGAAACCTATGGTTTTGATGGTGTCGTCAGAAGCCACTGCCGTATGTGTCACGGTGGTTGCGGCGTCCTGGTTTATACGCGCAACGGTAAAATTGCCAAGATTGCCGGTGACCCGGATTGCCCCATCAATCACGGCACCCTTTGCAGTAAGGGACTGGCCTCCGCCCAGCTGGTATATCATCCGGATCGATTGACCTATCCGGTCAGAAGCGTCGGGTCGCGGGGAAACGGCCAATGGGAGCGGATTTCCTGGGATGAAGCCCTGGATTGTATTGCCGAAAAAATCCTGGCGTATAAGGCCGAATTTGGGGCAGAATCAATTGTAATGGGTTACGGAACCGGCAGAGAAAACGAAGCTGTCATTTATCGCTTTGCCAACCTTTTAGGCAGCCCCAACGTTTTGACCGCCGGTCACTTTTGCTATGGCCCGCGAATCGCCACCAGTATTATCACCTGCGGAACCAACCCCATTGTGGATTATGAGAACCACCCGCGATGCATAATGGTCTGGGGAAACAATCTGGTGATCAGTAACCCGGATTGTTACAAAGGAGAGCCTTTTTCGGTCAGTCTGGCAAAAGGTGCCAAACTTATCGCGGTTGATCCGCGTTTGACGCGCATTGCCGCGCGCGCCGATGTGTGGCTGCAGCTCAGACCGGGTACGGATGCCGCGCTTGCTCTGGGCATGCTCAATGTGATTGTGAACGAGGAGCTCTATGACAGGGAATTTGTAAAAGATCACGTATACGGATGGGAACCTTTCGTAGAACGCGTCAACGAATACCCGCTGGAGAAAGTGGAAAAAATAACCTGGGTTGCCGGAGAAAAAATCCGGCAAGCCGCCCGACTGTTTGCAACTACAAAACCGGCAGCCGTTCAATGGGGCGTTGCCATCGAGCAGCAGATCAATTGTGCCGACAACGACCGTTTGTTGATGGCTTTGATGGGGATCACCGGAAACATCGATGTGCCCGGGGGGCAGGTCTTGTTTAAGACACCGAGAATCCGCAATGTGGGGTATTTCGGTGCACATCGAATGTTGCCCGATGCCCAGCGTGAAAAGCGACTGGGCGGTGATCGATTTCGCCTGGCCGGCAATTTTGCCATCATCAATCCGAAATGTGTCTGGGATGCCATCCTGGAGGAAAAACCCTATCCGGTGAAAATGCTCTTTTTTATTAGCTCCAATCCTTTGATGACCCGGGCCAACGCAAAAGAGGTTTACCGGGCACTTGAAAAGGTTGATTTCATGGTCGTTTCAGATTTTTTCAGGACGCCGACAGCCGAAATGGCCGACATCGTGCTACCGGCGGCCACCTGGCTTGAGATGGACTACATCGGAGATTACTGGAAGCGGCATGGTTATATTCTTCCCCGACGCAAGGTGGTCCAGGTGGGGGAATGTCGCTCCGATCATGAAATGCTCAATGATCTGGCCCATCGCGTGGGCCAGGGAGACCACTGGTGGGATGACTTTGAGCAGGCCCTTGACTGGATTCTGGAACCCATGGATATCACCTGGCAGGACTTTAAAAAGATGGACTACCTGCGTGGCGAGGTAATCCACCAGAAATATAAATTTAAGGGCTTCAGCACGCCGAGCCGCAAATTCGAGCTGTATGCCACCCTGCTGGAACAATGGGGCTATGACCCCCTTCCGCAATACCGGGAGCCGCCGGAAAGCCCATACAGCACCCCTGAACGCTTCAAAGATTACCCCTATATTCTGATCACCGGCAGAAGATCACCCGGTTTTTTTCATACCGAAAACAGGCAAATTCCCTGGCTGCGCGAGCTGCATCGGGATCCGATTGTTGAAATCCATCCCCGAGCGGCGAATAAGGAGGGCATCACCGAGGGCCAATGGGTTGTGATCGAGTCTCCCCGGGGCAAGATCAGGCAGCGGGCCAAATTATTTGAAGGCATGGATGCGCGGGTTGTTTCTGCCGAACATGGCTGGTGGTTTCCTGAAAAAAAAGGACCCGGATACGGATGGGATGAATCCAACATCAATATCTTAACCGACAATGCATACGATACGTGTGACCCGGCCATGGGTGCCACCAACGTCCGGACGCTGCTTTGCAGAATATATCCAGAACCTGAAGGAGACGGCTCATGATAGTTGAGGCTATCAAAATTGATCACGAAGCCTGCTGGGGATGCAAAACCTGCGAGGTGGCCTGCAAGCAGGAAAATCGTGCAACTGACGGCGTCAAACTTATCGCGGTCCTGGAAAAAGGCCCCGAGATAGTCGCTGGGAAATTAAATTTTGTTTTCCATGTTAATGTATGCCGGCATTGCGATGAGCCCCCCTGCGTTGACGCCTGTCCCGAATCGGCAATACGCAAGCGATCCGATCGGATCGTGATAATGGATGACGATCTGTGTACCGGTTGCCAGGCATGTATCGAGACCTGCCCTTATGAGGCCATCGACTTTGATCCGCATAAAGGCATTGCTCAAAAATGCAATCTTTGTCACCACCGAATTGAAAACGGTCTGATTCCTGCCTGTGCGGATAATGTCTGCCCGGCCCACTGCATCCATTTTTCATGCATCGATGCGACCTCTTCTTAATTTTATCCTTGCAACAAAATAGCGAGGGCAATAAAGTTATAAAGTTATACCGCTTGTCATAAATACGTTCCGCCTAACATAAAAGGATGGCGGCATAAGCGGTTGTAGCAAAAAAACCTTCCGCAAACAGAACGTTTTTTTGACAACCGCTATAAATTAGCTACCATCGCGGTTTATCCAAATGGCCGATAAAGATCCAAAAGAGGGCTGTCCGGGAATCGATCAAATTTGCGGTGACAATCTCAACGCAAAAATCGGCGTGTTGACGCGGCGAGAGGTTGAAGCCCGCATCCTGGCGCCCGTTATTCATGCACTAAGCCGGCAATTCGGGAATGCAAAGGTGCTGAATACTGTCCGTGATACCGTCATTCAAATCGCCGCCAATCAAGGCGTTGAACTGGCCGTGCAAATGGGCGGCAATTCTCTAAAGCACTTTGCCGATTCTCTGCAATATTGGACCCGGGATAACGCCCTTGAAATAGAAGTTGTTGAGCAGGGCGAACAGGAATTTTTTTTCAATGTTACCCGTTGCCGTTATGCAGAATTATACAAAAAATTGGGTTTGCTCGAGCTGGGCGTCATTTTCTCGTGTACGCGTGACGTTGCACTGATTAAGGGATTTAATCCGAATATCACCTTGAAAAGAACCCAAACGATTATGGAAGGTGCCGCTTATTGTGATTTTCGATACACATTAAAAAAGGAGATTTGACATGTTCAAATGTGCGGTCAAAGGTGTGATTTGCGTAATGATGGTTCTGGGATGCGCGTCAATGCAGACCGGCGAGAAGATGAGCCAATTTGACGAAACCTCCAGAGCCTATCTGCGGGCGATTCGTTGGGGGGAATATGAGGCTGCATTTGCTTTTAAAAAACTAACGGCCAGGAATGAGGAACTGCCGGATTTTGAAAATTACCGCACCGTAAAAGTAACCGACTACAAAGTCAAACAAACGATTATTGCCGAAGACCAATCCAGGATCATCCAGATTGTCGATTTTCAATACTACCGAATGAAAGACGTGACCGTCAAAAACCTCATTGATCGCCAGAAATGGGAATATGACAAAGAGCAGGAAAAGTGGTTTCTGCAAAGTGATTTGCCCGCTTTTTAGCGGAAAGCATAATTGTAAAATGGACCGAGTCACAGATAAATACCGATGAAACCGCCTTCATTTAAATGGGAGCTGAATGAAAATCGTCGACACCCTTATTTTTTTTGTACTGGTCGGGCTCATCGCCCAGGCCGCCACCGGTCTGAGCTATTTGATTTCATCCGTCCGAGAACTTGAAAAACGCGCATCTGTTTTTGCCGCTGTGCAGTTTGCGGGAATGGCGGTAGCTGCGCTCCTGTTTGCATACGGGTGGAAAACGGGCTTTCTTTATTCAGGCAGCGGCATTGGTATTTTGATTTGCTTGATTGCCGGTGCAGGCCTTGGTGCTATATTTATCGTAAAAAAGACACCGGCGAATTTAAAGGCGTTGCAGGGGACACGCGGGGCGATTGTCGGTGATGTCAATAGAGTTGACGAGAGAGACGTCGTTTTTGCCCGCAACCGCACGATTCGGCCGGGGACGGATCAATACAGAACCTATTACCAGATGCGGCCGGAATATGAAAAGATGGATGCGGCTCGCAGAGATAAAGGCGGGCCGTTGGGGCGACCCGGTGTTATCGATCAACCCAAAGATAGACCGAATGTTGCGGCAACTCTTTCTTCCCAGGGTATCGCCACGAACCTTTCGGCACCGGAAACCTATCAGCCGGCAGCCCACCCGGAATTCAAAGAGCGGCAGGTCAGACTCAGCCCGCAGGAAGCCAGTGACCGGATCAAAGGCTATACCCTGAATCTGGGTGCCAGGCATGTGGGCATTGCCAAGCTGAATCCCCTGTGGCTGTATTCCAAACGGGGAGAGATCTTTCGTGAAAACTGGGAGGACTGGGGCAAAGAAATCGAAGTCACCCATCCATATGCGATTGTTTTTACCACCGAGATGGCTTTCGAGCTGGTGGGCACCGCGCCCCACACGCCCACAGTCATTTCCAGCATGAGTAATTACGCCCAGGGCGCGACGATTGCCACCCAGCTGGCGGCTTATATTGCCAATATGGGCTACTCGGCCACCGCCAATCACGTGCGGCACTATGACGCTGCCCTTGTCCCGCTGGCCGTTGATGCCGGCCTGGGAGAAACCGGCCGATTGGGTTACCTGATAACCAAAGATTTCGGCCCCCGGGTCCGGCTGGCTGCTGTGACCACCGACTTGGCGCTGGTGGTAGATAGCCCGATTGATATCGGTGTCGAAGATTTTTGCAAAATTTGTAAAAAGTGTGCCAATTGTTGTCCCTCAAACGCCATTCCATTAGGCGATCCGACCGAAGTCAACGGCACCCTGCGCTGGAAGCTGAATGCCGAAACCTGCTTTGATTATTGGGGCAAAGTCGGGACGGACTGCAACGTCTGCATGCGGGTGTGTCCGTGGAGCCATGCCAGTACCTTTCCGCATAAAATCATCCGGGCACTGATCAGCCGGAATCGCTTATCACGCAGGCTCTTTTATTACATGGATGATATTTTTTACGGACGCAAACCCAAACCCAAGCCCGCACCCACATGGGCCAGATTCAGTTAATACCTGATTCTCATTAATTTTGATGAAAGATACAGGTAATAAGAAGATACCCCCCCAGCATCGAGGAATAATGATGGATGTTAAACAAATTTATTGGAATCCGGTTTTAGAAACGCTGCCGCCTGAAAAAATCAAGCAATTGCAGCTGAAGAAATTTAGAAATATTTTTAAATGGACTTACGAACGCTCCGCCTTCCACCGGCGTCTGTACGATGATGCCGGTCTCAAACCGGCCGATATTCAGTCGTTTGATGATATTAAACGGGTGCCTAAGGTGGAAAAATCCATGATGCGTGAAATCCAGGGCAAGGCACCGTTTCCTTATGGTGAAGCCCTGTGTGTGCCGCTGGAAGACGTCACCACATTTCGCCAGACCAGCGGCACCACCGGTCAACCGGTTTATCAGCCGGATACCTGGCAGGATTGGGAATGGTGGATGGAGTGCTGGGCCACCATTCTCTGGGCTCAGGGATATCGCCCCCGGGACCGCGTTTTTATCCCCTTCGGCTATAATATTTTTGTGGCCTTCTGGGCCGGACACTATGCGGCTGAAAAAATCGGTTGCGAGGTCATACCCGGAGGGGTGCTGGATACCAAGGCCCGGATTTTAAAGATCCAGGAGCTTCAGGCGACCGCGATGATGGGCACCCCCACCTATATTCTGGGCATGGCCGAAACCGCCCGCACGAAAATGGGTATCGATCCGGCTAAGTTGCCGATAACCAAAATCACCTGTGCCGGTGAATGCGGCGCCAGCATTCCCAGCACCAAAAGGCGCCTGGAAGAAGCATGGGGGGCTAAAGTGTTCGATCATGCGGGTGCAACTGAAATCGGGGCCTGGTCATTTGAATGCGCCGATCAGCCCGGTGGCATGCATGTCAACGAAGCGCTGTTCCTGGTGGAAATTGAAGATGTCGAGACCGGAAAGGTTATTGAAG
>WOR8_10005608_pt1 | contig 12079 bp, 13 predicted proteins | sample DeeMarSeWOR38_10_FD_19890 | JGI IMG/M metagenome (IMG submission 19890) | reverse complement strand
CCTGGAATGCTTCCATGGTAACCATGTGGATTGGACCACGACCTGCATTTACCTCGTTGATAAGTGCATGGTTACGCAGACATGTAGGAATTGGCCTGTGAGATACGTGAGATGCTTCAGGGTCAAGATACTCTTTACCAACCATTTCCTGCAGCGCAGGGAACCAGTTTGATTCGTATTCTTCACCGTTGCAGTTCTGAGTGTAAGTTTTCAGATGCAGGAAGTAAGCACCAACAGGACCGTAACCGTCTTTGAAACGGGCCAGTACGATACGATTTTCCATCTGGGTCATCTTGGCGCCAGCACCGATCATCAGACCGTAAGCTGAACCGGAAGACCAGGGAGCGTACCAGACGCGACCCGCACCTTCACCAACAGACCGTGGTTTGAAGATATTGGAAGCACCACCGGCACCCACGATAACAGCCTTAGACTTGAATACGTGGTAATCACCAGTACGTACGTTGAAACCGACAGCACCGGCAACGCGGTTTTCTTTGGCATCATCCATCAGCAGGTGAGTTACACAGATACGGTTGTAAACCTTGTCAGCAGACTTCTTCGCAGCTTCAGCAACCAACGGCTTGTATGACTCACCGTGGATCATGATCTGCCAGCGACCTTCACGCAGGTATGAACCAGTCTTGGGGTTGCGCATGATAGGCATGCCCCATTCTTCAAACTGGTGAACCGCGGAGTCAACGTGACGAGCCATGTCAAACAGCAGGTCTTCACGAACCATACCCATCAGGTCGATACGCGCGTAACGCACGTGATCTTCAGGGTTGTTTTCACCGAAACGGGTACCCATGTAGCAGTTGATCGCGTACAGACCCTGTGCAACAGCACCGGAACGGTCGATGTTCGCTTTTTCAGCGATGACGATCTTCTTGTCCTGACCCCAGTAGCGCGCTTCGAAAGCAGCACCCGTACCACCCAGGCCAGCACCGGCGACCAGGATATCTATATTATCTTCAACAATAGTCTTAGGCATTAGTAGTATACCCCTTCTTTCATTTCCAGGCCGTTGGATGCCAGGGTGTGAATATCACCATCATCCATACGGATATACTTGGGTTCGTTATACAGCAACTGGCTGTTACGCATCTCCTGAGTTGGGCCAGAAACGTCCTTCAGCTGAGGGATAAACTTACCCCAGGGCTTGGTAGTAATCGGCGCCAGCAGGTTCAGGTCAGTTTCACCGTTGCGTGACTTGATACGCCAGGCGATAACACCCTTTTCTTCATCGCGGATAACGCGAACAGAATGGCCCAGTGGAGCAAAGTCTGCATAACCACGCACGTCAATCGCGTTGTGAGGGCAGGCCTTGACGCAGGAGTAGCATTCCCAGCACATGTTGGGCTCAATGTTGTACGCGCGGCGTAAAGTCGGGTCGATGTGCATGATGTCGGAAGGACAGATATCAACGCAATGTCCACAACCATCACAACGAGTCATATATACAAAGGTAGGCATAATATTTCTCTTTATTAAATATTCAGTTAGTTAACAGGCTTAGTAATGGTTTGGAGCCTCACGCTTGATTCCCAGACCCATGTATTCCGGGCTGGTACCCATATATTCCGGGATGTCCGGGTAACGTGCCTGTATAGAAGGATCACTCAGATCACCGACGTCAGGCAGGTTCTCCTGAGAACCGTCCAGCTTGGTGATCTTCTTCTGGTAAGCCGCAGCCGGTTTGAAGAACATGTGCGCGAATTTAGACCACAGCACCGTAGTGAACAGAACAGTCGATGCCAGGATGAAGATCGCGAACAGCAGAATGCCACCAAGGATAGACCACAGCAGAGCAAAAGTGGTGGTCATCAGCAGGGAAACGATGAACAGGTCCGCGCGTACCAGCTTGTACCAGGGGTGGCCTTCAGAGTTGACATCGCAACGGATGAAGAACCAGAACCAGTAACCGCCAACACAGACTGACAGCGCACCGATGTGCCACAATAATGGCCAGATGCCAGATTCAACACCACCGAAAATCATCACAACGGTGCTGACAACAAAAAGAATGAAGCCCCACATCGTCATCAGGTGAGACATACGGCGCTGCGGGTTAGCGAACTCGGAAGAAGTCAGCACTTCGTTGGTTATGGTCGAAATGGCCGCTCCCATCTTTTCACCGCCAGAAACGGTGCGTCGGGCTGCCTGCTGAGCTTTCTTGGCATTTTCACTGAAGTACTTGGCGCTCTTCTTGTGAATAACATCGATGATGGTGCCTGCTGCCACTGCAATAAACATGGCAACGACATAAACCTGCATCATCGCTGGGGTTATGAGATCGGCAAGATCTGTAAAAGGGTTAGCTGTAAACATTTTGCTACTCTGCTCCGGTTAATTTTTAGCTGAGCAATGGTAATGATTTTCGCCTGAATAACAAATCAATTTTCTTTGTTGGGCGATTAGTTAAATTAATCGGCCAAAAAAAATATTTATGAAAAGTTATAAGGAAATCAAAACCAAAGCCCAACAGTGTGGTAAAGTAAATGATTCGCATTCGCATCCTGAAACCACCAGACTGAGGTTTAGCCCGAGAAATATTCAGCAGAAAGGTTCAGTCATCTGATCAGGATATCCCGCGCGAATTATATGTTTGATTCATAGCCAGGTTCTATATATATAAAGTAGTAGTGCGGTCTTTTATCGTAGTACTCGAAACAACCTGCTGGATTCCGTGAATCTCCACCTTGCAACACATGACTTGCTGATATTACTAGTAATAATATGGGTATCCCCTGCCCCAGCACTTCAAGATAATACAAGTAGTCTTCATCAGAGAAAAAACAGTCATTGCGATTGTTGCCGCGTTGAACGATATGGGCTGGGACACCCGGCAAGTACATACGAGGTTTACGGGGCATAGCACACTCCTTGTATTATGTTGAAAACAGCTTCCTGCTTTATTGGCTTAACTATATCAGGTGATGGGATTTGTTCAAAAATAAATCACTCCGACCCCTTTAAGCGATCAATGATCATGAAGTGGTGTTTTTACTCGATACCGGCACAACCCAGACCGCTGTGCCTGAATCATTGGCCAACGACATCGGTTTGAATAAACAGCAGCGCATTGTCGTAAAAACAGCAAACGGCAACGCCAGGGCGTATCGTACACGTATTGCCAGTGTCGGCATTGGTGATATCAAACTCTCCGATTTGAATGCCACGATACTGACAAACATGCCCGGGAAAGAAATATTATCAGGCATGAACTTTCTCAAACATCTGGAAATTACCCAGAAAGGCAAGACACTGACAATCAAACAGTAAATCAAGCCCGTCAGTTTCCGCTAATATTAGACACAACATTGATCTGTCCCAACTTATATAATCATACAGTGACAATCTCTAATTTCGACAAGCGCTTACTGATCGAGCAAATACGTTACATGGAAACGCAGCAAACACTTGCCTGCGATGCTGAGGAAGAAGTCCCTGATCTATCCAGGTATCATGATTTTGAAGACCGTCTCTGGAAACGCGCACAATGCCTGGTGTTACAACATGATTTATCTGCCGTTCTGGGGCGAGCGGCCAGACTGTCGCGCTATGTGAAAACCGTTGCTTTCATACTGGCAGCTTCGTTAGGTGCGCTGGGTATCGTTTATGCAGTCACTGACAGTCATACTATTAATATCTACTGGTTGTTGCTGGTCCTGCTCGGTTTCAACTTTATTTCGATGATATTGTGGCTGACAGGCATCAGCCTTAACATGGAAACTTTGACATCAGGTATGCTGGCCAGGCTAACCAGCTGGCTGCCTGCTCATCTTGAAAGCAAAAACAGCCCTGGTAGTACTGGCAGCACACAGGCAGACCGTGCATGGCTGGCCTGTAATTTTTCCGGCGCTGTAGGAAAGTGGCAGTTCAGCAAAATAACACATCAGCTATGGCTGTTTTATTTGATCACCGGCCTGGCCTTTCTGGTGTTGCTGCTGATGGTTCGTCAGTATGACTTCGTCTGGGGTACGACACTGTTGTCTGACACCGCCTTCCTGAAACTGACCGATATCTTAAGTACGCCACTTGAAGCATTGGGCTTTGCTACGCCGTCAGCAGAACAGGTTCAGGATACACGCATCGGGGTTCTACAGACTGGTGTGTCAGCATTAACCGTTGAGCATCGCAACCATTGGGCGCAGTTCCTGCTGGGTGCATTGCTGTGTTTTGGCATCGCACCACGTATCATGCTTTGGGGCTGGTCTGCACTGATGTGTGCTAATGCCCGCCGTGCATTCGTACTCGACTTTTACCTCCCTTATTACATCAAATTGCGCCATCGATTGATGCCGCTGGCGAGTCACGGCCAGATCGTGGATGCTGATACTTCATCTCCCGCTGTTTCCGAGACACCAGCCATAAAGCCAGTAGCTCATACGCTTCCGATTGAGACTCAATGGGTCGCGGTAGAACTCGGCAACAACATCAGCTGGCCACCGAAGCCTGTAAGTTCAGCGAATGATCTCGGTGAGGTAATTGATCGTGAGTCGCTGATGCGCATACTGCAACATATACAGGGTAATGAGTGCCCGGTAATCGCAGTGGCGGTATCATCTGCACGCTTCCCCGATCGCGGCGTAGAGCGAACCATTGCCAGTTTGATGTCGAGCTGCACACAACGTTGGCTGGTGTTATTACATAAAAACGAAGATCAACCTGTTTCAGACAAACGACTGTCAGCCTGGTACCGCCTGGCCGAGGCCTGTGATGTTCCTGCTGATCACCTTATCAGCCTGAGCGTGGCTTAGGGTTATGCCGGGCACGAGACGCAAGAGCGTTGATCCAGCGATTAATATCGCGGTGGTTGGACACACCAATACCGGCAAAACATCGCTGATCCGAACACTGACGCGCGACGATGGCTTCGGTAACATCGATGAATCGGCCGGCACCACGCGTTACGTAGAGAAGTCGACGATTTTTGCCGGCGATGTGGCAGTAATAAATCTGTTTGACACCCCCGGATTTGAAGATTCCAGTGCTTTGTTGCTCGCGCTCGAGGAACTGTCAAACACGGTTGAAGCCAGATTGCCGGCAGATCTATTACGCGCGTTCATAGTACAGGCAGGCGAATTCCCTGATTTCGAACAGGAGATCAAGGTGCTGCGGCAATCGATCAATAGTGATGTGCTGCTGTATATCATCGATGTGCGCGAACCTCTACTCGGCAAGTATCGCGATGAAGTCGAAATATTGAGCATGGCCGGTAAACCGATTATTCCGGTGTTCAATTTTATAGCGGGTAACACTGAAGCACTGACGCGCTGGCGCGAGCAGATGACTCAGTTCAATCTACACGCGGCGCTGAACTTTGATACAGTTGCTTTTGATTTTGAGGCTGAGAGGCGACTCTACCAGAAACTGCAAAGCCAGCTCGAAGCGCGTTACGATGAACTGCAGTCACTGATTGATTATCGAGAGGATGTCTGGAAAAACCTGAATCATGCCGCTGTGCGTCGCATCTTTCAATTGCTCACCGAGGTCGCCTGTTATCGACGGGAAGTCGCCGTCCGCAGTGGCATCACCGATGCCGATATTGCATCGATGCAGGACTTCGTGCGCAATGCCGAGCAGCGGGCGTTGCGGGATTTACTGACAATATTTGCGTTTACCCAGACAGATGTCGACCTGCAAAAATTACCCGTGCACAATGGACGCTGGCAACTGGATATATTTTCACCCCAAATGCTTCATGACTTCGGCTTAAGCGCGGGTGCTACCGCTTTAAAGGGCGCTGCAGCCGGAGCGGGTATTGACCTGATGGTTGGCGGTCTGAGTCTCGGTGCAGCGACAATGCTGGGCGCAGCAGTGGGTGCAGGCTGGGCAACACTACGGCGCTATCAGCAAGAGTTAAAAGCTGCCTGGCGTGGACACAAGTGGTTATGTGTCGATGATAATACCGTCAGCCTGTTGTACCTCAGGCAGCGCAACCTGCTGCATACCCTGACACGGCGCGGGCATGCTGCCCAGAACAAATTACAACTAACGAATGATGTAGAGCATGCCCTCCCTGAGCAATGGGAGAAAGTCATAAAGGTGTTGCGGCAGAATCCTGAATGGCAAAATTATTCGACTACCGATGCTGAGTATCAGAAATCACAGAATCTGGTTATGGACTGGCTATTGAGCGAGGACGGTGATGACTAAAATCAAGCGGTATCAGATCACAATTGTTTCTAATATTAGAGAAAACTGTGATCTGATACCGCTTATTTCATTGGTACTAATATTGCAAATCGCACCGTTTTCCGCATGGTCTGACTGCGATGAAGATAGCGATGTCCAGACCTTTTTCGATAGACTTAGCGGCACCTGGCAGGGAGAGGCAGTAACGACCCCGGTCGGCCCCCTGCCCTATGACATCAGTTTCAAACGCCGCGAACCATTCTGGATATATGGACAGGCCATGCCCGGCGCGGCTGTTCACCACTGGGGATTTTACTGTGAACACGGTGAACTATGGTTGCGTTTCCTCACCACCTTTCGCGGCAACCGTGACCCTGTACTGCTGCAAGCGATATCGATCACTGATACACAGACTCTGTTCAAGGCGAAAACCCCCGCCTTCCTGCAAGTAAAAATCAGGCCGGGACAAACGCACAGTTCCTTCGAAGTCATGCATCATGGCGAACGTCATGTTCTAATAGAACTGAAACGTGCCACTGAATGATACTAAACGGCCAAAATCAAAAGGGTCATAGTCGATTGAAATATAGCGCCTGGCAGAAATCAAACGACTCTGACCCTTTTGTTTATTATTTAAAACTTACTTCGAATACGCTCAATTCGTTTTCGGTTGACGCCGAAATCAGACCTTCCGACACGGGAGGCAGATCTGACATGAATAACAGTCTCGTCAGCTTTCTCTGTTGGGAAATAGAACTCCACGTCATCAACAAATCGGAATAGAGCTGAAGTAAACTCTACCCGAATATAATCTTTTTGATCTGTAATAATGCTGGTTCGCTTTTCTGATTCAATTATCTGCAAGAGACGGTCATGCGCCTCCTGCTGTGTTCCAGCGAAAATTACAGGTTCGATAAAGTGTTTTTTATCACGCGCCTGGCTGCTTACGCAGTTTGGCGTGTTCGGGCACGGTGCCAGCTCACCGTTATTTATCCCCAGATCAGGCATGGTTCCTGAACACCCCGTAAGAAATACAAAGATTACCAGGACAACTGGAATTATTTTGTTCGACATTCTTTCGTCTTATCCTGTCAGAATATAGTAAGAAAATCATGCGTGTAAGTAAGATTAAAGGCTTCTGATCCACTGCTGCCCCACAAAATTATTTCCAGGATATAGTTAACGCTATTATTACTGTATTCACATGACTTAGAACTGCAAATATACATGAAAATAGAGAACAGAGAAGATGTCATACCCGCAGACAAATATGCCTGGAGCATATTTGAGCGCACAAAGTGCGGCCCGAAGGGTGAAAGGCAGGAAGCCTGAAATAACCGGGTATCCAGCATGTTATTGATTTGCATATGCACCATAAGTTACTAGATTACAGAATACATCCATGTATTCTGCCCTTCGGGCCGCACTTTGTGCGTTCAAATTCAATCGGATTGAATTTAGTCCCGCATTCGCGGGAATGACGCGTAAGTGGGACAGCAGTGCTTCTAATCCCATTAATTATTTAAAAAACAGAGTGCGGGCTATTCATTGATCTTGTTAAACATGATCATAAATTCGTATGCATCCTGCGAATCAGCTTCAAATGATCTTAATGCAAGATTGTCCTCGATATAATCTCTGTATTTCGGTAAATCACCCGCCTTGTCCATATTGAAGAAGCCCATCGACCAGTCCTCAAAATTTCTTTCTTTGATATCGCCTGCAAGCACTTTATGAAAACCCGTGTGACGATCATCTTTTCTGATATCGTCGTACAAATCCAATACCACCTGCTTGTCACCTTCAAGCATCTGCATAAAAGTTCCGTTCTGATACAGAAGCATCCCGGTTACGCCGTTGTTGTGATTGTTGTCACGGCATTGCTGCAGAAGCGTTGAAAGCTGATCATGATTCATAGGCTTTACAGAAGAACTTAGATAAATCAAGTAATACATTGTGATTCCCGCTTAATATCTGCAGCTGTAATTTTACTGCTTCAAAGCTCAAGGTGAAGGCGTTACAGATATATTCTGTCAGGTCGTGTGGTAAGAAACAATCGTTGATCGGCGATAATAATTTAGACACCACTGGTTATCTAATGTCACACGAAAGTGAAAAGGACTGGTGATAACAGAGTCTAAATTATACAGACCGAGTAAAACGATCAAAGGGGCCTGACCCTGTACATAGGCATCGCTTACAACAAGCCGACATAGCGTAAGCCGATCAACAGCAGAACCAGGCTTAGAAAAGCACGCAGACCTTTTTCAGGAATACGGCGACTGATCCATGGACCTATGATCGAACCAGCGACGACACCAATGAACAGGAAGCCTAACAGCGCATAATCCAGCTCGACGCCAAGGCGTACATAATTGGCAATGGAGGTGATCGAATGCAGGGTAATCGCCAGTGCCGATGTTCCTGCAATCACGTACATGGGTAAGCGCATGATCATGCTCATGAACGGCACCAGCAGAAAGCCACCGCCGACACCCAGTGCGGATGACAGTATTGCAATGCCCATGCCGGTGAGGAGTGGTAGCAGTGGGTGAAAGACAAATTCCTCCTTGCCGAATTCGATAACAATCTTTGACCCGGATAGGTGTTGATGAGTGACGCCAATGTCGCACGCATCGCCACCGCTTTCTAGATGTTAAACAAAGGCTTCTGCAGCACGCATTGTGCTTGAGAATTCATCGTTGCCAGAAGATTTGCGCAACAGCTGCCAGGCGAGCTGTGCGGCGATAAAGAATATCAGTAGTGCGAACACGGGTTTGAACAGGCTCATATCCGACAGCCACACGGATGAAACGCTGCTGCCAATGAATGCCCCCAGGATGCCACCTGCGCCGAGCAAGGCTGCCAGAGCATAAACGACCCGGCACTGGCGCATATACAACGGCACCGCGATCAATGGCGTCACCAGCGTTAATGCCTGAGCCATGGGTTTTACCAGGTTAGGATTCTGGATGCCAAAAACGCTGATCAGACCAACGGAGGCGAGAATGCCGCCAGCCGCGCCCACCGTGGAAAATACCAGCCCGACAAGCAGACCCCAGCCAATGATCAACACAAACGATGCAGTGATATCTGCGACTTCAAAATACATACTGTATCTATCGAAAAGGACGGAATATAAAGCACGGAAATCTACGTGGTTTAAATGAATGTCCCGGGTCTGGACTCAGTAAAGGGATCTGCCCCCTATTCTTCTGCTGGTCTGGACTCAATAAAGGGATCTGACCCGTATTCTTCGTTGCCTTGCTGGTTGCAGCATACGGCATGAAATACACTTTTTGCTAAATCCAGTCCGACTGTTGTAATGTTCATAGTGGTCTCCTCTTTCTTGCTGTTGATGGTTGTTTTTACAGTTACCATCATGGCGCATTGCGACGCCGAATTTAAAGAGGGAGGAGACCATCTAATCGGCATGTTTTGAGCCGGATGAAATCGGCCTGGAGCCGATTTAACAGCCGAAGGCTGGCCCGCAAGGGTAGAATACATGGATGTATTCTGTAATCCAGTGACTTAAGACTCTGGATGCCTGCCTCCGCAGGCCTGACGAACTTGTTCCGGACAACAGTGTGCCTGTGCAGGCATGACGTGGATTATACGAGGTCATTTTATTCGCTATAAAGTCATTCACGATACAGCATCACCGCTTCCATCTCAGCTTTCCATGCCGCCTCGTCCGCGCCGGCAATGGCATCGAGGTCGTCCGGCGTGGCTGCCGGGTCGTCTACCCACTGGCGCAGGAGTTCACTGCCATTGATCAGGTCGATGGCAAGACGGTCGACTTCATACTCGTAAGGGAAGTCTCGCCAGAGGTCGTAATCCGGTCGCAGCCGGCGCAACGCCTTGAAGGCCAGCGCCATCAGCCGCCAGGGCTGGAACCTGCCATGATCATAGGCACCGTCCTCCACATGAATCTGCACGCCGGCGCACAGCTTGCCAGCGTGCTTGTGGAAGGTGGGCTCGAACCAGCACTCCCGCAGCCGGCATCCCTGCAGCCAGTGGGGCGCAAGGCGCTGCATCTCCGTCAACAGCTTGCGGGGTTCCAGATCCGGTGCCCCGAACAACTCCAGCGGCCGGGTGGTGCCGCGCCCCTCGGACAGGGTCGTGCCCTCCAGCATGACGGTGCCGGCATAGCAGCGTGCCATCCACAGATTGGGCGCATTGGGACTGGGGTTGATCCAGCTGCGCTCGTTAAGGGGCCAGCCATAGCCCGGTCCGGCAGCGGGCGCCCAGTCGGCCATGGCCACTACGTCGCAATCCACGTCCAGGTTCAGGCTGTCAACAAACCACATCGCCAGTTCACCCATGGTGAGGCCGTGACGCATGGGTATAGGCCCCGCGCCGACGAAACTCTCCCAGCCCGGCCGCAATGTCAGCCCCTCCACCGGTCGTCCAGCCGGGTTGGGCCTGTCCAGCACCACCACCTGCTTGCCGTATTGCGCCGCGGCTTCCAGCACATAGCGCAAGGTCGTAATGAAGGTATAGATGCGGCAGCCCAGATCCTGCAGGTCCACCAGCAGCACATCGAAGCTGTCCATCATGGCCGGCGTCGGCCTGCGCACTTCGCCATACAGGCTGAATACCGGGATACCCAGCTCGGGATCATTGAAATCCGGCGACTCCATCATGTTGTCCTGCTTGTCACCGCGCAGGCCATGCTGGGGGCCGAAGGCAGCGCTGAGCTGAATATCGGGTAAGCGCGCAAGCGCGTCCATGGAGTGAGCGAGGTCGTCAGCCACGGAAGCCGGGTGGGCCAGCAGCGCCACACGCTTCCCCTTCAGGGGCTCGCGCAGCATCGGCTCCTGCAGCAGGCGATCGATGCCAAATTTCATAGCCACGCTCCGCTGTTTAGATTGTTCAAGTCATTCATTAAGGGTTTCTCATTTGTATGGCAAAGGCATCAGTGTGATGGAAATCGGGCCTGCCCGGCGGGTGTCGCAATGCCCAGTAAGACAATAGTCCAGCCGCATCCTCCACGACCGCAGACAGCCCCAGTCTCAGCTGACGGCCATGCGGAAGCAAACCCCGGCCTATTTCAGCACCCAGCTCCAGTCGATCCATGGTCTTGTGCACCACGATTCCAGGCGCGAGATTATTCTCCGACACGTCACCGTTTCGATAAGCACGAAAATCATAAACCGCCCATTCCCCCGAGGGCGAGAAATTGAACTCACGGTATTCGGGCCCCTCTCCCGCCATCACGAAAGCCTCGAAGCAGGTACGCCGCCATAACTGGTCCGCTCTTCGAGGCGAACGGGATTCAGGGATAGTCAAAGCTGAAATATCACCCGCCAGGCAGAAGTTCAACATGAGACTGCCACTGTTTGCCTCCTTTACCACCACATCGATTTCACGTACTGACTGAGAGGGGGTTTGAGGGTGGCAGGTAAGAGAGAAAGACCTTGAATCATTCGTATGCATTGTGCTCTTTTATAACTTCTTTCGTTAAAAGATCAAGGAACTCCGACCCCTTTATTCACTGCTCAATCGCAGGCCCCTCAAGGGTCGCCTGTATGTCACGGAACTGCAGCGCCGCCAGTCGTGCGTAGAGACCGTTTTCTTCGACCAGTTCCTCATGACGACCGCTGGCTACGAGTTGGCCCTGGTCCATCACCATGATCCGGTCGACCTTGCGTACCGTGGCCAGGCGATGCGCAATGATCAGCGTGGTACGAGACTGCATTAGCTGTTCCAGCGCCTCCTGTACCAGCCGCTCACTCTCGGCGTCGAGGGAACTGGTGGCTTCATCGAGCAGCAGTACGGCCGGGTCACGCAAGATGGCACGCGCAATGGCGATACGCTGACGTTGTCCACCCGACAGCCGGATGCCGCGTTCGCCGAGATAGGTATTGAAACCCTGCGGCAGCTGGTCGAGAAATTCTGCCGCGTGTGCGGCTTCGGCGGCACTTCGTACATCGGC